>Ga0228710_1001111_pt1 | contig 39035 bp, 26 predicted proteins | sample MedpolnodulmetaG_FD_177995 | JGI IMG/M metagenome (GOLD analysis project Ga0228710, IMG submission 177995) | Root nodule microbial communities from Medicago polymorpha collected in Santa Monica, California, United States - pink nodules | ecosystem: Host-associated > Plants > Roots > Nodule...
TCACCATCAGTCATGTATGCATGAACATATGACTCAACTCTATGCATATGTTCACACACAACAATATCACTACATCATCACCAAACATATATGCAAATATGAATCCATCAACAATTCACCATCACTCAACATATATACATATATGCAATCACCAACAATCATTCACAATTCAACTTATATATATATTCACCAACATTATCTCAACCAACCAACATATATTAAATTTACTTAAGATTTCTCTGAGACCCACTCGAAGTAGTTTCATCATAACCCAAAATCCGTAAAACATTTTTAAGTCCAACCAGAGACATTGGAAAGCTAATAAACTTATCTAAAACTTCCATGTTTATATCAATAGCCAATTCAAAACGGAAATGTGTAAAAAGGACACAAAACGCAAAACAGAAAAACTAGAACTGAGGCAACTCGCCTCCCAAGCAGACTAGCTCGCCATGACGAGCAGAGTACCCTCTCTGTCACCACGTTGCTCACTATGGCAAGTGGTCCTGCTCGTCGTGGCGAGCAAAGCATGCTCTCTGTCACACATTTGCTCGTTGTGGCGAGTAAGCTTACTAGCCTCGCGAGCCATGATAGTTTGCTGTCGTAAAATCTCATTTTTCATCCCAAAACCCCAATTTTGAATCCCCCAAGCCCAAATTTGTTTCTAAAGTTAACCCAAACGTTGTTTTCAGACATCAAAAGAGGTTCAAAACCGTATAACATTTGAGTTAAAACACCTTTTGAACAAAAATCACCATTTGCCCCATTTTGTAAAAATCTCAAGAACAAACCAATTCTCACAACAATCTCAATGATTATGAATACCCAGGGTTCTAATCATCAACAATAACACATCACAACAGCAACAGGGACAGTCAACATGATTTCAACATCAATCCATCAACAACAACATCATATTTCATCTATTTTTAAGTGAAAATGCAAGGTATACACATAAGCATAGTTTGAGCATGTAATTTCATCATCAACAACTCATTTAACACCAATTTCACATACTCAAACATCACATCAAAACATAAGCACGAATTTCATCATAAAATCAATTTATACAAATAAGCACTTATGGGTTTAAGAAGGAAAAGAGATTATACAAAGGATTATGAATGAAATCTAACCCCCTTACCTCAATGATTAACAAACCTAGTACAAGCTTCAATTTTACTCCTATGGGTTCACCAATTCTTCTTCTCTAACCCTTTTCTCCTCTTAGCCTCTTTCTCTATCTTCCTCTCTTCAATTGCAAAAGATTATTCTAACCTAAGTTTCTAAGGATAAACCTTATATAGTCTCTATAGTTGGGCCTAACCCAATTTGTATTCTAATGGGCTCACAATTCTTATAAATTAACCCCCTAGTTTCTATCCACTAACGATTAAGTGTTATCAAATAACTACCGGTTTAAATTAATTACCGCTACTGAATAATAATTTAGTAAGAGTAAAGGTTCCACTATAAACACTTAAATCTCACCATAAAATTACTAGTTTACCCTCCACTCACAAAATTACCAAAATACCATTTTATAACGAAATCTACTAATCCTAACCCAATAACACACAGAGCCCATTAATCACATACAACACAATTATATACACATAAAATCAATTAAATTAATCTAGCGAAAAATCGGGTTGTTACAGTACGCATGTCAAATTGCAAAATTCAAAACAATAAAATGATTCAGCAATGTTAAATTAATATTTTCTCCAAACATTTGATATAAATCAATATATACAATAAAAACACATAAACCTAACATTACGCATGTTAAATTGCAGAATTCATAACAAAGAAAATGATTCAGTAATGTTAAATCAATATTTTCTCCAAACGTTTGATATAAATCTGTTAAATTGCAGAATTCAAAACAAAGAAAATGATTCACCAATGCTAAATCAATATTTTCTCCAAACGTTTGATATAAATCAGTATATACAATAAAAACACATAAACCAAACATTACGCATTTTACATTGCAGAATTCAAAACAAAAGAAAATGATTTAGCAATGTTAAATTTATATTTTCTCCAAACGTTTGATATAAATCAGTATATACAATAAAAACACATAAACCTAACATTACGCATGTTAAATTGCAGAATTCTAAACAAAAGAAAATGATTCAGCAATGTTAAATCAATATTTTCTCCAAACGTTTGATATAAATCAGTATATACAATAAAAACACCTAAACCTAACATTACGCATGTCAAATTGCAAAATTCAAAACGATAAAATGATTCAGCAATGTTAAATTAATATTTTCTCCAAACGTTTGATATAAATCAATATATACAATAAAAACACATAAACCTAACATTAGGCATGTTAAATTGCAGAATTCATAACAAAGAAAATGATTCAGCAATGTTAACTCAATATCTTCTGCAAACGTTTGATATAAATCAGTATATACAATAAAAACACATAAACCTAACATTACATATGTTAAATTGCAAAATTCAAAACAATAAAATGGTTCAGCAATGTTAAATCAATATTTTCTCCAAACGTTTGATATAAATCAGTATGTACAATAAAAACACATAAACCTAACGTTACGCATGTTAAATTGCAGAATTCATAACAAAGAAAATGATTTAGCAATGTTAAATCAATATTTTCTCCAAACGTTTGATATAAATCAGTATATACAATAAAAACACATAAACCTAACATTATATATGTTAAATTGCAAAATTCAAAACAATAAAATGATTCAGCAATGTTAAATCAATATTTTCTCCAAACGTTTGATATAAATCAGTATATACAATAAAAACACATAAACCTAACAGTACGCATGTCAAATTGCAAAATTCAAAACAATAAAATAATTCAGCAATGTTAAATTAATATTTTCTCCAAACATTTGATATAAATCAATATATACAATAAAAACACACAAACCTAACATTACGCATGTTAAATTGCAGAATTCATAACAAAAAAAATGATTCAGTAATGTTAAATCAATATTTTCTCCAAACGTTTGATATAAATCAGTATATACAATAAAAACACATAAACCTAACATTACACATGTTAAATTGCAGAATTCAAAACAAGAAAAATGATAAATCAACACCTAAACCTAATAATTCATGAATTTAAACATAAACTAAACCTAATAAATCGGGGATCGGATTCTTTGCGTCGGCAAACAGAACTATCACGACGGAATTTTAGAGAGAGAAGAAAGAACGACCTCGTTCGACGTTGAAAAAGAGAGAGAGACGAAAACAACTCTTCATATAATGTTGCACGCTCCTCGTTAACCGAACATTTCTCAATATATATGTCAAGTTTTGAATTAGCAAACGGATTGGTTGTGAAGGATTCATATTGCTCATACTCTGCTTTGCTTTTGCTTTGTGATGAATTTGTGAAGAATTGTTTTCCTTTTTTTATTTTTATTTATTTTAGAGAAGAATACGTATATACAAAAATAGACTGTTACTCTTTTTTTTTGAAGTCTTCTTACTCTGCTTGTTTCTAGTGCACTTTAATTTTTTTTCTAAGAATACCCCTCGTCCTGATTATATAATCCGAACTATTTTTAGATTATATAATCCGAAACTTTTCGAGCCTTTTGAAGCTTGTAGCACCCTAAAGGATCTTGATGCTAAAGTGCATTGATTGGGTTCAGATTATATAATTCAGACTGGTTTTACACTTTTCGTATTATATGATCCGAAATGTGTCAAACACCTAGTAAAAAGTCAATATTTGGGGTGAAAAAGAAGGTTTCCAGATTATATAATCTAGAATGTGTAAAACTATTCCGGATTATATAATCTGAACCACATCAGCACAAAGACACTCTTGACTGTTTTGGCTGAAACATTCATTTGGCGCATTAGATTGCTTATAAATGACATAACCATGCATTTGACCTTATCTTCAAACAGAAATTTTAATTCAAAACAGCAATTAACAACACAATATAATTTTCCAAATATAAAATTAATCAAAAATAAAAATAAAAATAATTCAAATGTTACATCACCAAATATTCAAACATAACTTAATCAAAAAAATTCTCAGGAAAAAAAAAGCATAATCAAAAATTAAAATTATCCAATGATCACACATCTGCCACCCTCAACATTAAGCCTATAAACCTTCCCTCCATGAACCGCTCTCAAGACTTCCTCCAAACAACGATATGCCTCAGACCTTTACGACACCACACCACTGGACATAACAACATATACATGGTCTCTAATATGGCTCAACCTTTCGCCCAGATCCAAGAATACATGCTCTCCATCCTCCTCATCAGCAATCTCATCAAGGGCCTCCTACTCTGGTGGTCTAGGGACATGAACATCCTCAAGTGGAAGAATCATCCTCTACCGCCTCCACACCTTGCAGTGCACGGTGACCCAACTGTTGAGGTGTCATCGCATGATCAAGATGGTGCTGAAAGCGGTAGGTGATATCCAAACTAACGAAACACCCGCTCCGACAGATATCTCACCTTGCGGTTACCGTATTTGAGCCATCAAAAGTAAAGGTTGACCCGCTCAAACGAACATGTAACATGGTGCTCTCCATATGGGGCCATGATAACGCCCACTTGATCCAGCTGATCTAGATGCCCTATGTACTCATCTGGTGCAGACAAACCCACCTATGGTACAAAAAACATGGCGCGTGGATGCATACGTTTCCGATATCCACTCGCGCACCCTTGTTGCTTGTACCCTTGAAATGATGATACACTCAAGCCTGCAACAAAGGCAACCACATATAAATATACAAATAAGAGTTGATAATGCTTTACCCCATATAATATAGGTCATTTCCGGGTTTGCCCTGTAAAAAATTAAAATTTGATTCGGTCCTTGTAAAAAAAATTGTTTCAAAATACCCCCTAGGTCATCCGACTCTACATTTTCGCTGATCTGGCACGCTGTGTCACTTTTTTTTGATGACGTGGTGTGTTGACTGTATAAATAATTTTGTTTTTCATTATTTTACCGGTACACGTTGCATTTGCGCCTTTTTTTTTTATAAAAAATATGTTAAATTAAAAAATAAAAAATCTAAAAAATAATTTTTGAAAATTATCAACAAAAAAAAAATCATTCTTTTTTTCAAAATTAAGATTTTTATTATAAAAATTAGTTTAAAAAAAATCCAAAATTTTATTTTATTTTTTTGAAAAAATCTTCATAATTTCGTAAAAAAAACATTATTTTTTTTGCTAATTTATTTATTTCGAAAAATATTTTATAAAAATTTTGAAATATATATTTTTTTAAAAATATGAATTTTTTCTATTAAAATTCTGGAAAAAGATTATCTAGTTTTTTAAAGTTTTCAAAAAGTATTATCTAAATTTTGTAAAAATATTTTCTATTTTAAAAAAATTCAAGAAAAATATTTTCAATTTGTCCGGAAAAAATTGTAATTATTAAAAATATTTTCCAAAAATTTTATTTTTTGTATAAAAAATAAAAAAACAAACTTTTTAATTTCGAAAGAAAAATCTAAACTTTTTTTTTAATTTCAAATTTGTTTTTCTAATTTTTGAAATATATTTTCAAAAGTTTTGAAAAAGATTTTATAACTTTTTTTTCGAAAATTTCAAAATATATTAGGTTCGATAATTTTTTTTAAAAGAAATCTTCTCAATTTTGAAAAAAAAAGAATGATTTTTTTTATTCTCCTAAAATAATTTAAAAATTTAGGGTTAATTAAGTTTATAGTCCCTATAAATATTCACATTTTTGTTTTTAGTCCCTACAAAATAAAATCACACTTTTTAATCCCTATAAAATTTTCCATCAGCATTTTTAGTCCTTATAAACTTTTCCATCGGCACTTTTAGTCCCTGTCAAAAATTTCCATCAACGGTTTTGGTCCTTAAAATGCTTAAGGAAAATGTCACAGGGAGTAAAAAGTGTGATTTTATTTTGTACGAACTAAAAACAAAACTGTCAATATTTATAGGGACTAAAAACATAATAATCCAAAAATTTATATAAATGAATTTATATTTTCTTTTTTAAAAATCACAAATTCCTTGTGTACCCCCATAAAAAACAAAATTAATTATATAGTCAGTGTGTCACGTCATCAGAAAAAGGTGACTCAGCATGCCACATCAGCAAAAATGCACAGTTAGATGGCCTAGGTAGGGGGTATTCTGAAACAAATTTTTTTTTACAAGGACCAAATTAGAAGAAAAAAATTTACAGGGGGGTAAAACACTATTAACACTACAAACAATCAACACTTACAGATGAAAAAACAAGCATAATTATTTATTTATACCTGCAACAAAGTCAAGTATCGTGACAGATGCTTGGTGTTGTAATGGGAAGCAATGTTAAACTCCTTATACAAGTGTGATAGTGCAGCAACCAGCAACAACCTCCAGGTCTCTTAAGTAATTCAGATAGGCAACATCCACATAGTAGGCGCTCTTGTCAGTGGAGAGTGTGATCCCCGCCAAGTACAACAAATATATGCGGATAGCATATGCCCGCAACTTCTGAACCTCCTTCTCCATATCACCCTTATTATCAACCTCCAACTGCTGCAAAAGACGCTCATTGAAAATCCTCCTCAAGTAGCCATGTTCTCGTCATCATGCATCCCATCAATCTTCTTCCTGTTGTTGGTGCATTTTAAATTGTCTCGCCACTGCAAAAATTAAAAACAAAACATTAACATCAGTTTCACAAAGATTAACAACAGTTTACAATCATTAAAGTATCACATTAATAGGTACCTCGCCCACAAACGCCTTCATGGCCACATGAACATGGTACCTCGTCAGCATGGTAGTGTCGTGTGGGCCACCGGGATAGTCCTCAAGAGACTCAGGCTCTGGCTCCGGCACACGCTTCCGTCGTCGTTGTTGCTGCTGGCCATCATCCACATCCTCCTCAGCCTCAACATCATCCTCCATCTGATGCTCCATGTCCATCTGATCGTACTTTGGCTCAGCTTGAGACTGATGCTCGTGTCGTCAGCATCAACATGACGTTATTGACACGGAAACCAAAACGAAAGAGAGAAAAATAAAAATATAATGTAAGTATAAGAGACAAAGTTATCACAAATCGATTGTACAAATATCATTTCTCCTCCCACGTAATGGCCAAAGACGATAAAAATAGAAGCATGGGGCATAGGAATCTTGGGACACCCCAACCGCATTCGTCAAGTCCATAACAACTCATTCTTATATAAGGTATTTGTACTTCTCTTGGTGACCCCTAGCCTTAAAGGCACCAAGGATTGAATATTAGACTCCAAAGTCTCAAGATAAAAGGAAAAAATCAAGGACACATACCTTAGTCAAGAAATTTATTCTTTGTAAAGGAATAATAATTAAAATTAAATGGTAGAAGATTATGATCTAGTCACAGTCCTTCAAACAGAATCGAGCAAAAAATGAAATATAACAGTAAAAAATAGGAAGAATAGTGGTAGTCTTCCGAGAGAGATGAAGGCAAATAATTAGAACGTATTTTGGGGTTCTATTGAGGGTTTTTATTTAGTTTTAAGTAGTCTAATCATTCTCAATGGATTCAAGTTGGATCGGGTCACAAACGCAAAGTCTAAAAAATTAAAATTCACTTGAACATATAACTTTAGGTACAAATGCTGGATTCAGACATTCTTTACAATGTTGGAAAGCTAAGTAAAATTCCTACAATTTTATGTCTAACGAGAATTTTAAAATCCAACTCTAATATGGCCAAGAGTACAATAGAAGTAGATAAAAAAATTATCATATGCTACACACTATATTGACTCTAGGTGGCTTATTTAGAGTTTTAGGTATAAGATTTAAGCCAAACTGAAACCAAATGAATTATAAGAGACAAAGTTACAACTTTCAAACACTTAAAACACATAGCACACCAAATGAAGACAAAAATATAAAACCCTAACTCTAAAGAACAGAAACGGGGTGTTCTTTGTAACATCAATAGAAATTTCATTCAATGCTAACAATTATTTCCTTCCTCCAAATATCAAACCGAACAAAGATATTGTAATACAACTCCTTGTGTTGTATTAAACAAATCATATATATCTCAATTTCAATCTTAGTTTTTTCAATTGTCAAACATTTTATAATTTAACAAGTTGAGCAATTAAACAAGAAATTGGATAGCACTTTGATTTCCATATATATGTAAAGCCATAATGTTCAGAACTGCTTTATATTCTAACGAAAAAAGGAACAAAAAATGAAAAAAATTCAAGATTAAAAAAAAAACCACCTATCTACCTACATTCTCAATTCTCAATCCTCATTATGCTATTTTCTGGCCCTCTGATATTTCCAAATCATCATCGTCTATAATGAAAATTCCATCACCGCCCTCAATATCATCATAATCAGATCCATCTTCCTCATCTTCATCATCCCATTCATCATCCCATTCTTCTTCATCATCTGTGTTAGCAACAAAAGTATTAAACTCGGGAGGAGGAGGGCAATCTTCAGTGATTGCTTCATCCCTCTTTATCACTAGATGTCGAATAACTCTTTCATCTTTGTCCAACAAAGTCTTGAACTCGTTGATATATTTGGCGTCCATCTCGAAGTTCATCAAAATGTAGTGTGCATTATTAGCTTTCTGTATTTTGTAAGCCAACTTTCTCATACCCCAATCACTGAATCTCCATACTCTTCCTTTCTTCTCCCTCAAAAAGTCTGCAAATGTTTTGAACAAAAATTATAAAAAAAAAATAAAAAAAAAAAGAACCAAAATAATCAGATGTTTTAATTAGAAGATAAAATCAAGTTAAAATGATTTTTTGGTTAAATACTTTGCAGAAACTTTTTAGAATCAACTACTATGTCAAATAATTGTATCCACAACTAAGGTAATTATTAAAGAACTTAAGTTCAAATAGCAGCTTTTTCGTCAATAGTATTGCCAAATTGTGGTACACAACAGTGCTAAAGTGACGTCATATGCTATTTGACAACATTTTGTACTAAATAGTGTAATACAAAACAATAATGATTTGGTTCAATTCCGCTACGGCATAACACTGTAGCCTATATTTAACAACAGTGACATGAATGCCAGATAGAAATGGCAAGCTCATGAACTCATTCTATTTGGCATCACGAGAATATAAATAGATTCGAAAAAAATGTACGGGTAATTGCAATCTGTGAAAGGTTACCTTGAACTTTGTCATTAACAGCTACAACCTCTTCTGCATGTTTCTCATGAATCAAGTAAACAATCTCATAGTGGCGCACTGCATAGACAAAGTAGAATATTGTGAGATAGAGCACTTTACTGAATCTTTAAAGGGAACTGTTCACATTATTGATATTAGGACACCAGGTATACACACAAACACACAAAACAGTTGACAGCTATTATCAAATAAAAGAATTTATTAGAGGATCGACATGTCATGAACAAATGCCATAGAGGTATCAATCTAATGAGCGTAAATAAATGCCAAAAGTTAGCAAAAGATGGACCTAAATCCACCTGGTGAATGTCTGATAAGACCCAGACTGTCCAAGAGAGCACGGCTGTAACATCTAGATTATCGTCATTATGGTTTAGGGCAGCATGGTTTGTAACATTATCTAACAAGGTCGGATAACCAAATAGTTTGTCATGTTACTGTTCTTTGATAATTTGAATAACCATACATATACAAGAAAGAGTACTTATGAAATTCCTAGGAATAAAAATTGCATCAATTCAATAGTTTCATATCATGTCTAACATAAACAAGAGAGAATTTACTTACATAGTTCAACGTCCATATCAGTTTCCACGTCAAGCTTTAGAGATTCATAGAGCTTTCCTGTACCAAAATGAAAATTTGAAAACGGGACAAACTCATAACATTAATCCAGAACCATTTAGCCTACCAAAAAAACTAAAACAAATGGAATAACTAAACAATAATCACTCACTTTCATCATCATCTTCAAACTCTGGAAGAAGTTTACCATCTTCCTCAACTGTCTTCTGAAAATGACAAGTTGAAAACCCAAATAGAATATCAATAACAATAAAAAAATAAAAATATATCAGTTGAAAACCCATATTAATGAGAAAATTCATATCATAAAGAACAAAGACACATTAAAAAAAAAAACTAAATTTTGCATACAAGCGAGGCAACAACGATCTATGAAACACGAACACCAAACACAATACTGACACATCGACAATTATGAAGTAACTAGTCTCAATCCTACACTTCTCTAATGTCAAATGCTAATAAGCTATGAAGCACAGGCACTCCTCAAATTAGGCGTGTCCCGGTGTCGGTGTCACCGGTGTCCGACACCGACACAACACCTATGATTACGCTGAATTATGTCATTTTCTCAAATTATTAACTGTGTCGGCGTGTCCGGTGTATGTGTCTGTGTTTCATAGCTAATAAGTCATACACCACAAAGTGGGCAAATTTGTATTTTTCCTTACCCTAAATAGTGAGTTACTCTCCCTTCTAACCAAAACAGAACAAGATAAGATTTTGTAATATTGAAAAAATGCTTCCAAGAAAAACCCTTAGTAGTAACAATACAAATGCAAATTCTAATGAATCTTCAATAGGGTATCTTATACTTGGGACAAAACCAATGAAAACTAGCAGAAATTATACTAAAATGTATAATATACCAAAACAAATTTGAGGGTATTACAAATTCTACCAATTTATAAGTATAAACTCAATAAACCTTCAAAAGGGTATCTAATTCTTAAAACAAAACAAAGAAGAAAACACAAAAATGAGTAATAAACAAAAATCAAATAAAGGGTATGTGTAAAAAGATAACCTTTTTAAGAAGAACAGATTCAGGGAAGAAGCCAGTGCTTTCATCTGATTTGGGCACAAAGCTATGAGTATCTGCTTTCTTATCTTTCTTCCGGGCATTCATAATGAGTGAGAATGATTTTCTGGGGTTATTTTGAAGAGAAAATTGGCGTGAAAACGATGAGGAGGATGAAGAAAGGTGGTGATTTGGGAAATTGAAACGAAGAGGGTTTGATGCTAACATGGTAGTGGTTTTTGGAGGTTTAGAAGGTAAGAGATAAGAAGAACCTTTGAATAGTGCCTCCATAGTTAAGTTACGAGGAAATGAAGAAAAAGAGAAGAAATAACGTTTTCAAACGTGTATAAGATGGTTTAACGTTAATGTTATAGATTTATTAAAAGATAATCTAAATAAAGATTAATGTGAGCAAACTTTAGGACTTTAATTTACCGATGTGAAAAAATAAAAAAATGTTCAATCATATTTTGTTGGAGTCTAAAGTTTTTTTTTTTTTTTAAGAGACTGGAGTCTAAAGTTAATATATGATCCTATGATCTGATACAATTGAATCTATCAAACTCGTATAACTCAGTTGCTTGACGGCAACACTCTTAACCTATTTATTTTATTTCACCCACGAAAAAGTTAATCAAAGAATTGGGTAAATGGTCTTTAACTAAAATAACAAATATCAGTCCTTAAAAATCAATTAATTTGTTGATTAAAAAAACCCTATTCAAAATTCAATGAATGGATCTTTCAAAAAAAATATTCAATGAATGGAGAGAAGTACCATGCAATGATATTGTTGATCTATTTTTTCACGTGTCATTCATTTGTTAAAGGAACTGGAAAAGTGGAGTATGTTAAGACTGAATTCCAAAATACTCTCTCCGTCCTTTAATACTTGACACAGTTGACATTATTACACATGTCAATGTATAATTTTGAGTTTAAATATCTTGAATAATATATTAGAAAAAATTATGAAAATTTGATATTTTGAAAATACTCGAGACAAATCCAACGGCATCTTATATGATATTATTTACCTTTATATATTAGTAGAAAAATATGGTCAAAGTAAGATAGGTCAAAATTACACATTTTCAAATATGTCATCTATTGCGGGACGGAGGGAGTACAAGGGGTTCTACAAAATTTATACTCTTGAAGCGACTATTTAAGGAGTTCAAATTAACTACAGAGCTGTAAAATGAATTCCAACTTGAAGTTAGATATTGTAGTTTGAGTAAATGGTTACTTTGGTCCTGACTCTGCACCTCGTTGTCTCAAAGGTCGCTGACTCAGGATTAAATACAAAGTAGTCTCTGAATGTGTACTTCTGTTATCACTTTAGTCCCTAATGTTAAATAATTCCGATAACTGATGATGTGGCAAAGGTTTTATGCTGACAAAGAGTATGAGGTGTCACATGGACTAAAGTGAAAGTAGAAAATGATCATTTTGGTCCCTGAACCGAAAAATCAATATCTCCGAAAATCAATATCCTTGAACCGAAAATCAATATCCTCAAACTCATCCCAACGAAATGTTGCCCTTCATCAAGAACTGAGTCATCTTCCTCAATGAAGTTGTATTGTGGTTGCAAGAGACTTGATGTTAGGTCCCTGACAGTAAACTTTTAGACTAATTCAATAACGTCAACATCAGGTTTAATGCTTTTCCAACAAAAAAATCTATGATCAGAGTATATCACAAGTGATTGGCGCTCAAGGACTTGTGCGCAAGGTTTTTGGTGCACAATGTTCGTGAGTGTTTATTTAAGTTTGACATAATGTCAATTCTCTGAGTAGAAAGAGAATAAAAATGAAGCGAAAGTAAATCGAGATACCATTGCTTATGCTTATGTAAGGATCATAGCAATATTTTTGTTTCCACCGGAGCCTTGCATTCGTCTTTCACACAATCTAGCACGCACGCATCAAATCTATCTCCTATTATTTTGGCATTGGCACACACAAATATACACCATTGTTCACAAAGTGCTTCATAGTATCCTTTTTGCTTAATTAACACAAATTCTTGAGATGGAGTGATGCATTCCACTTGTGTTGCAACTAACATAATCATTAATATCATTGCAAAACCTTTTCTTTTCATGCTTACTGCCATGATTATTTTCGATGTGTATCTTTTACCAATCTTTATTAGAATTAGAATTCTCTTTTTATGTGATGTTTTAGGTTTTGCCAAAAGACAATAAGAGTTTTCAAACGTAGAGCTAAAGACATAATAATTAATTTTCAAATATAAAAATTCAAATAGAATTCTCTTTTTTGTTATGTTTTAGGTTTTGCCAAAAGACCTTATTTATAACTATAAAAAGTATACTAATAAGTGTTTTAAAACGTAGAGCTAAAGACATACTAGTAATAATTAATTTTCAAATATAATAATTCAAATTATATAGTTTATAAAAGAAAGTAAAAATGTTAATTAAATCAATGAATTAAATTTCCATACCTGTCTACTTTGGTTGTTGTATCTTTATCATTTTCAAGAAGATTACTATATACTAATGAGGAAAACTATAACATTTTCACGACAAACTCTATTCACGAACTTTGGGAGAAAGATAAATGTTATCATTATGCTAAGCTTGATTCGAATTGATTTTAAGAAAGCTAATGCAATTAGAAGTATGCAAAGTGCATGTTCAATACTTTGTTTCTCCTCACTTGATACTAGGATTGAATCGTTTTTTCTTCAAGGATATGGAAGACCAAAATAATGGATGATTAATGTAATGGAAGGGTCAATGTTTTACCATGTGCTAGGTTTTCCGCTGCAGTAAGCATCTCTTGTGCTTATATGTAGTGTATTAATAAAGTTTTGTCTCGGATAATTTACATTTTTCATATGCTATTTCAAGTAACATTTGAGCTTATAGCTTATCATCTTTTATTCCATTTTTACCCTTGTTATTTAACCAAAAATCTCATTTTATCCTATACAAAAATTATTTCTGAAATGGATGCACATATATCAATGGAGGCATGCAGCCACTCTACCTGTACATGAACCATTCCATTTTATTTATCCCTCTAACTGTACATGAACCATTGTGTTTCATTTATCCCTATGATCTGTTCCAATTGATTTTTCATTTGACTCTTTTAAATTTTAATAGCAACGATTTTTTTCCCTTCAAAAGATCATCATTCAAAAAAAAAATTAAACTAATATAACCATTTATTAATAAATTTTGAATTTTTTGTATTAAAAAAAGTTCACTATTATTTATTTTTTAAAACTATGTCAAAGATTATTATTTTTATGTGATGAGTATATTTTATTGCTACGTTTAATTATTTATAAATTATGAACACTGAAAATTGAAAATAAAAATAAAATAACTTTTTAGGAAATAAAATTAATTTAATAATAATAATAATATATACGAGATATATCAAATTAATAAAATTAAATTTCTAAATTTTAAATATTTAAATATGTCATTAAGAATGTCCTTCTATGTCATTTTACATTTATCAACTAGTTGACCCGCTAATTTTACCAAACAATTTGATTAGCTTATCAGCTACCAACCATCAACTATCAGTCATCATCTATCAGTTATCCGCTATAAGTTAGCTTATCAGCTATCCGCTATAAGTTGGCTTACCAGCTATCCACTATTTATTGACATGTATGAAAATTGAAATCACACAAATGTGTAGGTGCAGGGGATGTCCAACAAAAGAGATTTGCTGATAATGGGATATCCCAACTTAGCCTCTCGCTCACACACCATAAGTAACATCCTAGTAACTTAGTAACATCATCATAGAGCAAATTATATATACACGTAATTCTCAGAATATAAGAACAACCAGAGAACTCTTCAACAAAAAAAAAGAACAAAAAAGAACAACCAGAGAAACCACAAACAAATAATACTTGGGTTTGATTTTTATGCAGTTCCACCACATAAATATGACATTACTTTATCCTTTGTCAGCATAGCTAATGCAGTTTCTAACATTGATATATTTAACTAGATTCAAAACAAAGCCAACCACAATCGTATATCACTCCAGTAAATATTATTCGAACCATGTATCACCATGGAGTTGCAAAATTTAGACGTAATATAGATATGGAGAGCATAGATTCGTATTGGAGCTGCCTCGGCTACTATTATATTTCATAGATATGCCTGTTGAATGTGGTTTTCCGGTAAAATATTCCTCGTTAGATATGATCGATGCATGATGTTTTGCATGCTAAAGATTGCATATTGACTAGGAAAATCATTCGCACGAGGATCATTTCCCCAAGGCTGTATTTTGCATGGTAAAAGGGATGAAAAAACAAAATTATTGGACAACAAATAATATACTAAGAGATTAGGAAAATAGGGCTATACAATGACCTCCAAACTCTAATTTGGGGCATCAACAACAGATAGCAACTCTGAAACTACTGCTTTTCAAGCCTTCAAAGTGCACAACAAGGCAATGTTACTAGTATGTTTAAACATGATCTGTTTAATGCTTTTTTCCTTTTTTCTTTCTTTTGCTGCCGCTACCAACGCCAGTGCCAGGATTTTTCATCCCATTTCCAGATTTGGGGGATGGGCTTTCTGTTGCAGCGCCGCCATTGAAATTCTCAAACGCGCCTGACTGTACTGCATTCTGTAACCACTCAACGAATTCTTCCTCAGTCATGGTTTCTTCAAAATTAGGTGTTGGCATATTAGGAGGAGTTGGCACCCGCCCACCCCTTTGAGTTGAAGAGCTAGTTCCTTTGCCGGGATTTTGTTTCGACATTATACTTGTGTTCACATGAAAACTTGGTTTATGTGTATTTGCTGGACATCTCATGCCCTGCAATAAAATATACTAATGTTAATATCTATGGATCTTTTAATCTCCAGAGAAGGCTCAAAGTGCAAGCTATGAAGTGTTGTGTGTGAACAAACCTATGGATCTGTTAATTTTTAAACATTCAATGTTGGTATCTTATGTAAGCTGAAAAATAGTTTCCAGCATATCAAAACATTTACATGCAGATTCACATGTCAAAACGCACATGTCACGGTTGAGTTCTTAGATGATTTAGATCAAAATATTTAAAACGAAGAACAAATTACCTGACAGATATACCATTCAGTGGCATCAAATATTTTGCTATCGGCACACACGTAAGCAGAAGGAGTGTCTACCTGAAGATATAACAAAATATTCAATTTTAAGCAAACTTGTTCTGACTCATAACTAATGCAGCCAGGAATTGGCTCAAATATAAATTAAAAGTCGAACTGCAGATTATAAGGTGTTCTCCAACAAGAAGAATTTTTTGAAATGGTATATTGATCAATACCTTCTGCATTAAGCCAAAAAGAAATGGTTGGGAAGATTGTTCAACCCATCCATCACCATCCTTGGCTTGGTGAAAATCTTGACAATCCTTTAAAATGAAAAAACAGAGTATAAGACATTAGTTCCATGCCAAATATAAAAGTGATTTCTCTCAGGAATGCGCATGCTGACAGTGACAGAATACAGGCAAATATTTTCAAAGATTGAGTATTGCCAATTGTCACTTAAGCATGCTTAAGGCTTCATTGAGACAGAAAAAAACAAAAGGTGAAGAAGAAACCTGGCACCATCTTGCCCGAGACTTTTGTTTCTTGGTGTGTATCCAGAGATGAAAGCCGCCACACCTTTTGCAAGCTATTCTCCTTGATTCACCAAATGGATCCTCACCATCTGCATCTGAATGGCCAAATCCCGAAGAAAAGAATCCATGCCTACTATTCTGGCAAAACAGTTTCAGCCACAGCTTAAGTTAGACAATAGAATAATACACTAAATATATAAAATAATTAAAAATGTGTTGTCAATCACAAATCACAGAAAGTAGTACTTTGTTCAAATTCCACTACGCTGCAATGCTATAACTGCATTTCGACAACATCCTGTACTAAATCATGTATCGCAGAACAATAGCGAATTATCGATTTATTAAAATTCCGCTGCACTATAGCAATCTCTTTATCCGCTATTAGATAACACTAGAAAAATAAAATAGCTACAAGGTTCTCTAAATGGCGCCGGATGTTCAGATAGCACAAAAACCTCTAAGGGTATGTTTGGCAGTTGGGTTTTGAAGGGCTATTATATTTTGATATATATTGAGACTTGAAAAAATGGAAGAATGTGTTAGTGCCAGTATTATATGGACAGAATACTTGGTTATTGATGGATAATGATGGTTGCCTCTTCAAATAGCTTCCAGAGGTGGTGGTTAGACAACGACAGAAAATGGCAACTGCAACAACAATGCAAAAACCGCAAACTACTAGCCAACCACTACGAATTAGAGAGCCTATCTCTTCCTTGCCTAACAAATAACCATAACTAAAACAACTGGATGCCCTTTCGTTTCATCATTAATCTATTTAAACACAACACACTTACTTACATATACTGGACCTAACATACACCTTAGCGATAGGAGGTCTACCAACAGAATGATATGATTGATAATAATATATTTCAATTTTTAATCACACTTTAAATCGATTTTAGAAATATTTTTCATAATTTCTTCAATTTCGAAATGAAAAATGAGTTTTGCCCTACATTTCCCTCCAAAACACAACTTCCAAATATAGCCTAAGAAGAAGAAGAAGAAGAAGAAAAACAGCTAGCCGCAACTGCACTTTATAGATAAAGAATAATATGTGCATGGTAATAAACTTCTTATTAGAGAACAATGTAAGAGGAGAGGGCACAAATTAATTGGCAGTTATGTTGTTGATGTTTAGGAATAAATAGGGAAAGGAAAGGAGAAAGTGATTATGAGATAGTTATTGAGTGGTTATGGGGGAGAGAGAGCCAGGCTCTCTAATTCTTCGAAGAGAGAGAGAGACTCTCCAATTTCTTGAATACGAATTGTCTTGTATGTATTTTATCCTTGTCTCTCTACACTTTCTCTGATGTACTGGTGTGTGAAGGCTGTATTAATAATATAAACTTCTGTACTAGACAAATTCTGCAGAGAATTGCTCTATCATTTCTGTTTTCTTTAATTCATTCACTATAGATACCAATTCCTAACACATGGCTACTCATCACAATTATAAACTCTACCGTAAAATGTAAATATGTTATATATCTGCCATCTTCACCATTAAGACGTTATTTACTACAATTTCATTATTCATGCATTCTGATTTATAAGTTATGTCACCACTTGCAATCTCAAATTCCTATGAATGTGATAGATATGTGTTTTATTATGATCAGAGTAGAAATGCTTCACTAATCTATTGTTATTCATGAACAATAAATATTTGTTCTTGACCAGAATGCATCAAAGGTTATAAAAATAAAATATAACTTTTATGTATAATTGCATGATACTAAAACAGCAGGAAGGAAACATAAATCGTACCCTACGTGGAGCATTCTGAAATCTGTTGAATACATTAAGAATTTCTTCTCTCCTTAGCTCATCATCATAAGCTTTTCTCTTCAAGGAATCATTTAGAATCTAGAAAATCACAATAACCATACAAGTCAGGGAAAGGTTTCCTCTCTTGATTTTCAGTGTGAGCAAAATATATAAAACTGACCTCATATGCATTTTGAAGTTTCTTAAAGGCTTCTACAGCCTTTTCGTTGCCCATATTTTTATCAGGATGTACCAACATTGCCTGGTAATCAATGAAGACGGGTTATTAGTAATGAGAAGAATCATTAAGGAATGATAACACATCACAGAAAGGATTTTTGTTAAGCTATCAAAGACAATTCAACTTTTATCCAACCAGCAAAAAAATATACAACTATTAATTCCATAACTCTCTGAAGAGTTTACTAGACAAAAAACAAAAAAAAACAAAAAAAAACAAAAAAACTGAAGAGCACAATATCTAGAGACACAAAAAGTAAAACATGGCTGTGCAAGTATTGGCACCAGGGGATAACCTTCTTTCTATATTCCCGCTTCAGTACTGAAATGTCTATATCTTGATAGCGCGTCAAGCCTAGTGCTGAATAGTGATCAAAGCAGTGCAACAATCGAACAACTTCGTCTTCAGAAGTTACATCAGAATCAGCCCCACTAGTCGAGGGGACTCCTGCATTACGATCTGCAGATGATCCTGGTCCATTTTCAGAGGAAGAAGACGGAATTGATTCATCGTTTCCAAAACCTGGTTGACTGTTCATTCCAGGTCTTTGTTCAAATGGATTTGATCTACTCCGTTGATCTATGTTTTTCTTGAGGAAGTATATCAGAACATCACTCGAGATGAAAGCTAAATTAAAAGCCAAGAACAGACGAAGCCACCCAACATACAGCCAAGCACAATAGACAGAATACACAGTGGTGATAAGAAGTGCCACGCGTTCATGACGTAACATAAATGCCAATCCTGAATTTCAAATTAAGTCAAAGGATCGGTATGTTTGGCAAGAATATACATAAATCATCATATATCTATATTGAGCACATATCTATATCGATGTCATATCAGAGTAGTCAATAGCAGCGACAAACCGCTACGGTAATCGTCGTAGCGGTGCGGAATCAAATAGCAGCCGCTTTAGCTGCTATAGCGGCGGAGCGTAGCGGATAGCGGCCGCTTCAGCAACTATTTGATTTTAGTAGAAAATTTTCAAATGACCATATTTTTAAAACCTTTTTGAGGGCATTTTGGGGATTTTGTAAATCCTAACATTTTTCAACACTTTCTCTCTTCTAACCTGCCCCACAAAACACGCTCTTCTATCTTCCAACCGGTAAACAAGACCTGGGGATCTCTTCTCTCTTTCGCTGTTCTTTTTTTCTTCCTCTGTTTTCTTTTGTATTATGGTTTCTTGTTTTATGATTCTTTTATTTGTTCCTGTCTTTTGTTTTTTGGTGTATTGATTTATGAATATTTCATGAGATTTGAGTGTTATATTTAATATTCGTATAATTTGTCCAAAAAAATAATCAAATATCGGTGACCGCTATTTGTCATACCGCTATACAGTATCCCACTTTTGGGGTTGGCCGCTACGCATCGCTATCCCGGATTGACTACTGTGTCATATATACCCAACTTCCCGTAAAAAAAGATAAAGATAATAAAAACAGCCAGAAGATTTCCGTCTAAGCAGAGAGACAAGCAAATCACCTCCTAGAATGATGATAAATGCAGTTGTCCACAAGCTACCATAAAACCACAACATAACAGCTCCAATGATAGCAACTACCAAAGCTGCAATCACGAACCCAACAAAAAATCCAATCAAGGCAGCCAGGCCCTGATCAATTACACAAATAAGTTATCATAGGAAGAGAAAAAATATATATAATATCAAATTTAAGAATAAAAAATAAAATGAACATATGCACAAAGCATCATAAAATAAGAAGCGTGTTAGCGAGAGAATAAAAACTAAAGCAATCATGCTTGCTATTTATGGAGTTCAAATTCACGAGTCACAGTTCTAAGCCAACTGAAACTAGCACTGATTCTACTTATTTATAAACCTAAAACATTATTGCAAGAATCAGAACAAGTTTGACAGGGATTGTATCCAATATGTGCATTCTCATGACGGCGAAGCAAAAATTAACATAAATGGAATTATAGAACAATAAAGAACAGGTCAATAGGGAGAAATTTAAGTCACGGAGTTCAATAAAACATACGTTTAAAATGAATTTTCCCTACGGTAATTAAATGAAGAAGTTGATGATTAATCAACAGAAAATACTACAACACAAGTTTTGCACTCGTATAAGGGTAAAATATAAATGACTGTGACTGAGTGATTCTATTTGAGTTGATCACAAAATGTAAGTTATCCAATTATCAAAATTTTCTCGGCATTTCGACTTGTAATATAATAGAAAGCAATAACAATTGTTACCAGGGCTTACCAGGACAACCAGAAACTTGAGCATCCCAATCATACTAATCACGGAGAATATGCTGCACCATATAACCGAGAAGAAGGATGTTGTACCCATTCGTACAAACGAATCAAAACCCCGAACGGCACAGTCCAACCAAAACACTGATAATAGAAGGATTATACTCCCAAAGTGCATGAGCCACGTCAGAACAATGGGATATGCCTGCTTAAATTTTGTTCTGAAATTAGCATAAGCTTCTAAAACGGTGGTTCTAATAGATACAAACAACGGCTTCTGCCTGATTAGCCACTCCGTAACTGTGGTAAAAATGGAAAAGACTGACAACCGTAATCTCCTAATAGCCGGATGATCGGCAAGCTCTGCATTTTCTACCAAAATTCTCAACTGCAAACCTTCCACTAAATGGCTCAATCTACTCTTGATACTCTGTTGAGTTTGATTACGTCTACGAAAATTCCGATGTCCTTGTTTTGGAATTTCGATATTTTCACTTCCATTCTCTGAATTACTCCCAAAGGACGATGATTCCTCCAGGTCAAGCTTATCTTTCCGAGAAAACCTCTCAGACTTTCGCTCATTGTTATTGTCATCACCAGCAGAACAACCCTCGCATGCTTTCTGTGAAACACCATGACCGCCATTTGCAAGTTCCTCCGCCGGAAAAACCTTCACCTGCCCTCCTTCATGACCTTTCATACCCGGAAGTACACCACCCGAACCCCCTTTTCTGTGATTAATTCCATTCTTCTGCTGATTACCCTTTCGAGCCATGAATCTTTTAACTTTTAAATCTTGAAGAATTACTCAAAATATGAACTCCAAGTTAATCCATTTCTAAACTGATAATCAGCACTAACACCTATCACTACAAGAAAACCAAAAATTAAATTCTTTAATCACCATATTCATATTCACATTCAGTAACCCATTTCAGCGTAAAACACTAAAAAAAAAATATGCATAGCAAGAGATTCATATGCAATAACCCATTTGAGCAAAAAACACTAAAAAAAGATTCATAGCAAGAAATTCATATTCAATAACCCATTAAAGCATAAACCGCTGAAAAAATATTCATAGCAAGAAATTCATATAAAATGACCCATTTGAGCAATAAACCCTAAAATCACGGAATTAAAATAAAAATTAATCAAAGTTTGAATTTGTATTCAACTAGTGAAAAATTTAATCAAAAGGGTAAATAAAAATTAAGACAAAGAAATGAAAAAATCCCAAAGTGATTAGTGATGAAATTTGACAAATTAATACAAAAAAAATCACTAGATCATAGCGAAAAAAATACCTTGAGTTACGTTGCGCGATTATGGAAGAGAATAGAGTGAGTTTGATGAAGTATTGAAAACCCTAATTGGAAGAATTGAGTGCAAATTTTTACAGAAAGAAGACAGTTTTCTTTTTCTTGACCGATACTGGCTTATTGGCTAAAGCTATCAACCACTCACATCACATGTTCTATACTTCTAGTATTAAGGATCTGTTTGGCAATATTTTTTTTCATTTTTCTTTTTTCATGTTTTGTAAAAAATCTAACCCTAATAAATTGGTTTTGGTCAACTAAAATATATGGTTTTGATCAAAAAGAGTAAGTAACAAGTTAACACACTTTTGTTGGTTAAAAAAAAAAGGTTAACACACTTTTTTTCAATATATGATTTTTAAATATTTGGATGAAATTCATATAAGTTGTGTTTAATTGGTTATATTTCCTTGGATAATTATGAATAATGTCTTGACCAAAAAAAATAATATGAATAATGTTGTAATAAATAAGGGAATCTACACTTCTTAGATAAGTGGAAGTGAATTCTCAAATGTGTGATTTTTTGTATGAGAGTAAATTGTGATTTTTCATCATTTAAATTTACTTTGTTGAAAAGGATATGCAATGTTAATTTGATGGTTGTGGCAAAAGAGTTAACAAGTTGAATGATAAGGATGCTATTATCTCTGGTTTAAACTAACAAATTAACTATTAATATTGATCGTTTGAAAATAAATTTACTTTGTCAAAATATTTCATGTATTTTCACTTTAGATGTGTCTAATGATTCATAACCATTTAGTACTTTGAGCCCCAAATATTTATTTTAAGTTTTTTTTATTCTTGTATCAAAACTTTGATTGTTTTAGAAAGATTTTATATATATAAATTAAGCAAGTTTTTTCTTTTGTTCCATTATGAAAACCAAATGCACACATTAAGCATGTGTTTGATTGTGCGGTAGGTAGAATTAATTTTGATATAATTGATTCTGTAAAATTAATTTTTGTTAAAATTGAATCTGGCTAAAAGCTATTTGTGTTAGGATATATTAATGTAAAACTGAATTGAACTATAAATTTGTGTGTGCATATCAATTATAGAATCAAATTCTAACTTCAAGTAAAATCAATTATTGATGCATAATCACTTCTACTTGATAGCAAGCAGACATGTCATAGTCAATTTTATACTTTCACAATCAATTTTAAATCCTCTAAAAGTGAAACCAAACATACACTAAATAAATTTTAGTTTTATCAAATAAATTAAGGGTAAGCGGGTCTATACTTTATTGTTTTGATTATATTTATGTTTAAACCTTTATCACATTTATTATTTATTTGTCTCATTTCAATTGTCTAATTTCATTAGGGAAAAATCCTTCAATTCAGTTGAAATAAGTCAATAAACTCAAATGTATTTAAATTGGAAAATTTTAAATGTTCATCATTATCACACTCATGGAACAAAACTGCTAAAACTATGGCAGAGTTCAAACTTCACCGTATCTCAAAGATGCTTAGACCATCCACACCAGAGCATCCTAAATTGGGTACTTAAAGGGGTTATATGGGTCTCTATCATTAATTTTACGATAATACTTAATAAGCACTAATTTTATCCAACCTCATACCTCAAAAGAAATTATGAAATAGGTCCCAAAATAATTTTATATCATTACATCTCAACAAAAATTATTTAATTTATTAAGATTTATTAAATAGGTCCCGCAAAAAATGAAGGGAGAGTGCTTCCATAAACACCTTTCTCCATAGACACCCATATATTTTACTACACAATAGGGGTGTCTATTTGACGTGGTATTAAATAGATTAAGCATCACCCATTGTGACAAATGGATTTGTAGTACTTGATAATTTTGGCCTCTTCTTCGCCATGCACTCATTTGGCATTCCCTCAGTTCCTTCAATATGGATGCAACTTGCAAGGAGTTTCTAATACTTTGATACCTCTGGTTTTGTCTTAACAGTTCTCTTGTTGGTATATGCAAATATGCAACTCTTGTTTTTTTTATGGGGACGAAAAGTAAAATTTGATAGTTTTTTAAGGTCGGGAAACTTATGTAATCCAATATAATGATTTAAATATTATTTTAAAAAAATATACAATTATTAATTTAAAATTTCCTCAAATAATAGTTAACTTTAGTCATCAATATATATGTTGGATCGTCTAATCCTCATATTTTAAAATATAGGGAAAATACATTAAATTTAGTATTAGCCCTCCAATTTTTGAGTAAAGATGTCCTAGTAATCTAGAGTTCGGATAGGAGGTAAGTAAAGTATGTTTAAAAGTTGTTCCAACCAAGCAATTAAACTAGAGTTTTTCTAAATAATTTGTCTTTTGGTGAAGTTCATTAATCACTTAAAATTAATCACTTTTACGATACATTCATTTAAACATGCATAACCTATTGCAATTTCTCAAAGAGGTAAGTGTTCCATTAAAATAAAAGATAAATATATTTTTCGTACAAAAGGAAAAGTGTTACTTAGAATATCTCAAGGAAGATGAGTATGATTTTTATTTATAAAAAAGGTATTAAATAGTGTTTTAGTGAAGGAAAAATAACCAAGCATAAAGATGTATTACAAACCAAACAGGCCTCTACTTGTGTCCACTTTTTCTTCTGATAAATGATGTGCAATCAATGAAAAGTATAAGTAGTTGTAGTTGAATAGAAAAGTAAAAAGTTGAAATGGAGTTCAAGTTAGTTTCATGGAAAAGCTTAAATGAATTTGATTTTCCATACAAAAAATTGTGTGTGAAAGAAGTGATTTATGAAAGAAAATCATTTGGTATAATTAAATTGAAAATCGGTCTGCTAAAAAAAGAAAAATACTCTTCTTGGTTACATGAAAATAGTAACTTGTCTCCTAAAAGCAAAATTCTTACCACCAAATATTGTTATTCAATGCTTGTTGTCGGTGAATAAAAAGTATTTTCTTTTTCTCTAAAAAAAAGTATTTCCTTTTTTTACCAAAGTAAGAATCTTTTCTTTTTTCTTTTAAAATTTCAGATTTATGCCAAAATAATAAGCCATATTTGGAACGGAACCAACTCAAACCGTATTGGTTATATTTAGTTTTTATTTTAAAAATCAAGTGAGCTAAACCAAACCGTATTTTATTTTATTTTACGATTTAGATGAATTTTAGCCTCAAAGTCTAGCCAAACCGGACCACAAACACTCATAATCTCAATATGTCTGGCAGTCTCGGTAGTGTGTGGGTTAGATCCATCGATAAACAAGTTATTAAGCCTTTATTTGGTATCAAATCAAATTCACTTAACATCAAAAATGGGAAAAAATATTCACTTTTAATCTTCTGCTCTTTAGAGCTACTCATTTTAGAGATAAAATTACCAATATCAAATATTAATAGATAAATAAACAAATCGTCAATATTATATCTACGCATAAGTGTGTAAAATAACAACATTTCATGCTTTTTACTTTTTATGTTTACCATTATTTTGGCACCCAAAACTATTTGAATGAGATGGTAAGATATCTCTTTAAACTTAACCAAATATTTTAGGTTCGAAACTAATTCCGGTAATACAACGGTGTTGAATATCTTGAAGAAATTTTTTGCCACTTATTACACGAAGAGGATACTAGTTAAAAAAAACAATTATTTTAGGGTTTAGACTTTCAATGGAATCCCTCGCACAATTCAAATAAGTTAAAAGCATTATTATGTGTACTGTCTCCAATAAGAGTAGATTCTTGTGTCAAAAATTGGACAATGCGAGAGTGGTAGTTGCATCCATTACACACAACAAACTCATGAACATTGAGTGTATTGGTTGGTAGACTAAGGTTTGGGTCATTGTCCTACAGAGTGGAAATGTAAATGAACGATCCCAGGTAAAACACACCAAAACATCTTCCAAAGAAATTGAATGCAATACATCTTTTATAATTTGATGCCATCATTCCCACAAGTCAAGTTCTATATTTATTAAAATGTCTATTAAACCACTGTCATTTGTGAACAAAATGACAAGAATAATGACAATATGCTTCCAGCTGTATTCATTTATTTATGCCTTCTTTTCATCTTAATTAGCCTATGTTTGGTATTATAGTGGGTATCTCAGAATCACGGCAACTTACCATGATTTTATAAAAGACTACAAAGCGTAGTCTTCAGCAAAATTATGGTGAGTCGTCGTGATTTTTATATATCTACCGTAAAGTCAAACACACGTTAAATAAAAAAACCAAATCAATTGGTTGAATCTGAACATTTGATCCAAACTGATTAAATTAGTTTGATTTTGGCTTATGTTTGGGTCAAATCTAAACAAAGACAAACAAAAATCAATTTCTATTGTTTTAAGGGTCTTGTTAATTAAAAGTAGAAAGAAAATTTAAGTTTTACATTGAAAAGAACACTTTTTTAACTTTCAAAAAATAGAATACACAATTGTCATGACAATATTTTCTTTTATAATTGCTTAACTAATACACAAACCAAATTTTTTACTTCACACTTTATTAGTCTAGTTTAAATTCAGTAAGAATTATGCAACATCTTAGTTACAGCATCAACATTCTAATTTAGATTCATTTTATGATGAATCAGTAAACGGAATATAAGAAAAACTACTATTTTTCTATATGGACTGCAGTATAAGAAAAACACAATAAAAATCTCAAACAATATAATAATGTGTTTTGTGAAAAGCTTTGGATGGCTTTTGACAAAAGAAAACAGCTTTTGATGCTTACAAAAAGGGAAACTATATATTACCTAAAATACAAGTATTACGGCGATTACTTTTAGTCTCGAGAGTTTTTTTTTTTTTTAATTTCCTGTCATAGGATAAGAGTAGCTAATTATTTAAATTTCAAGAGATTTTGTATTTACAACATAAAACACAGTAGAGTAACTAAACAAAACACAGTAGAGTATGAATCAATATTTAAATTTTCTATTTAGTTCATATGTGAATCGCTTTGGGATTAATATACAAAAGAGTTTTATAGTAGTGATTAATTCATATAGTCAAGCCATCCACCTAAGCATAGCTGAAGTGATTGAGCTGAGACATCCAAATGTTTTTGAGAAAGAGGTCCAGAATTCAAACTCCTAACATAAATAAATACTAACAACTAACATTTGTCGATTTAAAAAACCATTGTCGTTGATATCATATGCGAATACAACATAAATCTTGCTGAAGACTTGGATCTTCTCCAAGAAAGGGGAAGTTATAATCTGTAATCAACACTACCAAATAGAGGATGAAAAAGAAGCAACATTTTACATCTATGGTATACCTCCGAATTTTTCCACCTAAGCATCAATAGTCTCAAAGGAATGATGTTATTGTGTTGCAAAAAAATACAACATGGGGTATCACATGAATTTAACGCAGCCATGCTTGTGTTATTCTGAATCTAGTTGTCTTATGTTCACTATCTCTGTATATTTCTCATAATGTATGAGAAATACGGAGAGATATAGCGAACATATAGACGACTAGATTAAGAATAACATAAGATGGCTGCCTTAAATTCATGTTATACCTTAAAACAACATTTTTTGTCCATATCATGAAGATCGAACCAACAACGTTTTAGTAGTTACATAATGACCTAATACAACGGTCCTCTTTTTACTCGGATATGCAACAAATACAGCTTTTAGAAAGAGATGCAATAGATATCTACCAACAAAAAACCAACTCAAATTGCAATTACAAATATATGTACAAGAGTTATTATTTAATGAAACCACACCACAGTTATTACAAGAGAACATTGTCGAAATACTGTACCAGAAACATTAATATTTTCAGAAAATAACAGTTGCTAAATGAATTTAAAATACTTGCAACTACAAATAAATGTACAAAAGTTATCTAATGTAGTCACCGACTCACCATGCCTCAGTTACATGAGAACATTGTGCTGCGATACGCATGCGCTGAAAACCACAATGGAAGTGTTGAGCTACACTTCACAGAATACATTTCTTTCCAAATTTGGCTCCTGCGCTGATACACCAAAACCTGCTTATGAGTTGCCAAGAAAACATATTCACTTGTCTGACTGATCGGGAAAATGCCTGGCACCATTCCTCTGATACACCTCAGACTCACCTTATCCACAATGCACCATTCATCTTTCCAGTAATCTTTCAGCACCCATATAATCATCCACGCTTCCGAGATCTGAATCACAGAAAGACAGCCGTCTAGCTCCAACAAATAAGTCCTGTTTCCCGCTCCATAAATCGGGTCATATGGCAATGACATCTTCCTCCAAATATCGCAACTTAAATCAAGCACGAGTATATAACTCGAGCTAACAGTCAACCAATGCAAAGCATTATTGACAAAAACAACTTGATTCTTATTCATATGAGTAAAATGCTCATCCTGAAAAGAAATCAACTTCCTCCATTTATTCAACTCCGAATCAAACACCAAACATATAAACTTCCCATCCGGCCTATGACCAAACGTCCTATGACTACCCGCCAGAACAACATTAAACTTCTGAATCGCCGAATCACAAGCCAAACCAACCAAAGTAGCTTCACCATCAGGATAAAACCGAGTCACGGGCCTCTCCCTACTCTTAGGAAGCAGCCTAAACTCACGCGTAACCGGATTGCAAACATAATAAACCCCCATATCCGGAATACTAGAACAACACAACAATCCATTACACGACGCGCGAACCTTAACTCTATCATCCAAAAAATTCAGCGAAAATTCGAAAACACCCCTTAAATTATCAACACAAATCAAACTAGATTTGGATTCTAACAATGAATCTGAAATCTCAACAAGAATCATAGGATTCTTCCTAGAAACATCATTGTATAATTGAACAAAATACGTATCCAAAGTCAACCTATACCATAATTTGCACACAGTTTTGCTTCTGAAAAGCGATTTCACAGGTAACCTTGCAAGAATCTGCATCACAACCTCATCTGGAAAAATCCCTTCTCCTGATTTATCCATGATTGAAAAATCTACAACTATATATAAAAAATTAAAAAAAAAACGTTTTTTTAATAACTGATTGAAACAATAACAACGAAAAATGAGAAAATGAAAATCTGGGTTGCAATAAAACAAGGTAAAGATTTCGAATTTGCTTACCGGGACAAAATTCGGGGAATCCGATGAAACTGAGATTGTTGGAACAGAGACAGCGATTAAGGTTAGAAAAAAAACAAAGAGAAAAAGAGAATTTTGAGGTTATAAGAATGTGCGAGTGGATTTGGATTAAGGTAACAGTTTAAGGATTTGGATTTGGAGGAGATGAATGTGAATTTGGTCCACGGGGAGAAAGAGTGCAAAAATGGAACATAATGATTTTGGTCAATAAATTGAGAAATGTGAAAATAAATAATTATAGAAAGGGAACGTGTTGCTCTGATCTATTTATTTAACGAAAACAGTCATTATTTATTTTCTTTAAATTATGATGCCGTTCTTTTGAGCTCAACTTAGTTGTTAAGACAATGCATAATTTGGGTTCGAACACCCGCCACCACAAAAAAAAATGACAATGATGCAGAAAATTTAAAAAATTCAAGATATGATACGACCGTAATACTTTAATAAAAAATTAAATTTGAACTATGGATTAAAACTCAAAATACAGTAAATAGGTTGAAACTCAAAAGAAAAAAATATAAATATAAGTATATTTTTTTGAAGAAATTAAATTAGCCAACCTAAATTGACACCTGGGAGAATCGAACATGCGACATCGAGGAGGAGCACACTCCTAGGTCCCAAGCCAATACCACCAGGGCAACCCAAGTGGGTTATAAATATAAGCAAAAACTCATTGCATACACCATCCGATCACTATTATAAACAAAAATCGACGTTTTAAATTCATTCATTAAATGATGTATATTTTTTTTTTGAGAGAATTAAATGATGTATATGGTTTATAATAAATATCACATACATCATTAATTGAATAAATTTAAAATATAATTTTTTGTTTATAATAGTGGTGGGAGTGTATATGATAAAAAATCATGTATCCACGCATATCGATTTTTCACCGTTTATCCCTCGCGTATCTGAAAAATATCAGACCATTGTTTTTTTGAAAAATAAAATTTATTCTTCGGATACTCTCCTGATACGTATGAGGGCATATCAGATAAGTATCGAATACCGATACGTCATCCATTTTGAAGTACGTGTGCTTTAGAGTTTATGGAGCAATTTATTTTTTTTACAAATAAAAAACTTAATACTTTTCATTTATAACAATAGTTAATTGATAAATTTTTTCTATAAAAATAGTAAAAAAATAAAAATAAAGTGGATAGTTGTTGGATTTTTAATGAGAATGTGAAAACTATCTAATAATGGAGCCACCCCGGCAAGATTATAGCCAACCGTCTTAGATCGTCTTTTAATTAACCTAAATGAGAGTTTACAAGCACATTAATACTCGTCTATCGGATAATATATTAGAGTAACATTTTGATTGGTAATATAATTCACTTTAACCTCTTCAAAAAGATATATATAGAGTAAATTACACTCTCCTCTCCTAAGAGAAACTTGAATTACACTCTCCATCCCTCTTATGTTGAAATATACACCACCCTCCCTTGAAAAATAAATTTTATGCTCCTCTCCATTATAAGATGCTTGAATTACAACCCCATCCCTTAATAATTTAGTATGCACTACATTTTAATCTATTTTAATATAAAAAATATTTTTATAATATATATTAATTTTGAGTCACCATTTTAAATAAATAAATTCATTTCTTTATAATTTAAATGTTAATGATAATCAAATTTAAATATTTTGTTATTAATTTTATAATTTATAGTATAAAATTCACTTTTAAATAACCATACTTAATCAAATTTAGTAATTTTCACATATTTTAAATTTATTTTGGGTTGTTTCATATTTTATAATAGGGTTTGTGAATAAAAAATAGCGAAAAATATGTAATTAAAATTTGAGTATATTAAAATGCACCCGCAATGCTATTTTTCTTTGAAGTGTGTTAGATTTTTATATTATTTTATAGGTTATTAAAAATAAAAAAATATTGAGGGACTAAAGTGTAGATTTTAACATAAGAGAGGATGAGAATGTAATTCAAGCTTCTCTCAAGTGAGGGGAGTGAAATATTTTCTAATATGTTTTGAATAAGAGAGGAGGGAAGTGTATATTTTAACATAAGAAGGGAGGGGAGTGTAATTCAAACATCTTTAAAGGGAAAGATAATGCAATTTACTCAATAATATATAATGAGAATAAATCGATTTAGACTGACTTCCTACCGTTTTTACCTTTCACTTAAACTATTTTATTTACAACCTTATTTTTTTATAATATTATTACTTAAGTTATTAATTAGAAAAATAACTAAATTAGAGACTACCAAAAAAATTATTTTAATCTTATTTGTAAAAAATAGTTGATAAGGACACAGTAAGTGATATTTCTTTCTACAAACAATTAAACAAAAAAGAAAACGGATAAACAAACACATTAGTTTCTTTCCGTTTTCCCCATTAATAATGATAAAAAAGAATCAACATAGTGTACCCAAAAAAGTGAACAAACATATTAAATCAGTTTGATGATAAAATATTTGATAATTATTATTTTTGTGTATTCCCATATGAACTACCCTTTTATGTGTGTCTTGTTGTTTGAAGAGAATATCCGCCGAAATCATCAGAGAATCTATTTAAGGATAGACAAGTCTCTCCTTAATCAATGAAAGGTTAGTCGAGCATTATTAGAGCTAAAGTCAACCAATTTTTTCTCGAGTCTACCTAAGAGAACGTGGGCTTTGAAGATGTTAGATCTAATCAAAGATGAGTAGAACATGACAATGAGGTGCCCAACTCACGCTCTGTGTTTATAGCGCAATTGACCTCAAGAAACAATGAGTAAGAAAACATGTTTTAAGTAGGGCTGCATATATTGAACCTTGTCAACATATCATGTCGAGAAAAGAAAGTTGTCACCCGAACATGGGGCGCCACACACCCTCTCACAAGAGCTTTACTTGAAATATTAACACATATGGTTTATGGATCTTCTCACTGAAAAATTAAGTGTTCACATACACACATATGAGAATATTTAATGTTAAGTGATCAAATACAAGCTTTATTTTCTTCTGTTATATGCTTTATTATTTTAACTCAGCATAACCCATTATGAGGTATTTATCTGGATCTTCATTCTTCAAGGGCTATTTTGTTGTTATCTTTTCATTCCAAAGAGTCAAATTTTCACTGTGCATAGTGATAATTTGTTGTGATGTTATTTGGTAGGTGTTGGGCTCCAACGTCAAGTGTAATGGCAATCCAGATTTTTCCTTAGGGACATTTTCTGCAACACTTTTGAGACTTATGTTCCTCAATAAAAAATTATTTATTTAATTTTTCGTTCTTTTAACATTGGTGTATCAAATATCTAAACTGTTGCTTTCTATTTGATATTTGAGGTGTTTGTAATTGTAATTGTTGCTTTCAAGAATTGTAAGACCTTATTTTTGTATCGATTTCTTATCTATTTTGGTGTAATGAAAATGAAGTTTTACGTAATTTGGAATCTTGTTTTCTAACTTATTCAAAATTGAATTAGGGACAGGTGAAAAAGAGAAAAGAAATGATATAAACTTCCAAAAGAATGCAAATCCCACAAAAAAAAAATTATGCTTGCACTGAACCTTCATTGATATGTCATTGGGAAAAATTTCATAATTTCATTACTTCTAATCTATTTATATTTGTTTTGTTTGGATACTATGTAAATATGCAACATTAGGTCGGTTTCTATTTCTTCAAATATATTTAAAAGTCTTTTCCGCCAATCCCAGCTATCACTGCTCCTTACTCACCCTTGATCTGCATCGCGTCCCACACGGTGGTTTTGCTTCTCAGCCAGATGCTAGTTTTATTTTGCTCTACTGATTCCTTCCATTAGTTTTAGGTCACTTTATTTTAGTTCTTTCTCTGTCAAAGCTGTATGTGAGCTTCGAGTGTATCCGAAGCTTGGGTTGTATTTAGTTTTTCGTTTCTGTTTGTTGAAAAGGAGAAATGGAATGGAAAAAGTGGGGAAGTTGCAAAAGGAAGAAGAGGAAGGCCTTGAAGTGGATGATATTGTAGGGTGTGAAGAAGAAACGTCGCTGGTGGAAGAAGTGGACAAACATTTCCTACAATGTTAAAGCTTTTAAGCAAACGATGGTCCAAACTTGGCGATTGAAGAACTCCGTTGAAGTTCAAGATCTCAATAAGAACTTATTCCTCTTTAAGTTCTCTTCAAAGAAAGACGCAGATCACATCTTTGAAACGGGTCTGAGGAGTTTCAACCGTAATCTCCTCATTCTTGATGAGATCTCAGGGGAAGAACAACCATCTGAACTCGACCTTCACACTGTTCCTTTTTGGAAGCTGATCAGAGGGAACATAACCGAATGGGGAAGTCATTCCGAATCAAAAGTAGCGTTAAACCTTGGAAAAGCTCTAAAAAGAGGGACCATCCTCAAGTACTAAGGCAGGAATCAATGGATCTATTTCAAATACGAAAGACTCCCAAATTTTTGCTTTGGATGCGGTAAGATTAGACATCAGCTGAGGGGTTGTGAAGATACAACTTGCAAGGAAGGCGATTCCTACTTCCTACACCGATGTTGAAGAACAAGACCTAGACTACGGGTCTTGGATGAGGGCATCCCTATTACCCGAAGTGTTTGCTGAAGTCCAAAGGGAGTCAAGTTTTGGAACATGTAGTAAGCCTTTATTCCCCATTAATTCATCAACCATTCCTTCTCACCATGCATCAATCAACTTCTTGTAACGTTTTGAAAGAACAAAAAGTTGGAACCTGAGATGGACAATGCCCAACAAACCTAGCATCAATTTGTACCTCAGGGGGACAAGGCCTAACAAACTTAGCATCAATTTCTTCTTTCAGGATTTCAATGCCATCATAATTTATCAACAAGTCTGTGTATTGAACTAGAAAATTCTTTTTTCCTCTTATATCAACAATGGTAGCAACAAACCAAACACCTTTATAATCTTCATCGTTACTGTTAACTTCAACAATTCTCCCCTTTTTAAACTTGAATACATTTTTTTGGCTTCCCTCTATATATGATTTTAAGCTTAGGTTTTATCTTTATATCTTGAGTTGATTTCTACTTACACATTAACACCAATAATAATTTTGAAAAAAGACATACTCCCTCCATCCCTAATTATAAGATCATTTACACAAAATGTTTTGTCCTTAAATATAAGATCATATACAAACTCTTAGATGCATTTCTTACTTTTATTCTTCCTTTCCAATATACTCTTTATTAATACTACTAATTTGTCTTGGTATATGAAAAGTTAATATTTAAGGCAATCTACTAATAGTCACACTCACACACAAGTTATCAAAACACCGTGATCACAAACTATACAAGTTATAAAAAATTGAACTTTTTTCTTTCCTTGTTTATCTTTGCACACTCTACATTAATGACTCTAGTCGGAGGTATTAAGGTAATTTTAGGGTACAGGAGGGCAATTTTGTAAGCTTAAATTTTCGAACATATTTAATTTTTGTCTCCTACAAATCAAGTAATGATGTTAATTTTTGTCTTCATGGTTAAGTCATCATCATTTTTTATTTGGATAAATAGACTTGTGTTTGACAAAGGTGTTAGCAAACCAGAAAGGCACAAGGTACTTGTGTTTGTAATATTGTTACTCTCTTGTTTATTCAATTTGTTTTAATTCATATGAAATTATCTGTAAACGATTCTGAAAGAAACACACTAGATATACAAAATCACATTTTCATTTTGTAAATGATCCTTTCATGAGGATACTGTTTTTTTTTTGTTCCTTTCACTTTGGTTGGTTGAATAAGGTGCACTTCATCAAATTAACAATCCCTACAAATGAATTGCATATCCACAAAAATTCCTTCTCCCAGGTTTGTCAGCTACAATTGAGAATTTCACTACACATTGCTGCTACAATTGTCCATTGTCAGCTTTAGAATCACCACCTGAAGAACTCCCAGAATCCAAATCACTTGATGATGAGGAATCGCTACCAGAACTGCTGGAGCCACTGGAACTACTACTGCACCAGTATATCATCACCAATGTTCACCGGCATATCATCGCCAATGTCGACATCCTCAACAACAGTTTCTATCTTCTTCTACTTCTTCCCCTCAGATGGAGGGGTTGCAAATCATGATCATCTTCAGCCATATAATCAAACTAAAACAATAAGGCCTAACTAAGAATATTGGCAACACAATCACATACATGAAATCGGGACCGTATTGCATTGGTTGTTGCTTATACACATAAAATCAACATCTGAGTACAAAGTCCAATATTTTGTCACATAGATTCCCTATTCTGGCAAAAACAGAATCCCTCTGCACTGTTGTGACAACACACCACCAATCCCCAATCCTCCTCAATCGCCACCTACCTAAGGCCAATCTCCTCCACCTCCACTGATTTCGTACATTGGACAAGACCAGATTAACACCAGGTTTTTTCGATATACACTTCCATTTAACAGAATTCTCACCATTGTTAGGTGTGTTGCACAAACACAGATTAACAACAGATTTATTGCCACTTCAAATCTATTTTTAATTTTATCCCTTCCTTTTTCAGGCAATTTGCAGTCACTACAGGGCCATAAACTCAAATCATTTGGACCATTTTCTATTCAATCACATTCTCTCAAAACCTCCCAGACATATGTTACAAAATCTAATACCAAAAATATACCAAGAGCTACACCATATATTGTGAACAAAATACAAAATGATCTTTGTACATTTGGCATGAGTTACCAAGTTAAACCAGACAGTAATAATTCACTTTAACCGAAAAATAAATACAAAAGATGATGAATGAAGGACATTCATTCTGAAAGTAAATGTACTGTACATTAAAGGTGATGTACTATGAAGTAAATGGAAGACAATAACAAGGAAAACTATATCTTTTTACACATGAATTTCCATAGAATGAAAACTCATTCAGGGAAAATACAACTACCTAAAGCCTGAAATATATACTTAATAGTTAATAGAAATAGGAAGCTTGAGTAGTGGAAAGCAATTTCAGTGAAGATAACAAGGTGAAAGGATCATGAACCTCTCAAGTAATAATCCACCATTGATCAAATCTTCAACCCTGAATGAAACCAAAATGAGATCAATAAGAGCCAAACATTCACATTTAAGATATTTTGGCAAATTAATTAACAAATCAAAGAATGTTTTGTTGTAAAGTCATACCAAAGAAGCAAGCACCCATCTTCCATCAATCCAATATTGATGAGGCCTTAGATGATTATGTTCAAATTCCAGCACCTCATTTGAAGTCCAAAAGTAAACCTCATACTTGAAACCATTTAAACCATGACCAACACTAGATACTACACCTTCCCACCATCCATCATTATACCAAGCATCAACCCATTCCTGCCTCACATATCGACAAAAATGATCGATATCTGGTGGACGCGGTCTGATATCTGAAACATCTGCCACTTCTTTCAGCTGTTGAGTTAAGTCATCTGTTTTCAAAGTTACATACTCCACCAAGTACTTTCCATTTTGATATAAATCAACAACAATTGCAGGATACCATGAACCTTCATAGCCTTGTTCATCACTTTTAACCTCTACATTTGCCCCTTTATAGAAATGTAAATCAAATTTGCTTCCATTATATATAGTGCTTATCATATCTCTCTTATGCTTTGCACTCTCACTAGGAATTGGGCCTTTCAAAATTAATTTTGTTCCAGCTAGATTCTTGGTTTCATGTATCACATCTCCAAATTTCTTCACTGGCTCACTTGACTCCTGATAGATACATTTCAAAATTAAACCAATTAACAAAATAAAATTAAAAAATATAAGAGAAATTACAAAGGATAATGAAGCTTTTGGACATGATATTATACTATCTTATATCTAACTGTTACTATAACCTAGAAGCGTTAACATTAGAATTTAACTTCGATCCAACTTCAATGGAACCAATCAAACAAGTTCAGATTAACTGGCATCCATAAATAGTGTCAAGCTACTTGATAGTCTCTAATCAAATCTAAGTGCAAGAAAAAATAAGCCAAGTATTTTACCTTGGAAGACATAATCCATTTTCCATCAATCCAATCCTGATGCGGTCTTAACTTCGAAGATTCAAATTTTAATACTTCATTGTTCCTAAAACGAACGTAACACTCTTCGCTATTCACCAATTCAACAACCATGCCTTCCCACCATCCATCATTATACCATGCATCAACTTCTTGTAACCTTTTTAAAGAACCAAACATTGGAACATGAGGAGGACAAGGCCTAATAAACTTAGCTTCAATTTCTTCTTTCAGAACATCAATACCACCATCATTCATCAACAAGTCTCTATGTTCAACTAAAAACTTTTCATTTTCTAATGTGTCAATAATAGTAGCAACAAACCAAGCACCTTTGTAACCTTCATCGTCGCTGGTAACTTCGACTATTTCCCCCTTTTTAAACTTTGGCTCATTTTTTGGCTTCCCTGTAAATTTGAATTTGATTTTAACTTTAGGCTTTTTCTTTATCTCATGTGGTGGTTTATCCTGCAAAATGAGTTTTTTTTTTCTTCAAAGGATTGGCTTGATCAGTTTAAAGGGTCCGTCTGGATTGCTTTATTTTTCAGTTTATGCAAAACAACTTATGCAAATAAATAAGCTTTTATGTATCATTCATAAGCTTGTCAAGAAAGTCTTTGAAAAAACAGCTTATAAGATACAATTTTCGTTTCGTTAGTGAGAACTTATGAATTAATATAAAAGTTTATTTATTTGCATAAGCTATTTTTCATATAATTCAAAAATAAACCAATCCAAACAGGCCTTAATGAGGAATCAAGCATGATTGTTACACTATGATAGTACATTTTACAATAGTATAAATACATAAAGAAAAATTAATCAAATTTCTATTATAATAACATGAAATGAACCAACCCTTAAACTAATCCAACATAAACAACATTAAGCAATCAGAAAAATGATTACGGGTACGATGAAATAGAAACAAAAAGGTAGTTTTTTTGTTTGTTTGTTTGTTACCTGTGGATGAAGGAGAGGTGGGACCCAACAAGCATCAACAGCGTCACCAACAACATCAATGTAGTCCTCCTTTTCCTTTAACTGTTTATTGGGTCTTCTTTGTGTTGAATGCATTGAATTGAACAAGGTTCAAAGTTCAAACAATGTGTGGTTGTAATTGTTGTTGTTTCAAATCACCATTCATGAAATTTTACATTGATTAAGGGTTTGTGGTTTCACAGTTTCAATTTGAATAAATGCAGAGGTTTTGCTTTGGGGTAGTACGTTTGTACTACTTTTGAGTTTTTTGAGCTTATGCATGCGTTATTTTAAATTTGATTTTTTTGGTAAGAGGTGGCTTTGCATATAGCCATGTAACGCTCATGACAATCCTAAGAATGAGACATGTAACATTCATGAGAATGCTAAGAATGAGACCTCTAATACAAGGAAAATACTTAGATGACTTTGAGTTATTATAACTAGATTTCTGCTCTTCTCCCAGCACATTTTGCTCGCGTCCAGCATGATCTTCAAATATACCTCTACGTGACTTAAGTCACGCACCACTGACCTGTGCGCGAGTTAACTCACGCACGTTGGCCGGTGGTCAGAGCTAAAGAACAAACTTTTTTTCATTTTGTTCAGGTTTTCAACATTCAATTTACACGTTTTTAACCCATTATACACGTTTTTTTACCACATTAATGGTGTTTATAACCTATGATATCATTCCCACCTATAAATACACATCTATACTTCCCTAATTCCTCACACCATATCACTTTCTCCCCCTCCTCACTCTCTCCCTCTCTTTCTCTTCTTCTTTTTTGCTTCTATAGTCTCTAGGCTCTTTATACCCCTTTAGGTATATAGTAGTAG
>Ga0228710_1001114_pt1 | contig 39022 bp, 27 predicted proteins | sample MedpolnodulmetaG_FD_177995 | JGI IMG/M metagenome (GOLD analysis project Ga0228710, IMG submission 177995) | Root nodule microbial communities from Medicago polymorpha collected in Santa Monica, California, United States - pink nodules | ecosystem: Host-associated > Plants > Roots > Nodule...
TATATATATAAATGTTGTTAAAAAAAACTAATAGACTTTCACTTATAATAGTTTTTTTGAAGAAGCTAAATTAGCCCACTAAAATTGACACTAGAGATAATCAAACATGAGACCTCAAGGAGGAGCACACTCCCAGATCCCAAGTCAATACCACTAGGTCAATCCAAGTGGGTTCTTTCACTTGCAATAGTTATAACACTCATTTATGAAATGTTCATCGATCATATGTTTCATTAAAATATCACAGAAAAAACTCGTTGAAAAAAATTAGTGAAGTAAAAATAGTACAATATCATTTTGTGCGTGAACTACTTTGTTTACCAAAAAAATCTAATCGAAGAAGCTCATGGTGATGGAATAAAGAGTGCAAAACATATTTATTTCTCCGCCCATAAAAACAATTATCTCTAAGACGATAAAGACCCATTTTTTCCTACCACTTTCTCAACAAATTTACCAGGGAGTGACTTTGTAATAGATCTACAGATTATGATATGAACAAATTTGTTGAATGCTCATATAATCATTCTTCTAAAGATCATGAGGGATAAAGAATTTTGACAAAATATATTTTGTTCGGTCTTTTTACTGTACCCCTCTTTCAAAGACACTATTGTTGTACTCTCCTGATTCTACAACATTAAAAACTATGAAGAGAAAGAGTAAGGTACTATTTTAATCATCACTATATGTTTCTTTTTATCACCTCATGAAAGTGTATCAATATTTGTTAGCACTGCTATGTTAGAGATATGTAAGTTTCATTATGTATTAATTAATGTAAACAACAATAGAACTGAAATGTTACTTTGTTCACAATTCCCTTTTGTCCGTAAAATATGTTTCTGTTTTTTTTAATGCATAGTTATTTCAGATTTTCTTCTCGATAATTATTTTACATAATATAAAGTATCTATCTATCTATCTATTGATCGATCTTTTATACTATATTGAATTCAAAACTTAAATTAACCTTATGCTTAAATTGTGTCTATGTGGAAACTCTATATGACATCTCTGCTATCTTTTGAAAACTACTCTTATCTCTTTAATGAATAGTAATAATTAAGTTATTGTTTAATTCATGAGTTATAGAAGATCAACAACCATAACCAAATAACCTAAATAATTTATTTAAAAATGAGATACCTTTTTCTACTTAAAAAAATATCTTAACCTAAAAAAGATGAAGAATAAAATCGAACTTAGTGCAAAATAAAGGAAAGTAATTCAATTTTAAATGACAAGTAAAGTGACGTAAGAAGTTGAATATGAATTTCATGACGTTGCAGCATAATCAATTTGTTAATATACAAATATTTTTTTGCTTTGAAGGGTTTTTCTGAGAGGTTTACAAATGTGATATATAATATTGAGTATGCCACATTATTTTATCTGACTTTTTAGATGTATCTTGTCTAGAATATAGACCAAATACATCATTTATGCAATGAATCAAAAAAATCAAATGTTTCTTATAAATAGGACCGGAGGGAGTAATAATTGATGTTTTATTTAATGATGTGTAATAGATGTGTTATATAAAGATGTTGATATAAAGATGTGTTATTTGAAGATGTGCTGATATAAAGATGTCATTTAAAGATGTGTATTTGTCGAGTCATATAAAGATGTGCACTGTCGAGTCATTACTTGATGTTAATGATTCATTGTCAGTCCGATTTAAATATGTGATTTAAAGATGGGGGAAAATCAGTAACACAACTCTGATATCCAAAACCGGTACCACATGCATATAAAGTCGAGTTAGGGACATTGCATACATAACTGCAAGCCTATTTTGAAGATGTAGTATCTATTTATATATATATATTTGAAGATGTAGTATATTTGAAGATGTATTATATTTGTCGACGATGTAGTATATATCTATATATATTTGAAATGAGTTTAATTAAAGATGGTGATATGCTTGTGTTTTATTAAATGATGAAAGAATGATTATTAAATGATTTGAATAATTTATATATGAATATATGATTGATGATGCTTATGTGTTTTATGCCTTGTTTCTATTCATTATGATTATGCGATTCTTGTTTTGGATATATTAACACCCCTAGTTGCGGGTTGGGCGCCTACTCCCTTGTGGTGTAGATTTGTAGGAAGAAGTTTAATAGCAGTGAGTCTCTGATGATAGCTTTGGAGCCTACTCGTTTACTTATCGCTTTTTGGGAGTCTTTATCAAATCGATGTTCTGATCTGTGACACTAGGGATTGGGGATTCTTTTTATTTTGGATTTTGTTTCAGAATTTGTCTTTCAATTCATTTTTGATGTTGATACAAATGATGTGACAATTACTTTGATGTTTTAAAAAATTTATTCCGCTGCTACGTTTTTAATTTAACTGTAGTATTTTTGAATTGAAGATGTGTGACACCCCTGCATGTTTAATTAATTATTGTATCTTTATTAGAAAATAATATGTGGGGTTTAGGGTGGTAAAGTAATAAACCAATTCATAGCGCATGCCATATTTATTATTATACTTGGTGCCTGGGGATTTATAGCTTTGAAACAAACTGTAAAGCTTTATTACATCAAAAGTGACCCGTAACTATACTGAAAAATGCATAAACAGCAGTATGGACTATATCTCTGAAATAGCAGTATGCATAAACAGCAACCATCCTTTCCATATCAAATACTTGCAAGAAGAAAAGGCATCTGAAGCAAATGAGATTACACTAAAGCATAGAAAGTCACAATTGGATGGAAAGGACTCTCGCAAATAAATGGTTATCAGACTGATAGAAACACACTCAACTAACTTTTTCCTGTTAATTGTCAAGACGGCTTCTTTACTGATCAGCTTGAGAACCTAGCATACTCTAGTGTACAGGACCTGAGATTTAAGAACAAACATATGCAAAGTTAAATGCATTTTTGAAGCATTAGGAACTGATGGTATTTCCTTTGTTTTCTGAGGTTTTTTTATTTTATTTTGATTGTCTATTGTTTTTTAAATTTATGGTTATCGTGCACTATTTAGGGTAACTCACTATAACTTTCTTAAGTAAGCAAAGGGAAGCATTCATGTCTAATGTTTTTCCCTTTTCTAGGGTTTGAAGGTAATAGAAGCAGCTCACACTTGCCTGTTTCCAAGAGAAGAGCACTGTAGTAGGTATGCGTTTAGACTTTTAGGATTGTTTCCCGAAAAAAGACACTTCTATTGTTTTATATTCTTTAATATGCTCAACCAGAGGTTAAGTCATACTGTCATAGACATATTAATGTTTGCAACATCTTCTTCAGTAACCTGCTTCGCACACTGGATAGCTATCTAAGTGATACGTACCAATCAGTTGCTGCTAGAAAATAAGCAGAGTTGAGGATCAAAATGGTAAATGAAGAAAATTCTCATGTTTTCAGTATTTTTATTCGTAGAAAACTTAAGATCTTTGTTATGTATAAAACTACATTGGATTGACTATGTGTACTTTTCTGTGAACTGAAGAGGAAGAAAACAGTATATGGTAATGATACACCTACTTTTTCACATTTTCTGCCCTATCTTATGACCTCTTTTACTTAGGTACACATTTTATGCTTCAGATGAACTCACTATTTCAGTTTATGTTTATGATGCTACTATTTTTTGCTTTATATTTTGTTGTTTTGGTAAATGATTTGCATATCATTGCCGATAAGAAGTGCCAAAGTTTGGAATAATATTTTTTTTTAAGGAAGTTTGGAATAATATTTTTTTTTAAGGAAGTTTGGAATAATTCTAATTGAGTGCTAATTTCTGTAGATAAAATTAAACAATGCTTTCTTTATTTAAGTATTGACTAGAAACAAAGATGATGAACTAGAAACAGAAGCAAAGCAAGTGTTGGTTGCGACTGTGGATTCTTTGAATACAATTTTTGGATAAGGCTGCATATTTGTTGAATATAAAGAAAAAGGCTGCATGTTAGGTTGCCCTTTTTTTCAAGCAAAGGAAACACAAAATAAAGAATAGTTTTTAATGAGGCCTGCAGTCAAAGCACAAAGTACTCTTAGCATGTTAGAGGACTATTTAATCTCTACAAGTATCAATGTATCACTATTTATTAGTAGTACTGTGTCTGAGATATGTAAGTTTCATTATGTATTAATTAATAGGGTCCTGCTAACCGGTGTCCCTGGGGCACTGGTTAAGCATACCATAAAAGGTAATTATTACCATAAAAGGAAACTGTTTTTGACTTTATTATAAATTAATTACACAATTTCAATGTATTAACTACTATAAAATTTCTTTTTTCATATCCTTAACCAGTGCCCCGTAGGCACCGGTTAGCATTTCCCTAATTAATATTGTATTGTGTAATATGACATGAACACAAATTCATATTTCTGGATTTTAGATACAGCTAGCTATATATATGTTCTCAAAGATAGATTTGCTTACCTTTTAGTAATATGGATATCAATATTTGTAATAAGTTATTAAGATATATCTCTAAAACTGAAATTTTTTAAAAGCTCTAAAAAAACTGCATGATGTTAAATGTCTAATAAAAGAAAAATTATACATTCCGATATGCTTCCTATCATAAACTGTTTCTTGGCTCCACCACGAAAAGTTTCAAGTAGGCTTCATGTGCAATAGATCTGCAATTGATTCTGGTCCATACATCCTAATTAGCTCTTCCTGTTGCACCACCAAATCACACTCAAATTAGTAGCAATATTGGAAAATAGAGCAATGAAAACTACAATAAAAAAATATGAAAAGCTTAAAATAAATAATTGTCATCTAACAAGATGAACTAGGCTACATTCATGTTATGTAACTTAGATAATTTGTTAAACAAGCATTATTAGAAAGAAAGTCTGTTACAAAGAGAGATCAAGCTTCTTAGTTTATTTGATTGTTTCTCATACAAGGATATAGAAAACAAGATGGTCTTTTTCTAATTGAACAAAAATATTTTCTCAAATCAAACAAGTATCTTAGTTTAATGAATGATATAAAATTGAACAAACAAGAAGTGGAGTTAAAATGATTGACCTCAATAGAATCGTTTTCATTGGTGAGCTTGAGACATTTCTCTGAAAGCTCAGCGAGCGTTTGGGTTAGGACGGAAATTTCATCCTTAAGAGTGTCTATCTTTTGACATTGCTCTTCATATTCTTTCTGACAAGGCACAAATAATGAGAACAACAAATGAAATACAAAGTTAAATAGATCATCAAACAAACACATCAGAAGTTAGATAATCAGATCAACTTCACATTTAATAATTTAAAAAATCAGAGTAGAAAACCAACATCTATTGCTTTTTACATTTTATAATACCATATTTTTTAGTTGAGCATCCACATCAATGTCAGTGTCAGATTCCTTGACGACTGTCCCCATATTCTGAGCCAGCCCAGATGGATTTTCTACAAAGAAACAAGGAGCGAGACTGTTAGCCACATGAACTGCAGTTCATGTGTTTTGTAATAGGTCATCTTCTCAACATTCAAGGAGACTCAATAACAAAACATGAATTTTTATTATAAGATGGTAAAAAGAAAAATCCATAATCTTACCATCCCTAATCATGTTAGATTTCTGCTTCATACTTAAAGGAGAGTCCTGCCACAGAAAGGATGTAATTAGACATTTTTGCCAAAATTTTTATGTGACCTATACTGAAGAATAGTTTTGAAGCCTTAGTAAACTAGTCATTTCCTAAGTGTTCTAACTTCTAGACATAACAGTGGGAAAAAAAACAATATATTCATCAACCACATTTGTATAAAAATTAATCGAAAAACATACTTTTTTACCTATCATCTTGATCTCCATCTGTTGATCTCTTGCTTCCACTTGCTGCACTGTGCACATAAAGGATTATGTTCAGGCCTTGGAAAAATGCTATGAACAAGTTTACCAGAAGAACAAGAACAAACTGTACCTTATTAAGGTTCCATCCCTATCATGTTTTGGTGCACAAGACTGGTTTCCATATTTAGTGGATTCCCCAGTCATTAAACTTAATTTCATCGAAAAAGGCTCTGAATTTCTAGTACATAATTTGTTGAAATCTGGGTTTCTTCTGTGTACCAATTCTGAAAAAGCCTGTGCAGCATCCTGATAGGATATTTAGAATAAGGAGCATTAATGTGGTGACTTAGCTAGTTATAAAAGTTATTATGAGTCACCTTAATCTAGAAGGTCTATTATTAGGGGATAATATTGAGTATGTTAGGGTGCACTTATCTTATTATGAGTATGCACAAGTCTATATAAGCATTGTATGCCTTATTATGAGAATCAATGAAAAAATATAATGAATTTTCTTTCTTTTATCTCTAGTTTTCTCTCTTAATTTCAGGAGTGTGATCCTTACTCGAATTGGGTCGTAAGATTTGGTGCTTTCATTTTCGATCTCTCACCCGCTGAACCAAATTAAAAAATGGTGACACCTGTCTATGATTGTGAAATAGATGCATACCGGTGGATTCTTTGCACTGAGAAATACTTCAAAAGATGGGGCACTCTCGAAGAGAAGAAAATGGAAGTGGCTGCCATTGCCATGAGAGCTCGTGCTCTCACATGGTGGTTATGGTGGTATCCACGCCATCAATCAGTGAGTTGGGACGCATTCACAGCTTTATTCCATTGGAAATTTAAAGCTGAATGGCGAGTCATTTTACAGTACCAGATGACGATTACGAAGAGTCGTCGTTCCAATCTGCTTCGACTGATCCGAATGACATTCTCGTCCCCACAAATCAGATAGATGTGCCTCCCTTCGTCCTCACCGAAGACGATGTGAACATCTTGTTGAGGAAAATGATGATGGTGGTTCAAGTACTTCGACTGCAACTCAAATCCACGTTTCAATCTTAACTACGTCCAACATAGATTCGGAGCTCCTTGTAATATCCCAGACGACTTTCAGAATTGCCGACTGACCCTACAGATCAACGCGAGTCTTTTCAGCGTGTTTTGTCCTCAATCACACGCTTACCGGGAAACTTTCCGGTAGGTCACCCATCCAAAGACTACTCCAAGTCAAGCACGCTTAACTATGGAGTTCTTATGGAATGGGCTACCAAAAAGAAGATGCATCTTGTTGATATAGGTAGTACCAAACAATTCTTTTAAGCCTTCCTTCAACCATGTAGTCCCATACCCACACGGCCTCAAGATCCTTCTCATTCCGATGTGATTCGGTTCCTCTAGAAGCTGTCGGGAGCCGCTCATTGTCGTGCCTTGTGCACCGGCGACCACTCCCCGCCCTCGTCAGCCTTGGGTGTTACACTCCTGGTCGATAAGGTTGATGTTGTGAAATCAGCATTCGAAGCTAACGTTACATCTGAGTTATTCTCACATGTCAACAAGAAATCGAAGGTTTTCACTAATCTCAACCCGGTAGCGGATGGTTCCAACAAGGTGTCTCTAGGTATCGATCTTCGTCTAATTTCCCACCTCAATCGTTGTTGCTGTTGGAGACGCACTTCTATTCAACACCATCCCTTACGACCCAGGTCCCCTTGAGTCAATATCTCATTCAACAGCCACAAATCTAAAAAGTAATGAAGTTTCTCTTGTTCATTTTGAAGGGCTCATACATGCCAACCCATACGACCCAAGACCAATTGGCTCACCATCACAAACCACCGTAAGCTACCGTCATGTGTTTCAACTCTCAATTCCGTGTTATATTGTGACTCCTATTGTTACTGTTGGTGAATTTTTTGGATATGAAATAGGTGCATCAGTTACTCATATCAACATTGAATCCTTATGTGAAGCCCACTATCTGTTTGATAAAATGCCCCTCACAGTCAAATTCTCTTATGACAATCTTAAAAGCTTGTTATGTGGGATTAATATTCATGCATCTTTTGTACATGATGAGATTTCCAGGTCTAGTGCAATGGGCCGTATCATGTTTCGCTTGAATGAAAAATATTGGGTGTGGTTACCTTTGATTGTCGGTTAATGGAATTAAGAATGATGTGGCTTATAATCATTGATGTTGCCTCAACTTACGGTGACCTTGTGCTTAGACACTTTGTTGATGAGTGTAATTGGTTGTTGGGGCGTAGATCCAGGCAGTCTGTGTATTTACATTTTGCTGAAGTTGAAAATTTTGTGCCGAATTTTATTGGTTGGTTCATTGTTTCAGGATCAGATCAAACTCATGGTTACAACTTTTGTACCCCAATATTGTTGGCTAGTATATTAACTACTTGTAACACTCACCTATTCAGCCACCATGTGTTAGAGGCAGCCACCAATTGTTTCATAAGATGCTGCAAACTTATCTGTATTAGCAGAGACATAGTAATTGTAAGTTTTTTGGGGGATGGATCTCTTATGGTTGTGCAAAAGTTGAAATGTGTGAATATGGAAGGTATAATGAAGGTCATTTCTCAAGCTAAGGTCTTACTTACTGTGTCAATCAATGTCATTAACAGGGCTCCAACTTATGTTCCTTCCATTTATGGTTGGATAGTTTTCAACATCTTTAAGAATAGGCTCATGGAATGGGAACAACTACTCTCAAGAGTGACACATTATGTTGGTGGATATGTTGGAGTCACCAATGATTTAAAATCTGATATTCTTACATTGTTGGCTGATATTGTCTTCATCTTGCCAATATTCAAGTTAATCAAGGTTATCACTATACTTGGGTTGTTATGTGATGGTGTGGTGCTAAATCACTTTGACTGGATTAGACAAATTGAAGATATTGAAGTTGAGTTTGAATGGGGAAGCATTTTCGTGCATATTGGAATGGGTTCACACTTTCCCCTAGTTGTTGGCACACTTGGCGTCATACTTCAAAAACTAAACTATCGTAGTATGATTGAGGAACATCTATGGATCATGCTTGCCATTGCGAGTTTAAAGTCATTAGGTGGATTAATCTTTCTTTATCTTGGTCATATAATTGTTGTCAAAGAAATATTGAAGAGGTAAGGAGCTTTATCTTCTCTCCAGGATTGTCATTTAATTTTCTGGATTACGCAGTGACAATTCTACTTGAATTAATATTGGACAAAACTGAGGGAAAGGTTCCCAAAACCGTCCATGAGAAAATTGAGATTTAGGAATCATTAACTAAGACAATACTACTTGATTTTGGATTGTCTCTTGGTTGGCTTCATTTCAGTATAGTCATTATAGAGTGTTGCACGTTAGCTCAACCTTTCCATCTTGCAAGTTCTATGATTCAAACTCTATTGCATATCGATAAATTGTTTTCCTTGCTACAAACTCAACTTGCAATGTTCCAATACAAATTGTATGAAGAAGTTATAACTCTCCCTATCTGTTAGGGTGCAGAAGCTTCAAATGAGCACTCTCAAAGGGAGCAAGTCATGGGTCAACAATTAGATGAGAAAATGAAAGAATCATTGGTTGATGCGAATGTTTCTATTGTTAATAGCTACACTCCACTCATTCTAACACCAAAAGAATGCTATGCTTTTGTTTGTGAGTTGTCAAAAATTCTCCGTTTTCAATTCAAAAGGTGGGATCCTGGTGGGCATGTGAATCCAAGTGCAGTGGCTTGGTTCTCCAAGTTCAAGCAATGGTATCCTGGTCAATTAATTCAGGGGAGCGACTTTTACAACCTTGAGGACAAGGTTGGATTGAAAGGGTCGGTAATAATAGGATATTTAGAATAAGGAGCATTAATGTTGTGACTTAGCTAGTTATAAAAGTTACTATGACTCACCTTAATCTAGAAGGTATATTATTAGGGGATAATATTGAGTATGTTAGGGTGCATTTATCTTATTATGAGTATGCACAAGTCTATATAAGCATTGTATGCCTTATTATGAGAATCAATGAAAAAATATAATGAATTTTCTTTCTTTTATCTCTAGTTTTCTCTCTTAATTTCTGGAGTGTGATCCCTACTCAAATTGGGTCGTAACACATCCTGAACAAAATCCATAAACATTTTTATTTGAATATAGAAAATCATACACAACTCATTACGGAAGTTCATCGAATCATTTCAATAGTAGTTGCAAATATGCACTAACTATAAGGAATATGATTTCCATAGAAAATATGAAAAATCCCTAATGTAATATGTAAATTCCACCAAAGAAATATGCCCTAAAGAAATATGAAAATTCCACTAAATATACACTAACTATAAAATGAATTCTATAGAAAATATGATAAAAAAAATTATTTAAAAAGTGCAATAAATATATCTATTAATGAAGTGAATAATTGTGATAAAAGGTAATTTGAAAGAAGATAAAATAAGTCTGTTTTTTTTAAGTAAAATGCGCAAGTTACAAGACCAAAGATGCCATCACAAACTGATTCAGAGCAAAAAAAATGTTTCGCACCTGCATAGTTGTATCCCAATATGATAGCATAGGTTTGTTTGGGGATTGCTGTTAGAGAGAAAAATCAAAGTAAAATAGATTATATCAGCTATAAGCAGGCGGCACATAAACAAAATTAGTTAACACAACCATAAAATGATTTATTGAAATCTTGAGGCACCAAGAAATTGTAAGGTCTGCCAAACGAATGGATTCTTTCATCCCTATCAAGCTCATGAAACTTGTGAATCCCATTGCTTCCTGAAATTGTGAATCCCATCAAGCACGAGATATTGTACATAATGGTCAAAGAATATATGGCAGACTATCTGGATACACTATTAGAAACTCTCGTTTTTCCTGCGGATTTTCATGCGGAAAAACATCCGCAGGCATATCTGAGGATTTTGCTGCAGTTGCCATTAGTCAGACGAATTTTCCTGCCTATTAAAATGTCGCAGGAACATCTGCCGATTAAAATTCACATACCCAAACATTGCATCAAAATAAGAGTACGGATTTCACCAATTAAATTCACAATTAATCATTTTTCACAAATAAGCACTTTTGAATATAGACTTAATTACACTTTTGGCCCCCTAAGTTTCCCAAAGTTGTGATTTTGGCCCCCTAAAAAAACAACTCTTTCCAGGCCCCCTAATTTTACTTTCTGTTGCAATTTTGGCCCCCTGGCCCAATTTTGACCCAGTCAACGCTGACGTGGACGCCGCCACGTGTGTAACGTTTTAATTATTTTTGTATTTTTTAATATTTTTTTATTTTGTAATTAAAAAAATAAGAAATAAATATTTTTTTTTAATTTTTGTAATGGAAAAAACAAAAAAATTATATTTATTTGTAATAAAATCTTTTTTTTTATTTTTGTACTTAAAAAAGCAATTTTTTTAAATTACAAGAATTCTTTTTTTATTTTTTTAAATTAAAAAAAATAAAAACAAAAAATAATTAACAAAATAAATTACACACGTGACGCCCACGTGTCCATTGACTAGGTCAAAATTGGTGTGGGGGGCGAAATTGCAACAGAAAGTAAACTTAAGGGACCTGAAAAGAGTTGTTTTTTTATGGGGCCAAAATCACAATTTTGGAAAATTTAAGGGGCCAAAAGTGTAATTAAGCCTTGAATATAAGTAGAAAAGAGATTATAACTTAAAGATTATGAAAGAACACTATCCCCCTTACCTCAAACCTTCAAGAATTAGAATCCTAGCATCACTTCTGCTCCAAAGCTCCAATTCAAGCTTTCTCTCTAGATCTTCTTCTAACCATTTTTCTCCTCCTCTAGCTTTATCTTTCTTTACCTCTCTCAAAAGTTTTGTGAAAATGAACAAATGATTCTATGTGACCTAATTTCCTCAAAGACTAGAGTTTAAATAGGCTTCTCACTATTGGGCTCAACCCTTAAATGTCTTAATGGGCTCAAAACACTCATTAACCAATTCATAAAGTTTCTACGTAAAAATAACAAATAGTTACCGCTCTCAATTAATTACCATAACACACTAGTAACTTAGTGAAAATACATATTCCCACCTGAAACACTACTAAATGATCTATACGGTGGAATTACTAATTTACCCTTGCTCATCAAACCCATCAAAATACACACATGAACGGTTGATCACATACAAGCACATATAAACACATATAGAAATTAGTTAATTTAAATCTAACGAAAATCTGGCTGTTACAGAGACCACTCAAATATGGTGTTACCACCATTCTAATTATTAACTTCTCCAACTATGATACTATGATCACTCAAATATGATTTTACATCATTCTAACGTCTAACTTCTTCAAGAATCGAAGAAGAATATATTTCAAGATCATTCATAATTTTGAAGTAACATTATACCCAAAAAGGCAATCAAAACCATATAAAACTTGAAATCAAAACATCATTCCATCACAAATCATCAACTCACCTATTTTTCATAAAACTTTCAAAAACAACTCAATTCACACCACAACTCCGAAAAGGAAATTAGACAGAAAAAAAATAAAATTTAATTTAATCCATGACATTTTTTATATTGATACAAAAAATTCCTTTTTTGATGGAAGACAAATTTGTTCTTGTATTATAATGAATCCGAATATTATTTTTGTCTACGCAAAAAAAATATAAGGGACTAATTTGAATTGAATTTTTGTTAAAAAAATAATTTGGGATGTCAAAATATTATAAACCACTAAAATAGTAGTCGGTTTTATCATTTTTCAAGATTGTTTGTCTCTTTCTACCTCCATTCTGGCATATGTTGTACAAAAGATATCATTGAGAACATAGTTTTTCCTTTGTTTTTGTCTATATTTTCCCTTGGTAAAAAAAAGATCTTAACTATTTTATTTATCTACAAAGTTTGTTAGCATTGATTATACTACGAACACACTTTCTAAAAAAAAAAAAAAAAAAAAAAACAAAAAAAAAAAAAAGAACACGCTTTCTAAAAGGCTCATTCCAACACACTCTCTAAATGGTTGGATTTTAATTGGGTCCCACTAAATTTATGTGGAGCTTACTTGATTTAATGGGATCCATTTAAAATTCAATTAATCTGAGAGAGTGTGTTGATAGCACTGCTCTTATTAGAATTGGAAATTGATTTTACACACTTGCAACCTTCTTTTAGCAAATCGTCATTGTTAGATCTATACAAAGTTATCGTACAAATAATTGGGCGGACGAAATTTCGTCATTGCATGTTTATTCAGATGAAGGGGATTCTTGTATTGTGCTATTATAACTCGATAAACTTGGATCACAATATAACAATTTTTTTATTTATTTTCGGTGCTAACCTCTGCTTCCCGAGGAAAAGAGGCTTGGTAATCCAGAGTTCCATCGTGAGGTAAGTAACCTGACCAAGAATTATTTCACCCAGGAATCGAATTCATGTTCTCCTGCAAAATTCTTCCTAATTTTCTAGAGCTCATTTACCACGATTCTAGCTCATCAATTTTAAGTATCATATTTTTAAAAGTTATTAGAGAAAGAAGAGCAGATTACTACACAAGCTACAACAATAAACTCCACCTCACCAAGTTTACTTGAGTTACAAGCTAGCTAGTCTTAATTAGCTTAATCTAGTGTATTAACATGTGATTAGGTTCTATGTACTTTACTTTTGCCTATAAATACCTACTGTACTATCTTTTTCATCTATGAGAAATGAGACTATTTTCTATCTTTAGCTTTCCATGACAAAAGTGTGGGTAGAATTAGGGGGTTTGATGGTGGGGTAGTAAAAATGGGGTGAAGTTAGGTATTGGATTAAAGAGGGCTTCTTGAATGATTTTATGTGTGTTGAATTCCTCCCACCATAAAGTCTTATGAGGCCTCTTAAATCTTCATTCTTGGTCTTTTCAAAGTCTTCACAAATCTTCGGATGTTCTTGATTTGCCCATATGCATTTTTTCTTCGTGAATTACTTCAAAAACCCTGTAAAAATAGCGGATAACTGATAAGCTAGCTGGTAGCTTATAGCTGATAGCTGATAGCTGATGACTGATAGCTGATAGCTGATGTCGATGACTGATAGCTAATTAGCTAATTGAAGTGTTTGGTAAAATTAGCGGTTCAACTATCTGATAAATGTAAAATGACATAAAAGTGTATTCTTAATTCATAATACAATTTATATCAATTTATATACAAGTATTTAGAATTTTATAATTTAAATTACTTTTTTTAACTTATTGAAATTTATTAATCTAATATACCTTTTATATTATAAATTAAATTAAATTTAACATTTATTTTCATTTAAGTATTTTTACTTTATAAAACAATTAAATGCATTATTAGCAAGGGAGGAGTTAAATAGACGTAATTTTTTTTATAGGTATATTTTAGTTCAAAACCAAGGAGGTATATTTTCATAACAAAACAAATATTAAGCAACAGCAAGACGAAGTGAAATTCCTTTCCCTTCAAAAACAAAAAAAAAAAGTGTTAACAAGCCATATTTGTTTTTTTAAGGTCAAGAGGCAAATTACTAATGTGTTATTTTAAATTATAAGAGTAGTAATAAATTATAATGGGTAATGTACCAAAAAAATTATAATTGGTAAAATTGGATTTTAGATAAAATAATAAGAGTAAAAATGAAGGAAAAAAACGAAGATGATAAGCTATAAACTATAAGTTCAAACGCTACTTAGAACAACGTTTGAAAAATAGCTTATAAGCTCGTGAAAAAACATTACCAAACAGAGCTTTTTTTTTATCAAACGAGCTTATAAGCAATTCATTATTCGCTATAAGCTCATTTTTTGGTCTTACCAAACAGACCCTTAGTGGATTCAGCAACTTTCTCCTCAACGCAGTCCCCGTCAACCAAGTCCATCATTGGGCTAGAAGAAGAGTCAGAGACCGCCCCCGCGATCAAATGTTCCACAAAATGGACGTCTTTCTTTTTTCTCCCGGCAAACTTCTTCTTTGTCCTGTTCACGAGATCCTGGAAATCCTTCATATTTCCTGCGAACACAATGCACGGAAATATGTTAAAAACATCATAATAAAGGAAGAACAGAAAAAGAAGATATGATGGAACGAGAAAAATAAACTACCAAGCAGATTCATCGGATCCGTCGCCAACATCAGGCCATGGGTGTCTACATAACGAGTTGCAGTGACCTCCTTCCCGTCTACACCCAATGACTTCGCAGGTGCAAAAGACTTCACGTAAGCCCACAAATTATCGTGAGCCACCTTCTCATCGTCAGATAACCTGGCGAAGGTGCGACTGTAATCGCTCGGCTTGAAGTTATAATGGTCCCCGCTCCATCCTAGGGGAAAGTAGAAAACTCGAGCAAGGGCTTCGTTGCCCGCCGCTAAAGGTTCTTCCACAGCCCGCAGAAGGTTGTTGAGAGCATCTTCACTTTTCGCTCTAACCAAAAAGTAATGCTCTTTAAAACTTCGCACCTTCCCTACTGAGATGTTGAACATCTTCTCTTTCTGGCGGAAAGATACCCAGCCGGAACCTCCACCTCTCACCAAACCCCGTTGCACGGTGAAGAGGGTAAAGAATACATTTTTGGATGAAGCGATCTCCAGGTATTGGCACACCAATTCAAATGCCCTCATAATTGCGTAAGAATTGAGATGAATCTGAGGAAGAGATAATTTTGTCCACCGGAAGACTTCCCGTTGGAAATTCGAAAAGGGCAGCCGGAATCCTATGTCTTTGGACACCACCTTGTACATAGGGATGGAGTAATATGGGAAGTGCGACCACACTCTATCCGAGGTACTCTGGAGCATCACCTCCCAATCTTCACTCCTCCCTAAAGAGCTGAAAGGGGTTTTCGCCGTCCCATCTAGCACAAAAGGAAAGATCGTTTCTAAGTCTCTAGATACGCCCAATTACTTAGGCCCAATAATAAATCAAGCCCAAATGTTGCATTTGGCTATTTACTCGCAACACACTCCCTCTCCGTGAGGGGAGGGGGGCTCAGAGCAACTGAGACCAGTTCAAACGAACTGTAATGTCTCTCTCACGTTCCTGTGAATATCTCACTGACGGTTACTCTTCCTACAATTTCGTAACCGCTGGACACACGCGTGCCATTACAACGGCTCTGCATTCACACACCTCTATAAATAGGAGGCTCCCCACAGCCTCCAAGGTAGAATCTCTTTTACTCTTAAAACCCCCCATTCTGAACCTCTACTGACTTGAGCGTCGGAGTGTCTGCAGGTACACACCCCCTTCGTTCCAACGCTCAACTGACGTACTTCCACCACCGTCAACCACCGCATTAAAGAAGCACGTGCAGCCACCTTCTGGTCAGGTACGATCAAAATGAAAACTTATTATTTGAGTTTCCTTAAGATTAAAGTAAAATATGCATCTACAATTATACTTCCTACGATATTTTTTTTATATAAAACAAAAGTGTCAATATTTTTGGTTATTTTATCAAAAACATTGACAAACTTTCTAGTGTGTTATAAGCTAATTTTATTTGTGTCCTTATTTATTACGAGACACAATATTAAAAGTAAGTTAGTTATTGGAATTAAGAGTAACTAATATAGGAGTATCAAGTCCATAAGTCCTAGGTCAATTGACAAAAAAAATAAATGCCAAAATTGATAATCTAAACGCCATGACTGGGGTTCGAACCCCGACTCATTTACTTGTTTGTGCAATGACTCTTGTCATTTTGTCTATCAATCCAAAAAAAAAGGGGTATCCATGTAATTAGTTTAAATTTATAGGAGTATTAAATGAAAAATAACTATTTTCAATATTTTTCTTTCGTCTTGATTGTTTTATGTATTTTTTTTCTTATAAAAAGAACCGAAAGGAATATATAAATGATAAAGAAATAAATATACTCTTACAAAAATACTCTTATCAAGTATTAAAACAATTACATTTTCCTAAATAGAAAATAGAAGCTATTTTTTTTTTTAAGAACAAAGTAGAAGCTATTGACTTGAGAATAATGCATTGAAATATTATGATTCGTTGTTCAACTTATATACTTAATAATGACTAATTTTAGTTCGGTAAGATGAGTATTTTCTTTTACTTAGTTTACTTAACTTATGCAAACCAAGTTTATATAAATTAAGTAAACTCAGTTTACATAAACTACATAAAATGAATTTACGTTAGTTTACTTAATTTATGTAAACTGAGTTTATATAATGTGTGTAAACTTAGTTTACTTAACTTGTGTAAAATTTTAATTAAAGGGTATATTAGTAATTTTGGGATGTAATTTGGATTATTTGGGGTGTGAGCAGTATCTTTTATACTTCTAAACTTTCCTTTCTTACTCTGTTCTTCATCTACTTTCATATTCCCTCTCTCAATTCACTCCACTCCAATTCAATTCAACCCAATTCCTTGCGCATTTTCCTCAATCTCTTCCTCATCACGATTCCTTCACTTTCTTCTTTCATTTTCCCGAGAAAATTCAACAACCCTTATACACCCCACGAAAGGCTTCCCCAAATCAACAACCTAGGGTTTCCGCCGGGTGATCGATTCTGTTGTCACCGGCGACAATGGCTACCAGCTTGCAGATGACTCCTCAGGTGGAGCAGATTCATGGACAAATTCACGATATTTTTCGAGCTCTTGCGTATGTCTCTTTCTTATTTTCAGATCATGTCAGCTTTTTGTTTTTTCTTTCTTCAATTTGAGTTTTTGAATATTGTTAGATGATAATTTTTGTGATTAATTTCACTTTGAAAGTAAAAAATATTATACTTGTGTATTATTATGTTCATAAATCGTTTTATGATTCTAGAAATTTTGATGGTTAATGTTGGAATATAAGGTAGTGGCTGTAATTACATACTAACATGTTGAAATATATAATTCTGCTAATATGGGAACCGAGGTTTTCACTTTTAGTGACTAACAAGTGTTTCAAATAAGTGGGGTCGGCTACATGAATCAAAGGACGTTATAGTGTTATATTAACAACCATGTATTTCTCCAATTCATTATTCTCTAGATTCTTCTTGATAGTTTATCTGTCTTATCCCACTTTTTAGGGGTAGTAGAGTGGAGTGACCCGCCCGAAACCTGTGTAAACCGAAAATTGTTTTGGTGAATCGGGTGGATCAGTTGGTGACTGGGTATTTCTTTTAAAGAAAACATAGTAAACTCGGTTGAAAGTGTTCGAGAGCGGGTCTCAAAACTATGATCCATTGGGTATTTCTCTCAATCCAATCCAGCTCAGTACTCAGCCCTACCACTTTTATCCCACTGTTATAAAAAAACCAAGCCTTATCCCAGTTTTATCAGTCTTTTACGGCATAGCTGCCAATCCTAGATATTGGTGTCGAACGATCGCTCTGAAATCACTGCCTGTATGGCTAATATACCGAAAATTTGATCGAACATAATTATTTATGCTATGCAACAATAATTGTTCAAAAATAAAGATCATCCAAAATGAAGGACATACTCTGAATTAAAGAGTCGTAGTCTAGAAACCAGAACAGTGGGTGGGGGTTTGAGTAGCAACACAGGGTGTAATAGAAATTTACAGAGTTGAGAGCAAAAGATAGGCATGAATCAAGGGTGGTTAGGAAGAGGGTTCATGATTGAGGTAGAGTAGAAGGGGGCACTAAATACTAGTCGCACTCGACACCCGATCCTTGTGTGTTTTTTACCTGTCTTCAGTTTCGAACTTGTTATGCTCTATTAGTGTGCCGAGTTCTGAATCTGATATATCATCTGATTTGTAAATCTGTCCATCAATTTTGAGTGGCGGTGATGCTATGTTTGTGTATTCTAGCCTAGTTTAGAATATATCTATGAGGCACATAGAAGATTAAAATATATATAGATATAGATGTTATAGATGTTTCAAGGCCTACTTTTAGCAAATAAACTTGTAAGAGGTGAGTCTATTAGTATCTTTGCATCCCTGTTTAAATTGGTTGAACGAATGTTTGACCAAAATCTTGAAGTTGTAGCTTCTGCCTTGGGATGCGAGAACGAACCCAACTACCGCAGTTCCAAACAATCATTTGAAGATTTCATGTATACTCATGAGTATGGTGGAAGTAGGATGGACCTCACTAGACTTTGCTTAAATAGGCCTTGTCTCTTCTAAGAAAATCAAGGTTCATGCTTGGCCTGGTAACTATCGTAGTTTTTTTTATAGCCGGATCTGGTCTTTCCAAAAACCTAACCTAACCTGTAAGCCTATTTAAAGGCTGGTCATACGACCTATCTCTAAGTAGGTTAAAGGACTATCAGGCCAACAATGACAAAGTGTATGCATTATAGTCCTCTATATTATACCACTAATTAAATGTTTAGATTGAATTCATTTATATAGACTAATATGCTAAAGTCTTTACAAAGGTGAATTAGTATATGAATTTAGCACATTATATAAAGTGTTATAATAATAATCATAATAATAATAATAAATCATTATTTATATTTATTTATATAGGTCGACTTATTAAGTCAAAGAGACTTTTTTGATGGCCTATGGCTTAGTCTTCTCAGCTAAATGGACTTTTTGAGTCTGATAACCTCGGCGCTAGTTACTACATTTGAATGGATGGCTCTTAAAAAATAAGATAGATACCAACAACAAGCAAGCATCCTTAGGACACCTGTTAAGGTCAGGATTCAAAATACAGAAAGTATTAAATGAAATATAAAACTTTTGAAGTTCTCTATGTTTTAATCTTGTACTGTCTTTTTTGTTTCTATAACAAATGCCTCTATGGAAGTTCTTCTCATAGCCTAAATTGTGTTTAGATACCATGATTAGATGTTTTAAACATTATTTTTATATTAATTAAATGAAGACATTCAGGTTGAGCCAACGAAGATTTCATATTTATTCAGACTCCTGAGTTTGACTTACACTCTGCACATCACAAGCTATTTTTATAGATTCTTCCAAAAACTTATAATTGCATTAGTTATGCACTTTGTTCATTTTTGGGATAAATGATTAATTTACTTAATAGAGAAATGAAAGATGAAATGGAATAAAGGAATTTTTATACCGAGATTGATAAAAGTGGACAAAGTGCATAACATAACATAGAATTCCAGGATCTATGTGATGAGTATTGTTAGTCTGAATTGAATCCTTATCCTTATTGATTTTCATTCATACATATTCCGCAGACAAGTTTTCATCTTGAATTTGAAGGATACAGAGACTATTTTTAGGGTCAAGAGTGGACATCTATATTTTTATAAAGGCTTTGAGAAAATGCTTATGAAGTTTACACACACACACACAGTGAAAACTAAAGATAAAGTGATAGTAAAAACGTAAAAGCTTAAGTCAGACGCATGGTCAAATATTAGCTGATAGCTAGAGTGCCAGTATCCTCAATAAGAAAATAGCACCAGGGAGCCTTCGTCATCAAATTATCAGGACATCATGTCACACGATCATCAAATTTGACACAATTCAGTTCACAGACACAGTGTATATAAGCTAATAGTGTTTATGTCCAGGTCTTATATAAATGGCTATAACATGTTTTACGGAATACCTCTTTCACAGTGATGGGCCAATGTCTATTTTAAAATCTTTCCTTTATTTTTTATTTATCTTTGTGCAAGTATTACGAATGGTTACCTGTATTTCTACTACAGTCATGCATTCTTAGCTGGTACCGGTGTCATGGTTTACTAATTTCCGGACAAGGAAAATAAATAAGAATGCATAATTATTTAAATAGATCTCCTTTATTAAGTATTTGTAGATATTTTTTGACATACCCAAGTTTTGCTCCCAGAAATGGCTTCCAGAAGTTGGACAAGATTAAAGATTCCAATAGACAAAGTAATCAGCTGGAAGAACTCACAGGGAAGATGAGGGAGTGCAAAGGGTTAGTCCTGGATTTGTATTTTTGTAATTTTGGTATCTCTTGGTGATGACTGACCTAAAGAAAATGCAGATTCTCATTCAAAACTTGTCTGCTTTCTGTTCCATATTGGTTGGGATGGCGGATTATTTTTTAATTGTTGCAACGAATTATAATAAAGAAGAGTTCTTTAGTAGAGCTCTATATCCCGTGCCAGCATCCGAAGTTTTGAATGATGATATGGGATTGGGCAGCATACAGCCTTGTTATATACTTTGTTTGGCACAGTCGTTATTTTCTTTTCAAACCTGTTCTTTGTTACAATTTACTTGTCTTCTGCCATGTGTTATTCTAGTGGTGAAGAAAGTAAAATTACATTTGATTTTGACATATTTTACAATTATTTTTAAATGTGTTTCCTACATCCATCCATAGGATATGAAACATTATGTTGTTATAATTATTCCAGTTTGATAAAAGAATTCGATCGTGAAATTAAAGATGAAGAGGGCAGAAATCCCCCGCAAGTGAACAAACAGCTCAATGATGAAAAGCAATCAATGGTCAGTACCCAATATCTGTCTTTTTAATATTCTGTTGCTGGGATTGTCTTCCAAGTATGGTGTGTTTGACATTCAAATTCATTTTTTTTTAACTTGTGATAAATTTATAAATATATTGCATGATTAATTGATTCTCAAGAACACTTTATGCTCACAGTCAATGGGTAATTTATAGCAAATTTTTTGGGAATTTAGAGGTTAGTATTTCATAATGGAAGTAAAAAACATTATAAGGTTCTAGTTGAACTAGATAATGCATGGTGTATAAATTTCTCCACTGATGCCACTCTGGTCTCAACAACCTCTCTATTTTGGACACCTCTTTGGTTTTCTTCCATTTCCTCGTAAACAAATCCACCAGGTCGTATCGTACCAATTTGGAAGAAACCAAATGACATGGAGGAAGATCCATCATTATTAATTTTATTAATGTATTAATTCAGATGCAGCATACATTGCATATTGCATGGTCTTGCACTTGAAGCACTTATTCTTTTTGTTTTCTCACATACATATTTTTTTTTTGCAGATCAAGGAACTAAATTCATATGTGGCATTGAGAAAAACGTAAGTTCATCCATATAGTGTTTTGCTGACAAGCGAATAGAATTGTTTCTTTAAATAAAATTTGGCAATTGGTCCCTGTGAAGGTTTTAGAAAAAATTATATAATCAATTTGAATTTTCTCTGTGAGCATGTTCAACTTCCGAAATCATGATTAATGTTCACTGTAGTTATTAACCTAATCAATAATTCAAACTATAATTTCCTTCCATTTTTTACAGCTTAATAAAAGTATGCTCTTTTTGGCTATTTGAATGGAGGACTTGTGATTTCTCAATATTACTTTGGTGATTAATAGGTACATGAGTACACTTGGTAATAAGAAACTTGAACTTTTTGACATGGGGGCAGGGTCAAGTCAACCCATGGCCGAAGAAAATGTTCAATTGGCATCAGGTAAGATTTTTCCCATCATAACCTTAATTCTTGGTAATATGGTAAGTTGATGCAGATTCTTAGTTTATAGTTATGCCTATGCATATCTTATTGAATTTTATGTTTATTTTTTTTACCTACTTCATGCAGGTCTTCGAAATATTTTTCATTTGTAGGGACCTATCAATTCTTTTGGTCTTTGATTTTAATTTAAAATCATGTTTCAACCAATTATTGCCTTATAATTTGATAGGATATAGTCCTAATGAAACTGAGTTTGTATTATGAAATCGGCATTGAATGTACAAGCAAGATAAGAAAGAGAGCACTGCCCTCCCAAGCCACAGTATTCCTCTGAACTTCAAATTACAACCGAAATATCCAAAACCCCTCCCATATTCCATTCTTTAAAATATAAGAGACAACACTTGGTCTCTCTCCATAACTAGCTAAATAAAAAGTGAGAATTCATGTCGTACAAACAATTTCAGAAGTCTTAGATTTTTGTAAGGTAAGGGCTGCCCAAACTTTTTAAACACTATATAGGCCATATCTTATGTGGGACTAAATCAACCCTTCACACCCAGCGCAATGAAGGTGTTGGAAGCTGCAATGAAAGCAACCCAAATGCCGCAATTAGGCAGCTTGGGGCAGACCGCAATGAAGGCGGAATTTCCAACAAGTAATCCATTAAGATTAAAATTCAAAAGGGGAAATTCAGAAGTTTTATGTGACCCACGGAAGAAGCTCCATGTGCATCAATGCTCCCTATAACTTTTGAAATAAGGCACACATACACAAAACTGTCATTGAAGACATGATTTAACTAAAAAAAATTGTAAAACCTGAGCCCAGTGGACATTAAATGAGTATAATAATATTTAAACTCATCATATCTTCACAGAGAAACTATTTACACCAGATGCATTATGTTAGAAGTTCAGAGACTCCATTGATGGAGCTTGAGGTTGTTAGAGGAGAGAGAAGAGAGAGAAAATATGTTGTAACTGAATTTTGTATTATCTGAATTGTTTTGAGATTACACCGAAGAGTCTAGTATATATAGTGGCTTACACTAATATGCCAGCTGTACATACTTAGCTCAAAGCTTAAACTAAGATTACTAACACAGTTTTAGTAATGCTTTAAGTAATGCTAAGCTAATCTAGGCTAACATTTCTATATCTCTAATACTCCCCCTTCAAACTGAGGGTGGATCAGACACTCAGTTTGTGTCCGAATTCAAGAAATCTGGCAGTGGAATTGGGCTTGGTGAGAATGTCAGCCCACTGATATTGAGTAGGGATATGGGAAACCACTAGGCTTTTGTTAAGAACCTTGTCCCTGACAAAAAATATATCCATCTCCATATGCTTTGTTTTGGAATGCAGAACTGGATTGTGAGCAAGTGACACAGCACTGAGGTTGTCACAGTAAATTTGAGGGACAGAGATAGGAACTCTAAGCTCTTTCAAGAGTGACTGCATCCAGAGTATCTCTGCTGAAGCCTGAGCTAAGCTTCTGTACTCAGCTTCAGCACTTGATCTTGCAACTAGAGTTTGCTTCTTAGCCCACCAGTTAACAAGGTTGGGGCCTAAGTAAATACATGCTCCTGAAGTGCTCCTCCTGTCATCAGGATCTGAAGCCCAATCAGCATCACAAAAGCCTGTGAGAGAGAGAGGTAAAGTAGTAGAGGCAGCTTAGCCATGATGAATAGTGCTTTGCAGGTACCTTAGAATGCTTTCCAATGCTCTTCAAGAGGAGCAGACAAGAACTGGCAGACTTTATTGACAGAATAAGATATTTCTGGCCTGGTAACAGTTGCATACTGAAGACCACCTACTATTGATCTGAAAAATGTAGGGTCAGGTACATAGTTTGAACCATATTTGGACAGTTTAGTGTTAGATGCCATAGGAGAGGCCATACTATTTGCACCAGCCATATTAGCCTTTAAAAGTAAGTCTTTGATGTACTTGGTTTGAGTTAGGAGCAGAGAGCCTGTGTCAGAGCGAAGCACTTGAATCCCTAGAAAATAGTCAAGCTTGCCTAGATCTTTAAGATGAAACTCTGAGTTAAGATGCTGAACCAACTGATGGATAAAGGCTTTGGAGCTGCCAGTGATGATGATATCATCAACATAGACCAAAATAAAGGTACTTTGCTTGTTAGCATGTTTTGTGAACAGGGAGGGGTCACATCTGCTTGGAACAAATCCAAGGTGAACAAGAGCAGCTTTTAATCTTTCAAACCATGCCCTGGGGGCCTGCTTCAACCCATATAAAGCCTTGTGTAGTTTACATACCAGAGATGAATCAGTAGATATAAAGCCTGGAGGTTGCACCATATATACCTCTTCCTCCAAAAGACCATTCAAAAAGGCATTGTTAATGTCCAATTGCTGAATGTACCATTTGTTAGTCACAGCTAAAGTCAAAACAGTCCTTACAGTCACTGGTTTTACTACAGGAGAAAAAGTTTCAGTGTAGTCAAACCCATGTTTTTGATGGAACCCTTTGGCCACAAGTCTGGCTTTATACTTGTTGATACTACCATCAGGATTTTGTTTGAGTCTGAAGACCCATTTGCAGCCAATAGCATGTCTTCCTGAGGGTAAAGGTACTAAACTCCAAGTCTTATTGTCCATGAGAGCACCATACTCTGCTTGCATAGCCTGCAACCATTCAGGTGTGTTCATAGCTTGTTTATAGCCTGTTGGTTCAGTTTGAGTCAACAGAAGAGTGGGATGTAATCTTTTCTGTACAATCCCATGTTTTCCCCTAGTGGCCATAGAATGATTATTGTGAGGGTGTATACGGTGAGGAGGAAGTGGAGCAGGATCGGAGGAAGAAACAGATCCAGTGGACTGAGAAGTAGGAGACTCTGTAACCTGAGTTGAATCAGAAGCAGAAGGAGATAATTGTGATGGGAGTAGGATTATAGACAGGTGCAGAAGTGTCTGAAAACCTGGAGAGATGTGGTTATGGTGAGTATCAGGGGTTTGTTGAGTGTTAATAATAGGAGAGGAGTGGGACCTGACAGTTGAGTTATTATTATGACTGGAAGTAGAAGCAAAGGAGGGATGAGAAGTGTTATGATGACTCAAATCAGGTGGTGTAGTAGTAGAGGAAGATGAGACAGTAGAAGAAGTAAAAAGAGGGAAGGAGGTTGGTAAAGTAGAAGCATCATGTGATAGAGAAGTAGGCTGATCAATAGGAAACAAAGTATCATAGGGAAATTTTATCTCATTGAAAATGACATCTTTGGATATGAATATTTTCCCTGTAGAGTCCAAACATTTATAGCCTTTGTGATTGGGAGAGTAACCTAGAAGCACACATTCTTTTGAGTGAAAATCCATTTTCTGTGAGTTGTAAGGTCTAGTGAAAGGGAAACAAGCACAACCAAAACTCTTAAGGGACTTATAATCAGGGAATTGGAGATGTAATAGGAAGAAGGGTGATTTGTTTCCCAAAGTAGGAGAAGGCAATCTATTGATGAGATAAGTAGCAGTAAGAAAAGCATGGTCCCAAAAGTGTAAAGGTAGTTTAGCATGAGCAAGAAGGGTCAGACCAGTTTCCACAATGTGCCTATGCTTTCTTTCAACAGAACCATTTTGATGATGAGTGTGTGGACAGGTTAGTCTATGAGTGATACCAAACTGAGATAAAAATTTGGTAAAGGGGTGAAATTCACCACCTCCATCAGTTTGAACAGACTTGATGGAGGAGTTGTATTGCAATTCAGCCATTCTTTTGAAATTTGCAAAGGTTTGTAGGGTGTGAGATTTTAGTTTTAAAGGAAATATCCAACTAAAACGAGAGTAAGCATCCACACATGTTAAAAAATAGGAAAAACCATCAAAAGACTCTACAGGAGCAGGTCCCCACAAATCACAAAAGATGAGTTCAAGAGGTTTAGTGTAAGATGCAGTGGAGGAAAAAGAAGGTAGTCTATGTGCTTTACCCAAACAGCAAGATGAACAAAAATCATATAGAGTTTTATTAGGCAAATTTTGGTTACAAAGGTTTAGAATAGTTCTAAGAACCTCATAGTGAGGGTGGCCCAATCTATGGTGTTAGATTTGATACAATGAAGGTAAATTTGGAACAACTTTACTACTAGATGCAGTATTAGAACTGTCATCATTATTACAAAGAGAACTGAAACTAGCAGACTTAGAACTTGAAACATTGGTGCTTGGGTTCCAAGCAGAGTAAACAACAGGCTTGGAAGAGTTGAGAGCTGAAGGTTGAGACACAGTGGAGTGATCAAACTGATACAGGCCATCATCTCCAAGGTGGCCTCTTAAAAGAATCTTAGAAGAACCCTAAGATTTGACATAACAGACATTAGAGTGAAACTCAAAGTATACATCATTGTCTTTGGCAAACTGACTCACACTAACAAGGTTTTTAGTTATGGAGGGAACATGCAACAAATTATCGAGGGTGAGAGTAATATTAGGATGATAGTTTGAGGGGAAACTCATAGTACCAACAGAGTTTATGGACAAACCTTGATCATTACCAATGTAGACTTGGTCAGAACCTGAAAGGGATGCAGCATCCATCAAATTATTTGCATCTGGTGTGACATGATGTGTAGCTCCAGAGTCAGGGTACCAATTTTGAGGAAAAGAGTTGGAACTGGTTGATTCATTACTGGTGATAAAGGCTTGAGGAGCTTGAGGCCTCTGATATCCAAACTGAGGTGGAAAAGATGGTCTAGGTGAGAAACCAGGAGGTTGTCTTTGAGCAGAACCCTGCATCCATACATTTGGTGGAGTCCCATAGTTACTTTGAGCACCATAATTTCCATAGCCACCACTGGGACCACCATAACCTTCAAAATTGGGAGGGACAACAAGTCTAAAGTGGCAAATGTTTGCATCATGACCAGTCTTATAGCAAATCTGACACTGTAGGTATCCTCTGCCAGTGCCACGTCCTCTAAAACGGCCTCTGAAATTTCCTCTGCCTCTGGCTTGACCAAACCTTCCACCAAAATTAGGATTATATTGCTGATAAAGATTGTTTCCAGGTGGATTTCCAGAGAAATTAGAGTTCTGATTTTGATCAGAATAGGTACCAAATTGATTCTGATTGGAACCATTCTTATCATCTGGATTAGAGGACTGAGTCAATTGACTGAGGCAGGACCAGAAATCAAAGCTTTCTTGAACTTCTCATTTCTTGCTTCAAGAGTCGGAAGCTGGGATTCAAGTTCATCCAAGGAGATCAACAGGACTATTTACACTAACAACAACAGGAGTGAACTCTTCTGGTAAAGCCTCAAGAACAAGTTCAATCAAATCACGGTGAGAAATAGGATCACCAATGGACATGAGAGACTCAGAGATAGTGCGAACACGAGCAATTAACTCAGTAATAGTGCGCGAACCTTTAGAGATGTTGCTCAATTCAGAACGAAGTTGTCTAGATCTAGTTTTCATCTGCGTAGAGCAGTAAAGATGAACTTCCTCCCAAACCTGCCATGCGTGACGGAGTCGAACAAAGCGCGAGAGATGCGAAGACGAAATTGTAGAAAGGATCCATGTACAGAGCAGAGAATCTTGCTCTTCCCATTCAGTATACACCGGATTCTCCGTTCCGGCTTCGCGAGCGGCGTCGGTGAGATACACCGGTGGAACTTGCGGTGAAACGACATGCTTCACCATCTTCGTTCCGCGTAAAACTCCTTCGACCTGTTGTTTCCATTGGAGATAGTTCGAATCGTTGAGTTGCACAGAGATGCGTTGTTTGAACGTTTTGGAAGCAGCAGCAGTTACGCGTTGCGCTTCGTTGTGAGAAGACGTAGGAGAAGACGTTGAGGGAGCCATGCCTCTGGATCGGAAAAAGGAGCTCTATGATACCATGTTAGAAGTTCAGAGACTCCATTGATGGAGCTTGAGGTTGTTAGAGGAGAGAGAAGAGAGAGGAGAGAGAAAATATGTTGTAACTGAATTTTGTATTATCTGAATTGTTTTGAGATTACACTGAAGAGTCTAGTATATATAGTGGCTTACACTAATATGCCAGCTGTACATACTTAGCTCAAAGCTTAAACTAAGATTACTAACACAGTTTAAGTAATGCTAAGCTAATCTAGGCTAACAGCTCTATATCGCTAATACATTAAAAAACGGATTTTGGGATACAGTGACTTTAAAGCGGTAAAGTCACGGTGACTTTAGTGTAACTTTGTGTTTTATGAGAGAGAACGATGAAAGAAAAATAGTAAATAAGATTAGAGAGAGAGTAATATAAGAGAGTAATAGACACCAAGTCACGGTAACTTTCCTGCCTTAAAGTCTCTGAATCTGGATCCTAGGAGGACATGCAAAATGGAAGAGCCAACATTTTACAAACAAAGAATGTTCATGAGAAATGCAGAAACCATTATAAAAATTTGAAATAACAATTAAATTTAAAATAAGACTCTCTTAGCAAACTTTCGTAATTGTTTAATTACTATTACCTTGTTTCCCGTGTAATCCATAACAGCTTGAAGTCCATTTACTATACAATCTATGGTTAGTGAAAAAATATAGTGCTGGAAACATATTTTGATACTCGGTGCTGAAAAAAAAAACTAATTTCATGAAACCTAAAATGGTTAACAATATAAAGATGGGTAACAAAATGAATAGAACAGTTAAAGAATAGCTTCTACAAAATGAGTAAAACGGAAATCGATGGAGGAAGTTGTGTTGAAGAACAAACCTTAGTTCTAAAGAAGGAAGGTAGAAAGAGACTGAGCATACCCTCTAGTAGTGAAGACTTGCAAAATGTTGTTTGTGACGAGAAGATGAGGAGCCAAATTTGTGATTGTGTGAGAGATGTTTGTAAGTGATGATTTTAAGAAAGAGTGTGGAGGTAGAAAAAGAACAGTGAGGAAGATGAGTTTGTCAGTGGGTATACGCTTTGATTCAATTGAAGTTGTACCAAATACCAATGAGATAATGGAAGCACTTCTCAATGTGTTGGAATTTATTTGTCTGTATTTGTGTTTTCTGTCATATCCAGTCTTTATCTACTCATCTAGCATATATTATGTATGCTATTTTTTTGCTGTGACTTTAGGCATTATGTTTATTGGTACATGATAGTTCTTACATTGGGCGGGGGACTGGGCCTTTTTCTGGATGTTTATGCTTTTATGTCGAGTTATTGAAGACATATCTCATTAAAATGCTTATTTGGCTTGTCCTCTAGAAATGTCAAATCAAGAACTTATAAATGCGGGGACGAAGACGATGGATGAAACTGATCAGGCTATAGAAAGATCTAAGCAGGTGACTCTCTTTTAACATTTATGACTTCATTGCCCTTTTTGCTTTATTGTTAACATTATACTAAAATGTAGGTTGTACATCAAACAATTGAAGTAGGTACCCAAACTGCCACAACCTTGAAAGGCCAAGTAAGTTCATTTGCACAATGTGTATATAGTTTTTAAAGGGAAGAGTGTACGTGATCACATTTTTACTTTCTTTCTATTATCAAATTTTGCAGACTGAACAGATGGGTCGAATTGTTAACGAGCTTGATTCAATTCAGTTCTCAATTAAGAAGGCTTCCCAGCTTGTGAAGGAGATCGGAAGAAAGGTCTCTTCATTTTGATTGTATTTATGCACTATTCACTATTTTCCTGACTTTGTCATGAAACTGAAGTGTCTTTACCTTATTATCAGGTAGCTACTGATAAGTGCATCATGCTTTTTCTGTTCCTTATCGTCTGTGGTGTAATTGCCATCATTGTTGTAAAGGTATCATCTTCGTCCTTCTATTAATTGCATTATCATGTGAATATATATTTGCCCCTCTTGGAATCTAACATTTTTCAAAAATGAAAAACAAAGTAAGCTGCTACAAGAGTTTATTTGAAAGAACAGTATTTACATGAAATATTTTGATTATTTATATATGTTATGCAATAGCTCCGTAACAAAGCATAAGCAAAGGGGATCCAAAAAATCAAATCTATTTGATCCAAAATTTAGACCAAAAACTTTGAACTTTTTGAATCTTTTTGTTTATATTTTGTTACGGAGGGATTACTTTCTATGAAACGATGGGGGAGGAAATATAGTTCACAAAGTTCTGTACATGTAAATTGCCTATTGAAATGCTCATATATAATCACTTTGTCTACTGATTATATGCACAAGGCCAATACTATGCTCCTTTTGTTAACTGGAACTGATATTTTGTAGATTGTGAATCCACACAACAAAGATATTAGAGATATCCCAGGATTGGCGCCTCCAGCCCCGACCAGGAGGCTTTTGTATGTAAGGACTGGATAACATTTTGATTAATTCTTATGTCTTACAAGAGTTTCCTTCATCCTCATCCCACCACCCTTGATTCTTGGTTATCTTGTATGATACGAAAGTTGGAGTAATGCTTTATGGGGGCATATTTTGGAAATCTTCAATCAATTTTAAATTAAAAGGTTTCATGATTGAGCTGTGTATATCCTGTTTGTGGTTTCTATATATTTCACAAGGAGCTTCTTTTTCTTTTTTTAGTTCCTTGTTACTCTGTAACATTTTTAAACAATGATGTATGCCTCGAATGAAAACAATACTATATATTGGGGGACCTATGGTTTACATGACCCATTCGATTTTCCCCTTTTTTATTTTATGTGATAATTCAAGCATATATATCAAACAGTTTTTGATGCATCGGTTGTATAAACTACATTGATACATTGATTCTTGTTTTAGGTGAAATTTTGCAATCTCACTTTGATTTAAAGAGAAATATTATTACATCAATTTGAGACATTTAAATTTTGTAAGTTCTTTGCCTCACATCAGCTTTATAAATTTGCCAAAAATTAGACTTGTTTGTGGTGTTGACCTGGGCATCGGAGGAGTTATCAAGAGGAGAATACTGATCACATTCTCCATAATCTGTTATATAAGAAATACCATTGGACATAATCAAAACCAGAAATGCTACATCTCCCTCCAGCATTTACTTATTCAACTTTAAGTAGAATTCATGGAAGAACTCATCTTTTCAAATGATAAGAAAAATATAAATGTTAAACTATTAGTATTACATTGATGAGAGTATACTCCGTCTCAAATGTAAGAAAAATTGGTCCAACGAAGTTTATATATTTGATTAAATCTTGGACAAAATACATCAACTTTCTTCGTTCAATTTTTACGTACGTTTGAAACCGGAAGGAGTGATATAATACTAATTATCTTTGAAAGTGAACAATTTTACTACACATTGAGCAAAAGAACGGACATGATGAAAAGATTTTCCCAATTTTGTTTTCTGCTCACAACTTGTAATAATAATATTATTATTCCTTAAAAAAAAAACACCTTGTAATATTATAGTACTAATAATAATTAACAATTGTTAGTATTGTTCTTTTCTTCAGACAGTTTCACAACTTGTTTTTATCCTCACAACTTGTCATGTTACAATACATTATCTTTGAAAACAAATAATTTAGCATATTCATCTTTCCCAAAGCAAACTTTGATTCATATCCTCACTGTCCCAACTTGGATTCATTCCTGTTCTAGTAATAATGGCTGATGTTTTACTTGGAATGGTGATTGAAAACCTCGGATCTTTTGTACAAGAAGAGCTTGCTACCTATTTGGGTGTTGGAGAATTGACACAAAGCCTATCTAGAAAGCTCAATTTAATCCGTGGTGTCCTAAAAGATGCTGAAAAGAAGCAAATAACAAATGATGCTGTGAAAGTTTGGCTACAGCAACTGGGTGATGCTGCTTATGTTCTTGATGATATATTGGATGAATGTTCAATAACCTTAAAAGCACATGGAGACAACAAGTGGATTTCCTGTTTCCATCCTATGAAGATTTTTGCTCGTCGCAACATTGGGAAGAGGATGAAGGAGGTTGCTAAAAAGATTGATGATATTGCTGATGACAGGATCAGATATGGATTACAACCAGTGGGAATCACGGAGGAGCCCCAACGAAGAGATGAAGGGTGCCAAACTACTGCCATCGCTGAACCGAAAATATATGGAAGAGACAAAGATAAAGAGCAGATTGTAGAGTTTCTTCTAAGGCATGCTAGTGACAGTGAAGAACTCTCTGTCTATTCCATTGTTGGCTACGGTGGATATGGAAAAACAACACTTGCTTAAATGGTCTTCAATGATAAAAGTGTAAAGACACACTTTGACTTGAAAATTTGGGTGTGTGTTTCTGATGATTTCAGTATGATGAAAATTTTGAAGTCCATCATAGAATCAACCACTGGAAAAAATCCAGATCTCTCGTCTTTAGAGTCAATGCAAAGAAAGGTTCAAGAAATTTTGCAATACAAAAGGTATTTACTTGTTCTTGATGATGTGTGGAGTGAAGACCAAGAGAAATGGAATAAGTTCAAGTCTTTGTTGCAACATGTAAAGAAAGGTGCATCCATTTTGGTCACTACCAGACTTGATATTGTTGCATCCATCATGGGAACTTATCATGCTCATCATTTGGTAGGCTTATCTGATGATGACATCTGGTCTTTGTTCAAACAACAAGCTTTTGTATCAAATAATGAAGAACAGGGAAAGCTTGTGGCAATAGGCAAGAAGTTAGTGAGAAAATGTGTGGGTTCACCTCTTGCTGCTAAAGTATTAGGAAGCAGTTTGCGCTTTACAAGCGACGAGCATCAATGGATTTCTGTACTGGAAAGTGAGTTTTGGAATTTAACTGAGGTTGATCCTATCATGTCTACTTTGAGACTAAGCTACTTTAACTTGAAATTTTCCTTGAGGCCATGTTTTACTTTCTGTGCTATTTTTCCTAAGGATTTTGAAATGGTGAAGGAAAATCTCATTCAACTTTGGATGGCTAATGGACTGGTTACATCTAGAGGAAACTTACAGATGGAGCATGTTGGTGATGAGGTATAGAATGAATTATACCAAAGGTCATTTTTTCAAGAAGTTAAAACAGATTTTTTAGGTAACATTTCATTCAAAATGCATGATTTCGTCCATGATTTAGCTCAGTCTATTATGGGAGAAGAATGTATTTCTTCAGATGTTTCAAAGTTGACTAATTTGTCAATTAGAGTTCACCATATAAGTCTCTTTGATAAAAAATCAAAAGATGACTACATGATTCCCTTCCAAAAAGTAAATTCCTTGCGAACCTTTATTGAGTATAAACCACCCTCCAAGAATTTAGATGTGTTTCTATCAAGCACTCCTCTCCGAGCTTTACGTACAAGTCCTTTTCAACTCTCAGCAATGAAGAGTTTAATACATTTGAGGTACTTGGAACTTTACGACAGTGATATCAAAACCTTGCCCGATTGTGTTTGTAGACTGTAGAAATTGCAAACACTAAAACTTGAAAATTGTTATTATTTATCTAGTTTCCCCAAACAATTGACAAAATTGCAGGACCTTCGACATCTCATGATTAAAAATTGCATATCATTGAGATCAACTCCTTTTAAAATTGGAGAGTTAACTTGTCTGAAAACATTGACCACTTTCATTGTTGGTTCAAAAACTGGGCATGGTTTAGAAGAGCTAAACAAGTTACAATTAGGAGGAAAGCTATACATCAAAAGCCTCAAGAATGTGTCAAATGAAGAGGATGCTAGAGGAGCTAATTTGATTGGCAAGAAGGACTTAAAACGCTTATATTTGTCATGGGGTGGTGTTGGTTATGTTAATTCACAAGTTGGTGGTGTTGATTCCGAGCGAGTACTGGAAGCTCTTGAGCCCCATTCAGGACTTACGCATTTTGGGGTGAATGGTTATGGGGGAACAGATTTTCCTCATTGGATGAGAAATACTTCTATTCTAAAAGGTCTAGTTAGTATTATTCTCTATGAATGTGAAAACTGCAGGCAGCTTCCTCCATTTGGTAAATTACCATGTTTAACTACTCTTTTTGTATCTGGAATGAAAGACATAAAGTACATTGATGATGACTTATATGAACCTGCGACTGAGACGGCTTTTACGTCATTGAAATATTTGACTTTGCGTGACTTACCAAATTTAGAGAGGCTATTGGAAGTCGAAGGAGTAAATATGTTACCACAAATTATAGATTTAGGCGTGATAAATGTCCCCAAACTTGCATTGCCGTCCCTTCCATCTGTTGAGTCACTTAATGCTAGCGGAGGAAATGAAGAGTTATTGAAGTCCATTGTTAACAACAGTAATATGTATAATCTTAAGTTACTTTGCATATCCAAATTTTCCAGACTCGTGGAATTACCTGTTTGGTTTGAACTTGGCACTCTTAGTGCCTTAGAATCTCTTGAAATTAGTGGCTGTGATGAAATGGAGTCATTATCAGAGCAGTTATTGCAAGGTATGAGTTCTCTTCGAACTTTGTCCGTTGACCATTGCAGTAGATTTAAATCCCTTTCCGACGGTATGATACACCTGACTTGTCTTGAGGGACTTGAAATCGATTACTGTCTAGAGTTCGTTTTTCCACGTAACATGAACAAGTTAACCACCCTGCGTCGACTGAAAGTGACGGGGCTTAATTGGAACATACTAGATGGCATAGAAGGCATCCCGTCACTGCAAAATTTGTGTCTGTCTTATTTTCCTTCACTAACATCCTTGCCAAACTATTTGGGTGCCATGACTTCTCTTCAAAAATTAGAAATCATCAAGTTTCCAAAGTTAAGTTCACTACCAGAAAACTTTCAGCAACTCCAAAACTTGCAAAAGTTAAGTATTTTAGATTGCCCTAAGTTGGCGAAGAGAATCAAGAGAGGAATAGGTGAAGATTGGCATAAGATAGCTCACATTCCTGAATTTGAATTGTTTTATGTTGCAGAACCAACATTTTGTGGTAATTTAATTTAATGAATCTCTTAGTTTTATTTCTTTCTCTTTTTTTCTTACTATATCAAACATGCTGTGATTCTAGACTTATATTGAACAATGTGTGCAGTGAATATCATAGCTGTATTAAACTATCATAAGAGAGCATATCATCTCAGGCAACACATTCTATACCGCTATCAAGCCTCTATGCCCCTGATTGGGTTTGAAAAGATGATTGAACTGGTCTAACTCAAGAGAATATTGGTCGCCAAGTACCGTAATAGTTTTTTTTTATAACAAAGACTTCTCTCTTTACTGGAAAATGTTTAACATTTTCCATTGTTTGGGTCAAACATTAGTATTGAAAACCCAAAATAACCATTGGGTGTCTTCATTTTACCATGCAAGTGTATCAATCAGTCATCCATCACAGTTTCAAACGTAATCAATAAACATGCCATAAATAGTCAAAGATAATTTCTTAACTATTCATATACAACATCTATTACTAAATTTGTCTATCCTCTATGCTTCTTATCAACATACATATTCATGACATGGTATTTTCTACAACTTTAATTCATGAACCTTGATAAATGTCCATGCCATTCACACATGTATCATATAAATATAACAATACTGTTTTCTTGATAAATGTATTTTTTCGATGCAAACAAAAAATTTAAATTAAAGGAAAAATTGCAAAAAATCGGATTACAAAAAAGAAAGAATAAAAACCAAATTAAAGAGTTTCTTATTTTTCAATTGGCGATCGCTTATATCACTCATCAAGAGGATTGAGCACTTGCCCGACAAAGAGGATTGTTCCCGTCAAATCTTCTCTAATTAGAAATAAGAAAGGATGGTTAACTTCAAAGTTTAGTGGCGGAGAAAATGAACAACCCTTGCTCAACCTTGCAGCACTAACTGCAGCAACTTCCGTACCTTCTTCGTTTACTCTGATGAAAGACTTGTGAAATATGTGAGAAACAAAAAGGCTTTGACCCGCAATAGAGTCCACCATTTTTGTCAATCCTCCAGGAACGAATGGTAAAACCACTCCTAACTCCTTTAGGGTATCACTAGTTTCAAGCCCAAATGAAACATTGAATCTTGGAATTTTAAACTCACCTACTTTCACTTGTTTCAATTGATCATAAAGACTAAGCTTTTCGTGTAGTAATTCATATTTTGAAGTCATCTTCTCAATTAAAGCCGACAGTCCATCTTTTGCATTTGGCAAAAAAATATACATAGAGAATTGACGCGTATCTTGACCTTTTTTATAAGGAAGACGAAGAACTTTAGAACCGTCATAAGCTTCAATAAACTGCATCTTCTTGCTTACCATGAAAGGAACCTTGACTGAGCTTCCATTCAGAAGATGAAAATCACAGTTTTCTGTTTTTGAATGGTCGAACTTCTCATTCCATGCTCCTATAAAGTACAATGCATTAGTAAAGATGACGCTGGCTGATCTATCAACTGGTCCTCGAGGAAGAAGTTCTTTAATAAGGCCAATTGTCTCTTTTTCCGACCATAAATTCACCATTTTTGTCACTTCAACAACCTTGAAAACCACATCAAATACAATAATCAGCTATGCAAATATGTTGCTAAATTAGTCGGATGCTTGAAAACTGTTAGAAGAGGAAGATTGTATTCGTCAATTATTTTCATAGAAGTTGATTGATGCTCTAAAATCATTTTAGGTGAATAGTCTTATGCTAAAGAATTAAAGTTTAATTCTCTTTAGTACTATAAAATTTGAAGAACATCTGAATAAAAAAGGCTCGTTACATACTTGGAAATTCTTTGATTATTTTAGAATTTGTATTTACCGAAGTCATGAAGCTACACTATCAAAATATAAACCAATTCATACCTCTCCAAATATACAATACAACTTTCAATTCAAATAAATGGAAAACATTATAACTATGAACCTATCTTTATTAGCTACTTGGTCTTTAGAAGTATTGGCATATTATATCATATAGCCAAAATATTTTAGGGTTTGCTTAGAATAGTGGTATTTTTTTTTTCCGATAATTAAATCAACTTATTAAAATACATCCTGCAACTAAGTAAATCAAATCACATAGAAGGCACCAGAGGAGAGCACCAACGAGGTTATTTCATTGATTAACAGGAAGAAAAAAAAAAACGAAATATGCACACCTTGGTTAGAAAATCAAGTGAAGCCGGCGTTGCTTTGTAATTATCACATACTATTTTTTTGAAGGAAGGTTGAAGAGAAAGGGTTTGTTCAACCCATACACCATCGACAAAAGAGAGGCGACCATGAGCAACGTCCTTGAGTAGGACGGAAAGGAGATGAGAGGCGAAGGAGTTGAGATGATTGGAGGATTTGAACCGGAGGAAGTCGACAAGTTGTTGTTGTGTGGCACCTTCAGAACCAGCAGCGATAAGGCTGAGAACAATTTGGAGTGATAGTGGCGAAAACACGACGTTCTTGTCTGATTGTTTTAACAAGAGATGTCTGGCGATGTCGAGGGAAACCTTTGTTTGGTTAGTGATTGATTCTTGGAGAGCCATTGTTCTTCCGATTTTTTAACCGATGACTAAGACTCGATTTCTTGAGACACTAAAAGACTATTACTCTCTATTCTGTTTGCAATTCCTTCTGCTTTATTTATATAGAGGCGTTTCCTTGTGCTTCAAGATATAAGATGATATTGAATCCTTATTTTCTATTGCAATCTTTTATGTTAAATAAAAAATAAATCTTGCGTTTGTTTTTGTTAACCAAATCTTGCGGATATATTGTTAAAAATAAATCTATGCTTCAAATCTAATATTAACTTTTTATTCAAACAAAATCAACCCAAATATTGATTTCGTTAAAATATAAATAGATCAAATATTGATTTTTTGTCAAAAAAAATAATTATTTAACTGTCGTTTTGATATTTTAAGGGGATGATTTGTCAGTTATACTCTTTGTCAATTACTTTTATCTTTTAAAATAAAAATAATTAATGCTATATATTTGAAAAACTAAAGTTTGTTTTTTTAAACAAAGTTTGTTTCTTATTATGTTAAAATTTAAACAAAATTTTGTTACCTATAATAATGGTCTCATGAATAGTTAAAGTTTTATAAATAAGATGAGTAGTAATTGTTAAATATTTCAAGTGTAAAGTAAAAGAACAAATCAGAGAGAAAAATAAAATAAAAGACAAATAGGAATTGGTTGGAGAAAAATATAGTAACCAACAAATGTTTGTTGCGAGAGAAAGATAACATATTAAATTAATTGGAAAGATAAAATATGTGCAAAAATATAGTAATATATTGGTGGATTAAAACGAGGTATAATAGAAAGAAAATGTGCAAAAATACACTTCGCTATTTTGTTGTTAATATTCATAATGGCACGTATTTCAAAAAAAAATCTTAATAGCACTTAAAAAAGAACGGAGGGAGCACCGTTTAGACGAATACACTCTCTAATGCGTATAAATTACGCACAATAGATTTTATGAAATTTTGATTAAAATTAGTTTGATTTTAATTAAAATTATCGGTTTAGATAATAGATATTTTGCATTTTCATATTGTAACAAACTATACTTATATTTTTCAATGATATTAACAACATAACAAATATAATATCTTTAAAAAAAAATATAAAAAATATAATATAAATCCATTTTTTAGTGACACCAACATCATAGCAATTTTATGGCCAAATTTGCTTAAGGGTATAATTTGAAGGGAAAAAATCAGCCCAAAAAACGCTATTTTCTTTATAAATATTATAGAATAGTATAGACTAGTGTTTAGACGGGCACTCTGTGCCCGTCTATCCCGTCTTTTTTATTGCGCTAATACAAATAAATCACGAATAGTAGTTTTATGAAATTTTAATTAAACTTATTTCTATTTTGATTAAAATTAATGGGTGCCCCTAATATGGACCCTTTTAAATAGATCCAACCATGAACCTCTTTATTTTAACAGGACATAGCAGGTCATTTCATATCATTTTTCTTTGGTTTTTTGTATCACTTTCACACTCT
>Ga0228710_1001115_pt1 | contig 39015 bp, 19 predicted proteins | sample MedpolnodulmetaG_FD_177995 | JGI IMG/M metagenome (GOLD analysis project Ga0228710, IMG submission 177995) | Root nodule microbial communities from Medicago polymorpha collected in Santa Monica, California, United States - pink nodules | ecosystem: Host-associated > Plants > Roots > Nodule...
TCAAGATATAAATATCAATATTAGGCCTGTCACTACCTAAGTTCCTAAATTAGGGTTGTGCTCCAAAGGAGATAAATCTTACGCACTACAGTAAAAGAAAGATTGGATATCAGGATTCTCTTCTAATATAGGGGCAAGAAGAAGCACTTTATGATGAGCTTTTTGGGGTTATCATCGTTTGATGTTGATAATCAACGACTCTCTTCAGCTGATTATTTCTAACTTGTGAGACGAATTCTTTAGAAGGAGACAAATATTACGCAATACAATAAAACGAAATAGCAAACAGAAAATAATTGAATAAATGACTTTAAATTAAATAATTATCTAACAAAATAAATAGAGGTGCATCTTAGAACCATACCCTAAAAAGATTTAGTTACCCGTGGTAACTAAAAACTAATTCCAAAAGATATAAAACTTACCATAGAATTACTTGGATATACAAGAGACAAACTCCTCTTGAAATCTCTTATAATCCGTCTGTTTACCTGTGTTTTCAGCAAACTATGGGCTAGTTCTGATTATTACAAGCAAGACCGAACTAGAAATCTCCGGACATGTTTCCTAGAGAGGAGGACGGGTCTTGAAATAAAAGGGCACTGTCTCTCGATAGGTTTGAGATTGCAAGTAAAAGTAAGATAAAGTTAAAAGAAAGGATAAAACGCATAAGCTTTAAAAAAAAGTAAAATGAATTGCATTAAAAAATAAAGGTGGTCTACAAATCAGTTTACATACATTCTGTATAACTCGTTTCCCTAAACGCTGGTAGTTTGAGTGTTGTACAATTCTATAAATGATTTATGACCCATTTTCCAACTTGAAAACACTTATTTATACTAGAAAACCTAACTAGCGAACCACTAACCCCATGATCAGCACTTCCTCCATCTTGGACAACCGTTCGTCCCCACATTTTCACTAAGGGAACCGCTCTTGAGCTTGCAATCGTGTCTTTCCCGCCTTGATTGCATAACTTTGACGCGATTGTACTTTCAGCCTTGCTCTGTCGAACTTCTGATTATGCGCACTAGGCTTGCCATCTTGTCGAAATCCTCAAATATAAATGAGAAAGCCTACGATTTATGTAAATTGAAGGTCAACCAAATGTTGACCATATTAAATGAGCCTGTCAAAATTACAGGCTAACAAAATGCCCTCCAAAAATGCCATTTTCGATGAAACAACTCTAAAAGAGGAGAAGAATGACATTTTTGACAAACACTTTCTCTCTCTCCACTTATATGACATCACAACCATCATTGCATTTGAACATAGTCTTTTCATGTCCCTTCTGAAAAACCCACTTTTCTTTAAAATCTTCTGGAACACGTCTTTTGTTTAGAGAATTGATAGGGTTCTCATAACTCTAGACCTTCATTCATTACCTATCAAGCCTTTTCCATTTATGACTCTTTGAATTTATGTGTCATCCATGCGCCACCTTCTGAAATTTCATGACTGTCTTGAGCCTTACAAATTTCCAGCATCCCTAGATATCTGCCTCTTTCCTAGACATGTGGTGATTTCAAAGCGCGACATGAAGTGTTTATGTATGTCAGATTCTTTTTCTGATGTCTATATATCCTTTACCAACTTTCTTCACACTTCTCCACCACTCACTTCTATTTCTTTGCATGCCTTTCTTTCGACATATTATCAAAGAAGTCTTTTCCTTTGACAAATCGTAAATGGTAAAGAGTTTCAATTTTCTGGATAATAATTTATTTGCAACAAAAGACACTTGCAAATAAACCAAAGTTTGTAATGAAAACTTTAATAAACATAACTCCTTGCCTTCACGTTTTACTAATGACAAGCCTGTCAAAAGGATACTAGACAAGAATTACATCTATTGTGATTTTAACCACTTCTTTTTGTTTCTTACCTAGAACTTCGAATCTTAAGGCAACTAATGCCGAATTCTTACCATTTGATTTTCAAATTAGGAACCATACAAATTCCTTATCATAGATACAATCAATATATGGCCAATTGACCATCATTTGCTTAAGTTTCAACCTAAGTATTTCGATAGTATCTTTGCTAACGGTCTCTTAACCATCTTTTGCTAAATACTAGCCACTAAGGCCTCCTTGATCTCACACTCCGGCTAAACAACCGTTATTTTTCTTAGATGTGATGACCATCCTCATCATTCCCTAAGGCTAGGGAACTCAAATTTTCCACATTAGGTTATGTGTCGAGAGTCTCCCTTTCCTACATGAAACCATGAGTCGGATGGAGTCTTCCAAAACTTGCATTTGCTAGATTTTTGTCGAAAGTCTTTCTTGTAATCTGATTCACTTCAGCAAGAAAATAGCTTTGGTCAGCCTCAATGTTTTCGACTGTACCATCATTTCACCAAATTGAGATTCTTTGATGCATGGATGAGGGAACATCGCCTATCTCATGAATCCACTCCCTTCCTAACAACAAGTTGAAGTTAACTTTCGATGGGACCACCATGAACAAAGTTGGTCTGACCACAGTTCCCACTATTAGACTCACTTGGAGAGCACTAAGGGAATGACTAGCCTTTCCTTCATAATTCGACATAATTACATTATAAGGCTACAAATCTTTGTCGGTCTTGCCAATCCTTTTGCGTAAGGATTGAGGCATCAAATTGACAGCAGCACCATCGTCGACCAACACTTTGTTAATACCAATCTCATCCACTTTGGCTTGGATGAACAAAGGTTTAAAATGATTCTTCATCAAATCATCAGGTTGTTCGAATATGACTTTTCGATTACCTTCAGAACCATCCTTTGTTACAAAGTAGCACATGAGTTTATATTCCTCTATGTCATTGGGAACAAATTCTTCCTCTGAATCATCACCTTCAGACACCATATCATATTCAGCTGGTAAAATGGAAACCACGTTGCATATGACATCGAAGTCCGGTTATGAATCCATAAATTTTGAACCAAATTCATCATCTTCATTAGGGTCCTATTTGACTAGTGGAAGAGATAATCTTTCTTTCGCTGGTCTTCTTCCTGATTCGACCATTCTTTGGATACCATTTGGGTCAACAGTTTCATCTTCAAGGCTTGTAGTAATGCCTTTTTTAGACCTCTAGTACCTTCTCCATTGAGTCCTTGTCATGGGATTCTTTCCCTTGTAGTTGTTGCTGTAAGCATACTTCTTCGAATCAAAAGTAGTACCATTTTTGTTGTTATCAACAGCATTGGCGCTTCTTTTCACCACATTGTTCTTCCCATGTTGGGTGCATAAGGAACAAAAGCTTTTCTTTGACCACTCTTATTGACATAATTGGTGGTCGAAAAGTTATTGATGAAAGGAATATAACTCTTTGTAAATGAAAACTTAGGTCTATGATCACCAAACCATTCTCTCCTTTTCTTAGGTTTCGGGATAGAACCCTCAAGGCCTTCAGTTACCTCTTTGTCAAATACAGCACTGCATCTACGACAAAGCATTATCTCGGAATTCTTAAGCCTACATCGATTGAGGAAGTCGATCAATTCTTCTTCAGCTGTAGGATAGGTTGTCTTTAACTTCTCGTCGAACTGAGGCTCTGGAGTAGCCTCTTCGACGTGTTCTGCATCTTTAGTGATATCCACCATTTGACATTCTGCAACATCAACTTCTGCTTCCACTTCTGCTTCGACATATAGGTTTTCAACAACATCAATAATTGCTTCGACCATATTGCAGCCTGCAATGTCAGTGTACATCATACTTGTATCTTTCAAACGATCAGAGTCTACTTGCATTTGAGGCTTTGGCTTGTTTCCCAATTTCAATTTGCCTTCATTAAGACCCTTCTAAACTAAACCCCTGAAAAGGGAACATCGTGAGGTGTTATGTCCCAAAAAATTATGGTATTTACAAAAACCTCTTTTCTGACGTTGCTCTAGTGGTGGGATTTTTACTTCCTTAGGTGCTACCACTTGAACATCAGTAACTAAGAGATCATAAATCTCGTCACATTTGGTTACGTCGAATGTGTATGTTTTGGGAACATATCTTTCATTGCTTGATTCGACAAGATTATTCCCATATGAGGGCCTTAACGATTAACACGTATAATGAGGCCATGGTCTTAGTTCAACAATGTCAACCTCCTTTGTTTCGACATCGCCAAAAGTTATGTCGAATTCTTGATTCCTTTCATCTGATTCGATATAAGCAACCTTTTCTCTTTTGTGATATTTTTGAGTCCTGGCTTTCTCTATCGGCTATCTGGGTCATATCTCTCAAGTGTTGAGTGTCTAGTTTCTTCCTAATGAAATAATCTAGTCCATCAACGGCCATTTGGACTAACTTGTGTTCTGTCACTTGAGTGAAACATATTTCCTTTAACAATCTGAAGCTATTGAGATAATCATCAATGGATTGAGTGGAATTACACTTGACACTCCCCAATTCTTTTAGACTTATCTTAGATTGGCCCATGTAGAATTGTTTATGGAATAACCTCTCTAATTGAGTCCAATCTTGGATCAAATGTAGTGTAAGAGTAGTAAACCATGTGAAGGCATTCTTTGTTAGAGAATTTGGAAAGTATTTCAACCTCAAGTTCTCATCATTTGCTAGATCTCCTGCCTCTATCAAATATCGTGCGATATGTTCGACAGTGGACTCACTAGTATCTCCTGCAAACTTGGTGAACTTAGGAATTTTATAACCCCTAAGAAGTTCAGACTGTAACACCAATTCCGACAAAGGAGAAACAAAGTTTGGCCTATGTAGGCCAATACTTAAACCATTTTGAGGCATTATATTTTCAACCAAATTGGCTATATTGTTATGTGCTCCTATGTTTTGTTGTTGGACATTCATAACAACTTCATCAGAATTATTATTTCTATCCACCAAGATCACCTCAGGTTGACCTTGAATTACTGGTTCGACCGGTTGGGGTTGAGGCACATGTTGTGGCCTCTGAACCATTGGTTCGATCAACCGCAACGGTTGTTGGTTTTGAATTTGTGTAACCGGTTGGTAAACCAGTTGTGGAGGTGCAAAGAAATCTGCAATCCTCCCCATTTATGTGGTTAAGGCTTGTTAACTCTGGTTTGTGTCCCTTATCAAAGGATTAAACACGGTACCATTTTGTGATTATTCTCATCCATTTGTTGTCTTAACAAATTCATTGAATCTGTTGTCAACGATGGTAGAGTATTTTGACCAAAAATGCTAGAACTTGAGGGACTATGTATATTGTGCATTGTGAACGGATTTGCTTGATTTGAAAATGCGGACGCACTATTATGTACATTTTCCATCATCGAAGTTGGCATACCAACGAATGTTCCCTAGGAATGTTCTGCATATTTGTATATCAATCATCAACCCTATGCCTGACTAAAGGACAACTTGGAATGTTGGTAGTTGAAGGAACACCAGCAATAAATGGGGGCACAAAGGTTCCCATTTCTGGTCGTGTCATTGGAGAGGACGTAGAAACTGTTGAGGGAGCGGTTACTCCTGTTTCCGTTGAAACTAGCATAGCCATGGTTGCCCCAACAAAGGTCGACACGTTTAAATCCCCCAAAGGAGAAGTCGCTTGTAAAGATTGTGCTAGTGAAGATGATTGTGAAGAGGATAAACTGGCACGAGCCATAGATTTACCACTTCTCAAATGCATACACAAACAATTTGGTGTTTTTAGGAATAAAGTTACCCGGAAATAGTAACAAAATTCTAAAAACAGATCTCACGTGGAAATGGATTTTGAAAAAGTTTTGAAAAAATAGTTTTTTTATGAAAAAGTTTTTGAAAATCAATTGCACAAACAGAGTCCCACCGGGCGTGCCAATTTGTTTACCTGTGTTTTTGGCAAACTACGGGCTAGTTCTAATTATTACAAGCTAGCCCAAACTAGAAATCTCAGGACATGTTGTGCAAAGGTTTTGATCGAAAAAGGTTTGAAAAAAGGGCCACAAGATGCACTCAGGTTGCTTAGAGAGTTGGACGGGTCTTGAAATAAAAGGGCATTGTCTCTCGATAGGTTTGAGATTGCAACTAAAAGCAAGATAAAGTTAAAAGAAAGGGTAAAATTTTAAACGCATAAACTTTAAAGGAATGTAAAATTCATTGCATTAAAAAATAAAGGTGGTCTACAAATCAGTTTACATACATTCTGTATAACTCGTTTCCCTAAACGCCGGTAGTTTGAGTGTTGTACAATTCTATAAATGATTTATGACCCATTTTCCAACTTGAAAACACTTATTTATACTAGAAAACCTAACTAGCGAACCACTAACCCCATGATCAGCACTTCCTCCATCTTGGACAACCGTTCGTCCCCACGTTTCCACTAAGGGAACCGCTCTTGAGCTTGAAATCGTGTCTTTCCCGCCTTGATTGCTTAACTTTGTCGTGATTGTACCTTCAGCCTTCCTCTGTCGAACTTCTGATTATGCGCGCTAGGCTTGCCATCTTGTCGAAATCCTCAAATATAAATGAGAAAGCCTTTGATTCTTGTAAAGTTGAAGGTCAACCAAATGTTGACCATATTAAATGAGCCTGTCAAAATTACAGGCTAACACCGGCTTCCTCTAGAACTGTTCCAGTTCTGAATGAGAAATTATGAATGAGGAAGGCGGTATTTGTAGGCAAAGTTTCCACCTGAACTTGGGCTAAAAACGCAAGCTTTCTTCCATAAAAAGTCACAAAACTGTGACATTTTTGGCAATCAAACCAGGTGCCTACCGCCCCTTGCCATGCGCCAGGTGCATGTGCCTTGCATGTCAGGCGTCTGGCGCTTCATTCCATGTGCCTAAAGATGTTGAGTTCTGGTTAACCTTCTAGTAGATCTTCCACCATAGTCTTTTAAGCTTCCCAATCCCTTTTTGAAGCTCTTCATATGTTCCTTCTTCATGATAAGAAGATCCTGCACACTTTAAGATATGTTTGTATACCAATTGTTATTCAATACTTTGTTACCATTAAAACCCAAAAGAACTTGTGTGAATCATTCTTGTTCTAACAATCTGAACATCAATAATTCTAACCATATCTTAGTTAGGGGAAATAATAAAGTTTATAATACAAGATTCGTAAAATTAGACGAGAAATTAGCAACTATAGCCCTCTATTTCTATTATCAGTTAGATACCCTAGGTTAGTCACACTCTATAAGATATTTGCATATAAAAATTAAATAGATCTAGAACATATTTGAATAAAAGACTTGAATTAATTTTATTGAACAAAAAAATAAAGGTTTAGTTACTCATGGTAACTAAAACAAATTACAAAAGAAAACATACTCAAAGAACAAAGGTTGAGGAAAGACTCCTCCTTTGATGCTCCTAATGCTTACCTTCATCTTGAACCACCAAGATTCGAATGAGAATTTTTTAATGAAGGCTTATGTATTTGTGGGCATATTTCCATTTGGGTTTGGGTTGAAAAACTAGATTTTTTGGCCAAACACGTATGAGAAAAATAACAAAATGTTAATATTTCCAAAAAAAACTCACGCGCCTCGCACTGTTTTGCACACCCAAGGCGCATGGCACCTTCTTTCAATGAATTTTTGTATTTTTATTTGTTTTTTAAGTTCTTTCTTCCTTAATTACATAAAATACCTCTTTGAAGAACACCTTTCACTCATAATGATTCATTATAAAATTTTGCGGTTCAAAGCCAAAGGCGAGCGATCATAACATCAAAGAGGAGTGTTTTCCTACTACCTTCAATTTGTTCTAGAGTATGTTTTGTTTTCCCATGATTATATATTCATTTATCATGAGTAACTAAATACCTTAATATTTGGGTTCTAAGATAAACCTTTACTTATTTGTTTGATTTTTATAATGCATGATTTGTTTTTTCAAGTATGATCTAAGTTACATTTAATTTACATATACATTATGTTCAAGTATGATCCTTCCACCATAATATATGTGGAAGGATAAGTTTGTAGTTTATGTAGTCCTTTGATTATATCTGGTATGGAGCAATCTGACATCTGGAGAGCCAAGAATCTTTGGCAAATGAGGTTAACCATTGTCTATATAGTCCTTAGTTCATATTTGAAAGGAAACATGCATTAATCCAGCAAAGTGTTAAATCAAACTGGGTTTTAGAATAATTTCTCTAAAATTTTGATGATAACAATGTATGAAAGAAAAATTGGGTAATCTAATGTTTGTTCAAGTGTGCATGACCATGTAATTACATTTTGAATCTAAGACACATCACCACCGTAGCAGAAATCATCGCCGTCACACCGAAGCACTTTCCGCCATCATTGCCTGTCATCTATCCTCACTTGACAGATCAAAAACTAATAATTCATAAGCACATCAACAAATTATCAAAATTATTAAAAGTACATAATCAAGATAAGATTATAATACACTTCACAATGAATATTATATTGAAGATATGCATATTAGATTGAAGTTATGCACTTCAAATTATGTATCATGATAGACTTTTAGATTGAGAATTTCTGAAAATGCCAAATTTATAATCAATGGAGCCTTCAATTGTTTGTGAGTAAGAAGATCAAATTGAACTTTCATAACACATAACTCAATTGAGATTAAAACGCTCACCTTTGGAAGAAGCCTGTCCACCAAGACAAGAGTCCACATCACACAAAGGATAAAATAATGACTAGTTTCTTACTTGTTAACCAAGAGAAACAAAGCTCCACCCTTGCTATATAAAAGACATCATTTAAAGGATCACGACATCTCACTGCATCATATCAGATCAAGTTACAAAAGATTTTAACATATATTTTTGAGATCATAATCAATTTCAAGTTCAAAATCATATTCAGATATCATACGCAATTTCAAATATTCCCAATCTTACACTATATCTGCTTAAATCCCCAAGTGTATTTCATATATTAGAATCACTTATTCATCAGCGTGAGATCAGAAATAAGAAAATGATCAATACATAGAAAGATATTAATGAATTCAATAATTGGAAACAATTATTGAAGATTTGGCTACACAAAGTTTAGGTTTCATCATATTTGAACTTCAAACAATTAACTAAGAACAAGAACAATAGTTAGGGCAAGTTTATAAGAAAGAACTAAAAACATACTGAAAATATGTTTACTTATTTACCATACAATACAAATATGAATGGTGACCTGGGATACTAGTTTATCACTCTTCATTTTACCATCTATCAGTAGTAAATGGAATTATAATCAATGAATAATTGATAAAGTTATGTGTGTTTCCTCTTGAATCAAAAGGAAACCTATATTAAGTCAACCTATATTTTTTTAAGCAAATGTTTCAATCCTCCTTCAAAATTGGAGGGAGAAAATGGGAAGTGTCTGGAAAAGTTATGGGAAAGTTATGCAACGTCAAAAGTAGTTGTTTTCTCTTACAAATTGCTTTGGTTCCATCTTCCAAGAAGAAGGAACTTGACCATTAAGGGGGGTCTTCCAAGAAGAAGGAACATCAATAGGGTGAGCTTGTTGTGTATTTACAAAGCTTTTGTGCTCAGTTTAGAAGGGGAAGGGGTCAGATAGCTAAGCTAGGAATGATAAATATTCTGACATTTTCAGAAATTTAAGCATACCCAGTTTGCATTAAATTAACTTTTTTTATATTTAAGCGATTTATTATAAATCGTAATTGAAATATGATGTCAAAATAGAGCATATCTAATTGGTCTATTGGTTTGTTAGTCTATCAAAATGGATTAGCCATTTAAGTTGAATTACATGTCATACAAAATTTTCGAAAAGATCGCACTTAAGGATAAACATAAGTATTTGACACCCAAGCCTTGAATATTTTAACCACGTTATACTTGGATCTTGCAAAGCCTGACTCGATACAACACATGGATGGGTCCACTCTAAGCCCAAGTGTGGCTATAACCACGCTAAAAAAAATTCAATTTTTTTTCCACATGAAGGATGTCTAATAGAGCAATTGAAAGATGGACATCTTTTTTCAAAGCAATAGGAGGAATATAATGATAGAGAAGGTTGACTCCTCATTTTATTCAAGTTAACAATTGGTAGAGTTACAAATAGATGTGAGCTGATAAAATTAACCCTAATAAAACCATTTAAAACTTTTTTTTTTTAGTGAAATAATACATGGTCTTCAATTTATTGGGAAATTTTTTGACACTGCTATTTTAACGACACCAAAACATTAGTTCTAGATCCGCCCCTATACAAATGATAGGATATTTTAGAATAAGAAGTGCTGACTCAATTAGTTCTAAAAGGTAGAATGACTCATCTTAATCTAGAATGAATCTTTTGGGCATATTCTATTAGTTAGTTACTAAGTAATGTTATTGTTTAGCCATTGCAGTTATCTTATTATGAGTATGCACAAGTCTATATAAACATTGTATGTCTCATGGATTAGAATGAATGAAAAATATAATGAATTTTCTTTCTTTTATCTTTAGTTTCTCTTTCTAAATTCTAAAGTATGATTCATAATCGAATTGAGCCGTATCCATTTGCAAGCAATTAGATGATATGTTTATGATGTGATGAATTGCCAATTGGAGCACCTTTGTATGTCCCTTTGTGGTCATGTACAAAAAATAAAAAATTCTACCTACCCTACGAAATGGACAAATGTGGGATACGGATTGTGAAAGAATTTTCTCCAACGAGACAAAGTAGGTAACTCCATTAGTTTTAAATGTTTTCTCATCAAATACACATAGGTTACTAAGGTAATAGAATACTACAATATATACTTAAAAGTAATTAATCTCTAGTTAATTTTCATTGCATTGCATTACTTGGTGCATTATCTCACGTACGATTCATGTTATTTCTTTTTTGTTTAACAAAAGCTCGACGTATAATTTCAACTAAACATACAAAATGTTAATTAATACACAGTCAAGTAGCATATATAGAGTAAAATAATACTGGTTAATTACGATTAACCAATGTGTCGTTGGCGTAAAATCAAAGTTCACCTTCAAAAGTTTCTCAAAATGTATGTATCGGCTTCATTTGCAAAATATTTTACACGTTGAAGAAAACAAAATGTATGTATCGGCTTCATTGCAAATAAATATTTAACACGTTGAAGAAAATTTGGATAAATATACGATGAAGTCGGAAGATGAGTGTATTAAAAGAATGAAGTATAGTACTATATATGTTACATATATGTACTATTTTTTGTGTAAGCTATTGTACATGTATACATGAAACTTGCGTGTGAAGTTGCTCGAAAACAAAATCAAATAGAAACTTGACAATGAACATCATCACATAGAAAACCATAGTTAAAAGACTTCGTTGCATTTTTAGTCGGTAATTTGGAGTTTTGTTAGGTAACAGTATTCGTCAGCAAAATTTGTTTAGCAAAATTTGGAGTTTATGTTATTAATGTAGATATTGTGAGTTTGTTCACAAATGCATTCTTTTTTAACGACTTTGAATTTGTATTGTATGGATATATTCTATCAATTTAAATGAATGTCGTTTATTTTTGTAAAAAAAAGATGGACTATATTACATGCATGGCATACTAAAATAATGATATCTAAAGTACAATTTATTCTCATTAAAATTCATTTCAAAATCGTCAAGTACCGTACAGGGATGGCCTAAGGGTCAAGCAACCCAAGCAAGGGCTTTAGGCCTCAAAATTTTTGGTGAAAAAAAAAGACCTCTAAAAAATTAATTTGGTTATAAGTATATTATATCACAGATAAATTACAGACATTTGCATAGTTTAACTGGTTACCAAAGAGGCCTCAAATACTCTTGGTCATGAATTCAAATTTTGGTCCCCACAAAATTGTTTTTATAAAAAAATTATGTAAAAAAAATATATTTTTAAAGGCCACGTTAAATTTTTTCCTTTAGGCCTCTTAATCTGTTGCTCCGGTACAGATACCGTAAGAAAATAAAAAATTTAATTCACATGACAATGATTCAATTCATAAGATTGTGAGTATAGAAGCTTTCAAAGCAAAGTTGGAAACTCTTGTCTGACTCTTCTTCACTCCTCACCCGTGTTCCCAAAGCCAAATAGTTCATGCGTAGGGATTTTTTGGATGTCCCTCTCGATCATAATCCAAGCTATACTTAGAGGAGTCTTTGGAGTACTCAACATTTACTTGCCTTGGGTTATAGATGAAAAATTGGTGATGACTCTAGAATTAATGTGTGGAAAATACTTGGCTTCGTAATCAGCCTTCTCTCAATCCCTCCACTCCTCCACCGCCCCTTTATGAGGAACTCACAGTCAGTCACTTAATGAATTTAGATATGGCTTTCTGGGACCGCAACTTAGTGCTCTATATTTTTAATCATTCAGATGTCGTAACCATTCTCTCCACTCTTCTTTATAATCGTCAAAGTGAAGACTGCCATATCTGGAATTCAACACTTAATGGCTTCTATCCTTGAAAATCTGCATACATAACCTACATCGATCTCTAGCATGAACCATCCATGACACATCTCACCCCTTCTTGGAAGCTCCTTTGGAATTTAAAGGTCCCACCAAGAGTTCGTTACTTTGATTGGCTCATCAGAGTTTGCCTACCCAGTCTAACATTTTCGTTCATGGTATTCCTTGCAACGACCCGTGTGTACCTTGTGATCTTTTTATATAGTCTCATATGCGCACCTTTTTTATTTGCACACAGGCCACTGCTTGTTGGGAAATAATTGGCATTGACAGCTTGCTCCGAAATATCGTACAAATGGTAGATAATATTACGGTTGTGCTATTTGATTTACTTGACAAGTTACCGGAACAACAAAGGCTAACAACTGCGAAGACTCTTTGGAGTTTGTGGAAGAGCCGCAATCTAAAGCTATGGGAATCTATCGTTACTACCCTTGCTACCATCATATCTCGTGCCCATGATGTTCACCACGAGTGGACCTGCATGCTAAAGGTGAAATTCACTCAGCCTAATTCGGACAACAATTCCATCATAGGTTATTGTATGTTCTTTCGATATTCATTGGGGCAAGTTTTACTTGGAAAATCAAATTTCTGCTACTGTTCTTGAAGTGGGAACTATTGGGCTGCTAGAGCCTATGAAGATGGCTATTTCCAATGGCATGCATAATGTTATATTTGATATTGACATTAGATCCTTAGTGAATGCACTCTACTCTACTATTGTTCCCCTCAATGAATTTGGAGACCTTATGATTCAATGGAAAAATATCTTGTTAAGTAATCACGACTTTGTGGTGTCGTTTGTTAGGAGGCAAGTAAATAAAGATGCTCATAGTATTGTTAAAGCCGCCTTATCTCATCTTCGCCCATTTGTTTTCCATGATGTTCCCACTACTATGTACTCTCTTAGTATAAATGAAATGCAGTAATTTCGCCTTTGCTAAAAAAGATATTGTGAGTTTAAAATTTACGATCAATTGTGGAAAAAAAGATTGGTCAGAATGTTAGCAAAAAAAATAAGAAAATAGATCAATAAAATCATTCTAATCAGAAACTGTTTTAGGTTATATTTTTTCGGATTGCAAAAATTTATTGAGTGATGATAACGGAAAAGAGTGTATTAGTTCTAGCTATTTGTGTTAAGATATTTTGTAACTTGCAACGGAAAAATTTACTATTGTGTTTTTCTGCTCTATTCTTTGCATGTTTTGTGCATTTTTTTTTTGTGTTAAACTACCCTTCGATTCTCAAGGGAATGGGCTTTGGTAACATGAAATACGTTCGAAAGGTAAATAAAGTCTAATAAAAAAAAATTATTTCATATATGAATCGAATTCGTTTTCTCCTTAACAATTCACCATTTTGTAAAGTTATTAACCCTTTTGTGCATGTTTAATATAGAGTCTATTAATATATTTGCATTCTCTTAAAAAAGAAAATGTTTTAGGTTATAATTAAACATTTAATTAGGTTTCCTTGGGGCTAACACTCCATGCATGATCTATTAACGATATATTATTAATGTTGAATTACTTTACCATAATACATTGTCAATTAATAAAGCAAGAGACAACGATCATGTCATACCATGTGTTTTTCCCACCTTTTTCTTGCCTAATTCTTATTGAACTCAAGGTAAATAAAAGTAAACAGTGTAAATAAGAATCTCACCTAGTAGAGACAATTTTACCAATTTTAACCCGCAACTGTTAACGTGATGCTACCAGTTTACCAAAAAGCAAAGCATCTTGGGCAGAAGAAAATTATGACCCCATTGACTACAATACCCTTGAGGGTGACTTTACATCCTCATTATCACCTTTATAAAAAAGCTGCTTCAAGTGAAATTTATTAAGTTCTTGCACAGTCACAAGTATGGGTACTATGGTCTATTAAGAAACACATCTATGAAAATATTAAATAGTCATAATTTCATTGAAAATGAGTTGGCATTGTTGAGAAATTTCTTTATAAATAAATTATCTATTATATACTATATGTAAAATAAATAGGCTTAAAATACATGAGTTTGGGTTGACTTTTTCATTACATATGTTACCCTTCACTTAACTATTTTATTTATTATTTGTCAATTAATAATGTTATTTTAAATCTAAATTAAAAAAATTAAATTCTATTAAAATATGAAATATCCACTAAAATAGAAACAATATTATATACGAAGGGGCTTGAGATTTTGGTCTGAATTTTTTATAATTTCAATTCTACCCTTAAATAAATTTTTCAATATTAATTTTATATTGTTGGTGGTATTGAAAAAGATAAAGATTTATAATATATTCGTTAAACTATTGTTGTTATTAAAAAAAGATAAACACGATATTTTGGGTTTGTTACAATTTGAAAGTCATAATATTTGTACTCATAATTTTAATCAAAATAAAAATTTCATATAAAATACCGTTCAAAATTTACACGCGTTAAGCCAATGAAAAGAGCGAAAAGTTGGCAAGTGAGTGCCCGTCTTTTCCCTAGTTGTATATAAAGAAGACTTAAAATACATGAGTTTGGGACTTTTTCATATGTGACTTTTTCATTACCCATTTTACCCTTTATGTAAACTTTGTTTTTTGAAATAACCCTTTATGTAAGCTATTTTATCTACTATTTTATCTTTTAATAATAGTATTTTAAATTTTAATTAAAAAAAAATCTCATTAAAATAGGAAATATCCCACTACAATAGGAACAATATTATCAATGAGATTTTAGGTTGAGTTTTTTTTTATAATTTCAATTATACCCTTAAACAAAATTTTCTAACATTATATTGTTGATGTTAATAAAAAAGATAAGAATTTATAATACATTTGTTAAATTATTGTTGTTATTGAGAAAGATAAATATGGTTTTTTGGGTTTGTTAAATTTGAAAGTCACATATATTCGTACTTATAATTTTAAGCTTTATATTTTTAACAATTGGTTAATTTATAACTGATGGAGTTTTTATTTTCAATGTCTTATTGATTTATTATAGAATTTTAGAAGATGTAATTTATAATTATTTTTATATTTTTAGTGGAGTCATTTGTTATATATTTAGATTTATTTAAATTAGCTTTAAATTTATATATTTTTACATTGTTTATGTGAAGATTTTAATTAATAATTTACAAATAAAAAAATGACGGTCAACCCGCACTGGTCCGCCATAAAACGGGGCAGGTGAGATTTTCAACCCTATTTCTTTAGTTGTTCGCCCCGCTCCGTCCCTTTTTAGACGGGTTATTGACGGGCGGGTTGACCATTTTTGCCATCCCTAAAGAAACTCCATTAAAGGTTGTCTTGGGGAGTGGATGTACCCACTAGCGAGAACGGTGTGATGGAACCACTGTAAATCTCGGATTATAATTATGCGTGGATCAATTTTGGGTCTTTTTGTTGATCGGATTATAAAAGAAAGTATATCTTCATTAAATAATCTAGACATAATTTTATAAAATATTCAAAAAAGAAACATTGGTTATTATTTTTTTACTTAGCATAAATATATAAATTATTTTTTAAAAAGAATTTTTTTATAAAAAAAAAGGGGTTTTGTGGGTACCTGAAAACAGCTTTGATTTGAAGTAGTTTCAAATTATGTTTAGATTCTCATATATTTTTCAAAGTTTTCTTTTTTCTTTTCTCATATTTTTTTCAAAGTTGTAACAATTAACAAACAAAAGAAAATTTCCTCTGAAAAAAACAGATGAAAGTTTATAGCAGTAATTATTTTTAAAAAAATCAAAATGTACAGTCATTAATGAATTAATTGAATTTTTCTAATACGGACATCTTAAAGAGTATTAAAATGTGGATATTATCATTTTTAGTAAATTTAGATAAAATATTATGTCTCTTTTATATTTTTAAAAATTTCGTTGCTTTAAATAAAAGTCGTAACTCCCACCTAGATAGCTTAATTGGTGAGCTCAGGGACATTGAAAAAAAATTAAAATAGAAGGTTCCATATTCGATCTCATAAACTAACATTTCTTTTAAAAAAATTAACATAACCACTATATTTTTTTGGTAGTGTAGCATAACCATTATATATGTTTCCTAACATTTGCAATACCCATAAAAAATATAGATAAAAATAAAAAGAAATAATTGTATATAGAATATATACTCCTACTGTTCCACATTTACAAAGAAAAAAATCGCCCACAAGTAAGGGTGTAAGTGGTATGGATGAAACTGATAAATTGAAAATTCAAATCGAACTAAATCGAAAAGTATCTGACCTTGTTTGATTTGGTTCAAAATCGAACAAAATCAACGTAAATCAATCTAGTTTGTTTCGGTTTTCGGTTTTAATCTTGAAATCTAAAGAACCGATGAACCGAACCAATGCTAACTCCACTCTTCATTTTAGTAATATTATCTAGGGGTGTTCGCGGTGCAGTGCAGTTTGGTTCGGTTTTGAGGTTAAAAGTCATCTGAACCGCAAGATAAAAAAAACATGCGATTTGGTTTGGTTTGGTTGGATTTTAAAATGAAAACTGAACCAAACCAAACCGATGCGGTTTGGATTGGTTCGGCTGTTGCGGTTTTTCACGAGACAATACAATTTTTTTTTCAACAATAAAATCAAGTTACAAGTTAAAAACAATTTATTTTCTACGTTGTTTCAAATTTGATCAAACATTACAATGTTTCACTCTACATAGACAAAATTAAAAACATGGACAAAAAACAATTATCTTCCATAAGAAATGCAAAAGACTAATATTTTACCAATTTGTAAAAGTTCTCATTGACTTTATATAATTTAACATATATCTAACATAAACATATATGCAAATGTGCATGTAGAATTGAATCAAAGCATATAAATACATTTTTAAAATTAAAAGCATATATAAAAGAAACAAGAGAAAAAACATGTCTTAGTCAAAAAAAAAAAGAGAAAAAACACGCCATTCTATAAAATTTCGCATTGAATTTCTATGAGTGTCAATGTTAGGTGATTATGTTTAATTAGTTTTTCTCTTAAGTTGTGGTTTGATTTGGTTGCTAAAATAAAAACCTCAAACCAAACCAAACGGTTGAGTAAAATGATATGAATACATCCGAACTAATTGCGGTTTTTGTTTTGGGTTGGTTCGGTTTGCGGTTTTTCTTTTGGGTTGATTTGGTTTTGAACACCTCTAATATTATCTCTCCTCACACACTTATGATTAAGCTCAAAATTAAAGCCCAACATAAAATACTCTTTCATTTGTTCATTTTCTCCTATTATTATCTCATTTCTTCACTCATACTATATTTCATATTGATCATATTAATTGAAGGGTTTTGCTAGAAGCCACCCATGAAAGTGTCTTTTAGCAACCCACACCTCAAGGTGTGATTTTCACTTTTTAGTTATAACTTTGCTAAAAGACACCTTCATAAAAATTAGTTGGTGTCTTTTAACAAATACTCATAAAATAACTTGCTAAAAGACACCTTCATAAAAGGTGTCTTCTAGCAAAACCCTTAATTGAATACTATATTTTGGCTTGTTTAAAAAGAAAAATATCATTTTCAAATTGCACTTATGATAAGGAAATATATCAAGGTCTAATAAGAATAGATTAGTGAAATTATAATTTTATATATTTCTTTTAGCTTCTTAAAAAAAATATAAATTATTTTGAAATTGAGAAATAGGATTTTCTTTATTTGTTTTGGGTTTTTAGATAGAATAGGATTATGTATAGTGTGTGATATATATTGAAGAGAGAGAATTATGAAGCTTACGTGTGTATTGGGGGGGCTTGGCCAGTATTTATGCATGCAAAGAAAAAAAAATTACTGTGTAAAGAAATAATGAAAGTTTTTTGTTTCCTTGTGGGGATATTTCCTTTTTAATTTCTTCATGGAGCCCATTTGTGTGGGATCAAGTTTCGAGCTTTGTGATTGGGTCACACACTTCTCTCTCTTTTTGAAACTTCATCACTGAGGGCTATTAAAGACAATCCCTTCTGAATATCATGGTTGGAATCACACATACATACATAGGAACCCAGAGAGAGAGAAAAAAAATAAATAAAGTGTGACAAAAATAAATAAAAAATAAAAAGTTGATTTTTCAAAAATAAATAAATAAATAATAAAGCTGAAAGTTTAAAAGCAAGTTAAAAGAAAGCTGAGAGGATACCGAAAGGAACATAGAAAGAAAGAGCTTTTGTTTTTCTTTCTTCTTCTTCTCTTCTTTCTTTTCTTCTCTCTTTCAATGATCTTTTCTTTCACTTAATTTCTATAGCCTCAAAACATAGCTATACTATAGTTATAGGCTATTCTATTCTATATATCATATACTTTATATATCAAAATTTCTTGCTTAATTTTGCTATATTGAGTTTAGTTACCATGTTAGCTAATAGCTTATCTCCATCTTCACTTCCATCTTCTGAGCCTTTTTCTTGCAATGAAAATGGCACTTCTTCCACTAATAAAAGGAAAAGAAGACCGGCCGGAACACCAGGTTTGTCTTCTTCTCCAAATTCATTTTTCTTTTTCGCACTGGGTTGAGTATCCTTCGTACTTCTAAACTCTAACCAGTGTTAGAGAAAATCTCAATCAATTTTTCAATCATGTGTTTTTTGTTGTATTGGATTCGACTATCGTTCTCAAGTCTATAAAAAAACATTTTTTTTGACATGTTTTTTTCATTCTTTTGATTAATTATATTTTTTTAAAAATGATATGGTTGTTACTTGTTACTTATATGTTTGTATGTTAATATTGTTTATTTAATTCAATATGTATACTTTTTTTATAATTGTTTGATTTGATGCTAATTCTATAAATAAATTGTTCTTTATTTTTTTGGTTTGGAATAGATCCAGATGCAGAAGTGGTGTCTCTCTCACCAAAAACATTGTTGGAATCAGATCGTTATGTATGTGAGATCTGCAACCAAGGATTCCAAAGGGACCAAAATTTACAGATGCATAGAAGAAGGCATAAGGTACCATGGAAGCTATTGAAGAGAGAAACACCAGTTGTTAGAAAAAGAGTTTTTGTTTGTCCTGAACCAACTTGTTTGCACCATGATCCTTGTCATGCTTTAGGTGATCTTGTTGGTATCAAAAAACATTTTAGAAGGAAACATAGTAATCATAAACAATGGGTTTGTGAAAGATGTTCTAAAGGTTATGCAGTGCAATCTGATTATAAAGCTCATCTCAAAACTTGTGGTACTAGAGGTCATTCATGTGATTGTGGTCGTGTTTTCTCAAGGTAATTAATTTATCTATTTATTTTTCTTTCATCTAAATATATTATACTTTTTTCAAGTATTTTTTTTAGAAATATATATTATCAACATTTATCCTATGATTGATTCTTGATTCATAAATTGGTTTTGAGCAAATAGATCTAGCTATATATAGAATTTTTATTTTGAGAATCTTTATATATACTTCATGGGATGGGATATTATAGTTTTTTTTCTTTTTAAATGAAACATTTTTAAACATTTGTCTTATGATGATTATAATGAATTGAGGAAAACTTGAATTGTTTTACTTGGGATTTGACTTTAAAAAAGGGAGATATGTTTTTTGGAAGGGAATATAAAAGTAAAGAAAATAGGAATGGAAAAACAAAAGGAGAGATAATTAAAAAAAAAAAAGTTTTCAAATATATATTTGACTGATGGAACCTTAATATAAAAAAAAAATATGTATTTTATTTTTCTTAACAAGATCACACTGTTCATTGACAGTTGGAGAACACAGTTTCCAATGCTCCGTTTTCCGTTGCTCTTATAACCGTTTTGTGTTTTTCTTCAAAAATCATTCTTCCATTTCATTCTTTCTACACCAACATCAATACCTTAAACATTTCTTTATGTTTTTTTTTTCATGTATATTTGTGTGAGAGACCATTAATATTATTATTTTTTTATAACCTTGCAATTTAATTTCTTCTTCAATCACATTGAATCACATGAAAATGTGATTACTCATGAGAGTTCTTGACTATGTTTTGTCCTTTTTATTTTAGTGGAAACTGGAACCTCTTCTTCCCACCCCACCATTTGGAAAATCCAGTGGATAGATACCTTTTCCAACACCTTTTACATCCACTTTTTCATTTGTCTCTCTTTCTTTCTACCTTTCTTCCTTTGTACATTTTTTCCTAACTCTTTATATCTAATGAATTCCTTTTTATATTTTTGTTTCAAATCTCAATACTAGTAGCTAGTACTAAATTACTAGTACTAACAAATATTTCTTTTTCTCATCTTCTTCATCCATTTGTGTGTATTATTATTATATATATAAAACACTATTATTAAATATTTTTAGTCAATTATTATTGTTAATTAGGATGATGATGATGATGATTGATGATAACACACATAGTATTTTGCAATTCAGCTTTATTTTGTTGTTCAAAGATGTTTGTATGAGTTGATTTACATATACTTGTAGGTTTTTTTTTCTCATCTTGTTTTCTTCCATTTATATATATTTGTGTAGGGTTGAGAGCTTTATTGAGCATCAAGATGCTTGCAACATGGGAAGGATCCATAATTCAGAATCTCAACCACTACAAACACCAACTGCATGCTTATCAAGAACAGCTTCAAGTCCAAGTCCATCAAGTGAAACAAATTTCAATACATGTCCATGGCAAACAAGGCTTCAAGCAATGCCAAAAACAATAAAAGAATCAACAATATTCATGAACCCTATTACTCCTATTACTACTATTACACCTTCTTCTCAAACTTTCTCCAAGAACAATAAACTTCTACTCGATCCAAACTTGGAACTTCAACTCTTCACTACAAACAACACCAACACGTCTCTGACAAGAGACACGCCTTCGATTAGAAGTGTTGGTACTGTAGAAGCTATTCAGAAGGTTAACCGGTCAACTCAGTTGCATCTCTCAATAGGGTCCTCAGAAATGAGTCATGAGAAAAATGAATCAAACAATATTGGAAACTCAAACTCATCACCAAAAGAGAGTAGCAATAGCAATGAGAAAGTTCAGTCAACAACAACAAACAACATGGGTTTGTTGAGGGTTCAAGAACAAGCAAAGGAACAATTAAGGGTAGCTATGGCTGAAAAAGCTTATGCTGAAGAAGCAAGGAAACAAGCAAAGAAACAAATTGAAATGGCTGAACAAGAGTTCAACAATGCAAAGAGAATTAGACAACAAGCACAAAGTGAACTTGATAAAGCTTATGGATTGAAACAACATGCAATAAAGCAAATCAATTCAACTATGCTTCAAATCACTTGTCAAGCTTGCAAACAACAATTTCAACATGAAGATAACTCTTTGGTGTTGAGCTATGTTTCTTCTGCCATAACTACTGAAGGTGGTGAAGTAGAAAATGTTGATGGAAAAGGCAAAACAACTAATTAGATGCTAGATATCATCATCTTCATCACTATATTATATTTTCTATGGTTTTTTTCTATGTCCACTTTTTTAAGGCTAATTAATATCTTTGTGAATTGGTATACCATGGTGAAGTAAGAGTTGTTGGTTATGTAAGTTGGGATTAATTAATAGTTGGGGGTGGAGAAAAGAGTGTATTAATTCATGTAACTTGCAGCAGTTTGTGAGATGGTATTTGTTAATTTAATTCGGTATAAATGCAGACTATGATCATAAATTAAAGGGTTTCACTTATGATTATATTTATGGTTATGGTTATACTTTTATTCTTTAATTAATTTCTAGCTATTATGAATATCTTAAATGTATAATTAATGATGACGTGTGTTTATGTATATATGTGTACTCCTTCCGTCCCAAAATGTAAACAAAAATGAAGCAACATAAAAAATCGATATATTTTATACAAATTTTGAACCAAATCCGTTAATATTTTTGTTTATATATTAAGATATGTTTTAAATTGTTCCTAAAAATAAAGTATATATATATATATTTTTAAATTATAGTCATGTCATGAGATTTAATATCTGCGAAATTTGTGATTAATTACGGCATATGCAACCCTAATTACAATTGCTGCAACATAAAAGATTATCATACTACAGTCCAAATTGTAGTCACAAACTATTTAAAAAATTTAATTAAATCTTGGTTATAAATTTTTTATAAATATAGTTCATGATATATGAGTGTGATGATGATGATGATAATGGTTATAAATAATGAATGTAGGTTTCTTTTAGGTGAAATATTGCAATGAATAAGGGTGCAGGAAAACACTGAAAATTTTCTACCTTAAAGTTTTGGTTGTTTTGGATTTTGTGTTTGGACTAGTTCTGAAGCATTAATTAAAGAAGTGTACACTACTGACAAAATAAAAAAAAATAATAAAAAGAGAAATAGTAGAAAGAAATAGTGTAAGTTGTTCCTTTTAGGGTGTTATTGATCTGGCGACTTATAAATGTGAATAAAAAGCAAATGCATGTTTTTCAGTGCCACTGTTGTCACTGCAGACTCAGTCGTCACTTTCAAAGGCTTATTACAGACACAAACAAATCTATGATGATGATGATGAATTCACACACCTTCTTCACTCACTTATCTTTGCATCAGAATCAGGGCCATGGCAGAAGTGGGCGCAACAGAGGACCCAGAATTAAGACACAAAAAAGAAAACACAGCATCTTTTCCTTATATGCAGAGACCATTCAAAGCTTGCTTATACATTCAAAGCTATTGCTACTGTTCTCTACAAAATACATACTCACTAAATGATTTTTTTTTTCAAAACAAAATAGAACATAATTAATAGTAAATCTATGGTCAAATACCTATTTTGGTCCTTCAACTTTAACAAAAATACTCGGGGCAATAATTAACATTTCTCAAGTTTTAAATAAATCTTTTAAGTTGTTAATTTAATACATCATCATTGTCTTTTTAAAGATATATTTGAAACTTAAAAAATTAAAAACTTTAAGTAAAATGTTACATAGACACCCTTTATTCACATACACTCTTGTATACCTCATACATCAGATTTTTGTATGGGTGTCAAAGGGTGTATTGCCACCTATAGTTGTTTATGTATCATTACTCAAACTTTAAATATGTGCATTATATTAACAATTTAAAGGACCTGTTTAAAACTTAAAACTAATCCGATACTTTGTCAAACTTAACTTAAATGAGTAAAAGAGGTATTTAGCCTAAATCTATTCCATTTTATTAGATTTTTTCAGGGTTACTTTTTTTTCTTCATATTATCATATGTTTTATTTTAAATGGTACTTTTTTTTAATTCATAATATCATCTCACAACATATTATAGATTAATCACTCGAAACACTGAGATGTATTTAAGGAAAAATGTTTTATAGTTTGAAAAACTAAATTCCATGAAAGAAATTCAAAATCATTTTATTGGTGATTCTGTTTTATGTTCTTGCTTGTTTTTATTAAAAAATAGAAGTGTGTCTCTTTTTATATTTCGTAGACAAATCTTTTATAGCATAATACAAGACTATAATAAGATAGTATGAATCTCTTTCAACTTAACTAAAAGTTTTGGATTTGAAATCAAATAAGGATGCTCTAGAAGAGACCAAATATACAAAATAAAATAAAAATAACAATAGTTAAGAGATTTAATTATTTATTTTGAAAAATGTAGAGCAAATTAATTGTACAAGTGTTTGGGAAATTTGATTTTGAATCATGTTTTTTCAAGTTTCCTTAACTTTTTAAATTTTGATTACCAAGTCCCCTTTATATGAGAACTATAGGTTAAGACAATTAAAAAAAGTGAGTTTTTTAGCAACAAATATCTCAGTTATTAGTGCTTTATATTTAATTAATGAAGAGTGTTGATAACCCCTATAAGTAGAATGATGGTGTAAATCAACTTTTTGAAACACCCTATTTTTATCTATTTTATTCTAACCTAGTTAATGTTCAGTTGGTCACTAAGTAGTATATACACACACACACATGCAATATATGCGTGTGGTTGATCTGAAATACTATGCAACTGGATATTACATTACAAAAACCAATACAAAAAGCTGTAAGTAAGAAAAGCCAAAGTCATGAGCAGGTTTAATAAAGGGGTCTGTATATATGTTTTAATTTCTTTATATAAGTTTCAATATCAGTTACAAGCTTTTTCTCTTGGACCATGTGCTTCTTCTCTCTTGTTAATGTATCGTTGTAATTGATAGGCTTTTACCTGACGCACAATATTGATGTACAATTATTATGAAAGTGGAAGGTTTGCAGTATCAACTGCCCAAAAGGGGTCCTTTTTGTAAGATTAAGTCTATAGTGGTGGGTGGGTTTAGTAATCCTTTTTTGTTAATTATATCACATTAATCCAATAATAATAATCATATTTATGTATCACTAAATGAGGACATTAATAAAAAAAAAATACACTTCCTCTCCCAAAATTATACTTGCTTATAGTAATAACTTTCACAATTACAAAAAATATTTATTAAAACAAAAGTGTTATTTTTAGTTTCCAATATAATTTTAATTATTATTTTTTAATTATAAGTTTTGATTAATATTATCTACATGCATCACTTTCAATTTACTATTATTATGACTACCACTATTAATTTCTCCAAAATTAAGTTGTTTGGTGTTTTTTTTAAGAATGTAAACTAGTCCATGCAAATTGACATCAGGAAGAATCAAACATGTGACTTTGAAGAGAATCATTCAGCAATGTCTCAAACCAACGTCACGAGGTCAATCCAAGTGAGTTAAGTGTATGTTTGGTTCCACTTCTAGTTTAGAGGAACCAAAATTGATTCTGACATGTTTGATTTCAATATTGACCTGTCATCAAAAATCACAAAATATAATATAATTTCATTGGCTTGGTAACTTGTTTGTCTATTTAAATATGTGTTAACTAACTTATTTAAAGATGTTAATATGAGTAGGATTTTCAGTAGGCTTATAAACCAAAGCAAGATTTCAGAAAAAGATCAAGCTCAGACCCAAAAATAATCTGATGACATGTAACATGTCAGACGTGGTCTTGAATTTTTTATCAGTTCAGGGAAGTTCTGGCTTTGGTTTTCGCAAAGTCTAACTCGTTCTAACCTATTTCAACCCTTGAGAACTATCAATTAGGAGATAGAATAATCGCATGAACACAATACAATAGAAATAGTTGCAGAGAACATGAAAATATCATGCAAATAGTTGAAAGTCGGGATCTCACACATTATTACGCGGGTTTAGTCGAGTAGCCGAGTAAGGACGATTAGAACATTGTTTTAGATGGCCACAATCATGGCTAATAGGACTTACGCAATGACATCCTTATCTACAAAATATCACTAGGTGCACAAGTAAGATAGTGTTGTATCATGTACAATATACAAGTTTATTTTTTATTATTGGATCATTAAATCTCAACTTATCTCATTTGATCTAATAGTGACTTATTCATTCAAAAGTGAAAACAAATGTGTGCATTGTACAACACCTATTTCACTTGTCTATTATAAACCTAGCTTATATAGTGTGCTAGGGGTCCTTACAATACTAGGCACAAAAGAAAGGAAAGAAAACAAAAAATAACGGACCTAATGAAGCAAGATATAGGATGCTATATATATTGTACAAACCAAGCAGGTACAATTGTATAGATCTGCTTTTGTTTTTTGTTTTTATTAACTTATCAATCAATGACTTCCAATCACATGGATGAATGTATTTTATTCTAAAATTAACAACAAACTCTTTTTAGGAAATTGGCTAATTGATTTTGCAAAAGGGGCATGTTCCAGAAAAAATTTTGTTTTGTTTTGACAAGTCTTGATATATCATTGAGGTTAGGTGATAAAGATGTAGTCAAGAAGAAGAACAAGGAGCATTTTATTAGGGAGAACCATATAAGAAAAAAGAAGGTAAAGAAAGAAAAAGACCCCTCCATATATAAAGCTTTGGTGCACCAATAATCTTGTCATGGCATTACATTGACAAAAACGCGTAAAATAAGGATATCCTATTAATTTTGGAGCTGATTGAGCCCTTCACAAATAGTCCTAATGGTAAATGTGACCCAACCATATAGAATGTGCTTGCTTCTTTTGCTATAGAGTCTAAATACATTGGAAATCTCGATCCATCTATTAGGTATACATTAGATGAGGAAAAGCTATATGGAATTATTTCTTGTTTGAAAGTAAGAGAGCATATTTGTTAAAGAAATCTCTTCAATTATTTTTTTGATAGAGATAGAAACAAGAGAAGAATCTTTTTCTTTAGGAATTGAAAGGTAATAAGCTGAGTTTAGGTCTTTTATTTGTTTCAAATAAAGACTTTTATATTAATACAAAAGAGGTTGGATTGTTCGAGAAACATTTGAAACAAATGCAAAGTTTTTAAATAAAAAACTATTTTTAAATATGTTTTCTTTAAAACTGCAAGGCATTCCACCTTTTTTAAGTAAGCTTATTGTAAGGAATAACAATGTTATTACTTCCAAAAATATATCCAGGAAACGTTTTCTAATGCTCTAAACATGCCCAAAAAAAAATTATTTTAAAAATGTATTAGTTTTCTTAGCAACATATGTGTAACACTCCAATTTTTAATATTAAGTCGTTAATATTAATATGAGATAATATTAATATTATTATTGGATAATATTAGTATTGATTGCTTGATATTATTATATTAAATTATGCGTGGTTATAGAAATTATGAATAATGAGGAAGTAGGGGAGTTAACCAGTCAATTAAATAATGAGAGAAAACTGTTTTAGGAAGGATACAATGTTTTTAGCAAGGATAAGAAGGTAGAGTGCAGACGGAGGTGCATTAGTAAAACTGGATAGGAAATGGATGTAAGTAGTAGATGTGTAGCGTTTAGTTGTTCGAACATAGTGTGGTGTAAACAACAAGGCTGCCTAGTTACATAAATAATAGTAACCAGGCTAAGGGTGCAAATAGCAAGTCAGTCTAAGAATTATGTAAGAAAAACATTAAGCCCAAAACAGTAGTTATAAGTATAGAGAGGAGAACATGGGAGAATTAAGGTTGCATAAAACAGAAGAAAGAAATTGAGAGGAGCAAAAGAAAAACTAGGGTTGTGGAGAAAATAGGCAAAGGAGGCAAAGAGCTTAGGGAGAAATTCAACCATAGGAATTTATCACTTCGGAGAAACTAGAGGTATGGGGGGAGTTATATTCAACATAAGAGGTGTATATTCATGTGGGAAGTTAAGAGTTCTTAATTTTCGATATGTTTTATTTATTCTTATGATGAATCCTTGACATATTTTATTACTTTGTGTTGTTGCAACTATGAGTTTAATTGTAATTATGATTATGTGAATTTGGTGTTGTTATTATAGTTATTCATTGTGTGTTGTTATAACTGTGAGTTTAATTGTAATTATGATTTTGTGAATTCGGTGTTGTTATTATAGAAATTATGGTGAGTAAATGGTGATGGACTGTTGAGAATTTTGAGTGATAAATATTAAAATTGTGAAACTAAGGTTATAGTGATTAAATAAAGAGTTTAATAATGTCAGGAGTAATGTAATTAGGTAGGTTGAATGAGAATTGATGTGTATTATCATTATAGAGAATCAATAGAAAGAATTGGTGAAGATTGGTGTTGAGGTATGGTGATGGTGGGCATAGGATGAAAGAGAAAGGTTAAAATAACCAGGTTTTTGAGTGGTGAATTAAACATGTACAAGATGGTTGTACTTAGGTGGATTATATGAACATTAGTTTTGAATGTTAAGGTGACCTTAATTAGGTGATGTTTGGGGATGAATTTGGTGAGTCTAGGGTCGAAAACAGAGCTAGGGAAGGTCACTCTAAGCGAAATTGCTGCAAAACTGCGATTTCTGGAATCAGGCTTTCACGCACAGTCGTGCAACTAAGGCACATGACATGTGCTCAAGTTTCTGGCCATCTTTTTGTTTTGTGTTGTTTTGGGGCGCACAGTCGTGCTTATAAGGAGTTAATGATCACTGGGATTGTGATTAAGAGGAAATGAGTGGTGGTTCTCATATCTAGGACTAGGAGAGTCTTAGGTAGAAATTACGGGTAGTGATTGAGTGAGAAGGCAGTGAACTAGAGGTTGTTCATATAGTACTTTGAATTAATACTATTATAGTGGATTTCCTTCCTGGCTTGGTAGCCCCCAGACATAGGTGAAGTTGCATCGAACTAGGTTAACAAATACCTTGTATTATTTTCCTTCTAGCACTTTACTTTAAGTTTGTTATTTCTATTGTTACGATGTCTTGACATCTTACGTAACATTTCACTTGTCGTGACATCGTGTTAAACATCTTTTACAGGGTACCAAAATTTCAATTGGCATCAGAGCAGGCACCCTGTTCTACTATTGGGTGAACTCCAGGGAAAATAAATTATAGTCATATTGAAGGAGGGTCTTCAGTAGACCACCAATTTTGGATGGTACCAACTATGATTATTGGAAAGCTCGAATGGTGGCTTTTCTCAAATCCATGGATAGAAAAACATGGAAAGCTATAATTAGAGGTTGGGAACACCATGTTGTTATGGATAAAGATGGAAAAGCCACAACTACCTTAAAGCCAAAAGAAAAATGGTCTAAAGATGAAGATGGACTTGCTCTTGGAAACTCCAGAGCTTTGAACGCTTTGTTCACTGGTGTTGACAAGAATATGTTCAGGTTAATAAGCACATGTACTGTGGCCAAAGATGCTTGGGAAATCCTCAGAACAACTCATGAAGGCACTTCTAAAGTGCGAATGTCAAGGCTTTATCTCCTCACTACTAAATTTGAGAATCTTAGGTCAAAAGATTATGAATCCATACATGACTTTCACAAGAATATTCTTGACATTGCTAATACATCAAGTGATTTAGGAGAAAAGAAGTCAGATGAGAAGCTGGTTAGAAAAATCCTTAAATCTTTGCCCCAAAGATTTGACATGAAAGTCACAGCCATTGAAGAATCCCAAGACATTAGCAACAAGAAGGTGGATGAACTAATTAGGTCACTACAAACCTTTGAATTAACTATCAATGATAGATGTGAAAAGAAGAAGAAAAACATAGCTTTCATTTCAAACACTAATAAGGAAGATGCTTAATGTAATATGGAGACTAATGAAAGTATTTTATATGCAATTGTGCGTATTGGTCGAGAATTCAACAAAGTCTTAGAGAGGATGGACAGAATGTCGAAGCCTAATGTGAAGGACATGGCGTATGACAACTTCATGAACATTGGTTTTTCACGCAAGAACAAAACTAAAGAAAGTTCAAACAAAGGAAAATAAATTCAATGTCATGAATGTAAGGGTTATGGTCATATTAAAACTAAGTGTCCCACGTTTTTAAAATAAAAATAAAAAAGGAGGAATGTAACCCACTTGTTCTAATGAAGATTCTATAAGAGAATGTGAAGATGAGACAGCAAAATGGGTGATGGCTAGAAAGTGTGATTTTGATAATAAGTCAGGTGATAAAGGAGTTTCTTATGAGGAATTGGTTGATTCCTACGAGGAGCTTTGTGCCAGAAGTGAAGAGGTGATAGGTCAACTACAAGCTGAAAAGAACAAACTATTGTCAGCTAACTCTGACCGTCAAAATGAGGTAACTCTTCTATCTTCCAAACTAGAGAAATATAATTAAACCATCAATGATTCTTTTCTGGAAAAAGAGAAACTTATGTCAATCATCACTAGCCTGCAAGAGGAAAACACCTTGTTAAATTCCAAATTAGAAAACATGACCAAATTTGTTCGGATATTGAACAATGGTTCTAATGTGTTAGATGAAATACTGCGAGTTGGGAAGACATTTGGAAATATGAAAGGAGTAGGATTTGACTATGGCACTATGAACAAAGAAATCAAAATTCCCACATAGAAGTTTGTTCCTCCTGAAAAGAAAACTGAGTTTGTAATGTTGGATCACATGCCTCAACATCTTGTCCGACACCTAAACCCCAAACCAAGAAACAATAAGAAATCACCTTGGATATGTCACCATTGTGGTAGATATGGTCACATAAGGCCGTATTGTTATAAATTGTATAGATATCCTCAGTCTTATGTTCAACCAAAGGTCAGTGGTAAAGATTGTTCATGCTAGGAAAGAATAGAAACCCAAAACTCCTAATGCAAGAAAGAGGAAAACTCCAATTTAAGTTCTTTTGTGACTTCCTCTGCATCGATTGGTGTTCCACCTCTTTTGACTAAGTCTGACAACCTTGTTGAATCTGTGTATGGCGTCTATAAGCCTTGTTCTATGTCAAGGTTGTATGTTGAACCCCTCCAAAACCCTAATGTATAACCAAATGTTAAATCATCTGGTAAGGTTTCTGTTATTGCTGATAATGTTGACACATCTAAAAAAATTGCCCGTAAAACTGAGAATCTAGATAACCTTAGGACTGTTGAAACCCTAGATCAATCTAGTTTAAATGTTGCTGATGTTGATAATATTATTGATGAAAGTGTTTTTGTGACTCCATCTAAAACTGTTATTGCATTGGATGTTGCATCAGATGTTACAACATCCTTGGATCAACCTGATCAAATAAAGTCTAAGTCAGCCTTAGATAATGAAAAATCCCAATGTATGATGGCAACTGACGATGATGCGGAGGAGAATGTTTCTGATCACGAGGATGTTAATTATTTGTCTATTGGTGATGATAAAGATGGATCAGAAAATGATGACCAAAGAGTGAGGAGTTTTCTCTTGTTTTGATCTTGTGTTAACAAGGGGGAGTTGTCTGTGTTATGAGAGATGACTATCATTCTTTGTTTTCTGCTACTGAATGCATGACTGTTTTTGTAAGAATTTATGGCTAAAAGCGGGGAGTAGTATGTAGTATGTATGATGTTATAATATGCATGCATGTGTTCTGCAACAAAGGGGTGAGTAGCTCATATGTTATTATGTATGTTAGCTCTTATGTTATGGCATATTTTCTTTCTGCAAGATTATTAAAGAAGTATTGTCTGTGGGGGAGTAATACCATTGAGGGGAGCTTTATCTGTTGATGACATCTCATCATTACGTAATTTTAGATGTAATATGATCATATTTTGGAGTTCACAAGGCAACTTATGCAGCAAGAAAAGTAGAAAAACTGAAGAAAGTGCAAAGAATGAAAACGTGTCACGATTATGCTAAAACGTGACACGATTTGGCAAGGCAATATATATGCTCTCGGCATTGAAAACGTGTCACGATGACCAAATCGTGACACAATTTGGTGAAACCCCAATTCAGCTGTTTGTTACTTATATGAAAGTGTGTCACGATTTACTTAAAATGTGACACGATTTTGGGCGAATTTCTGTGCCTATTTAAACTGAAGTCTATTCTGACAGGGGTTACAAATTGAGAAGAGCAAAGTGCGACTTTGAGACCTAAAGACGGCTAGGAGGGCGTTTTATTCAACCTTCTATCAGTTCATGTATGTTTTGATTTCATTATTGATTATGCTATTTGTAAACTCTATTATGAGTAGCTAAATCTCTTAGAGCTTAGGTATGAAATGATTCTTTGTAACCCTAATTGATCCATGTTGCTGTGAAACTCTATTTATTGCGAATGACAATCTAGTTTTCATTCAATTCAATTGTTCTTAATGCTTTTTATATCCTGGTCAAATATAAACATGATTTAGTGAGAACGAATGACTATTGACCATAGCTTTCGACTTAGACCTAATTGAATTGTTCTAACAAACATGGTTAGTCTAGGAATTGATAATCGTTTGTTAGTGATATTAGGTTAACGTGCTTAAACCTTCAATGATTATTAGACCACCTAAAGAATTAGGGGTTGTAGTTTGAGAAGAGGGTCCTAACTCAAGGGATTGATTAAGACTATTTTGTTAACTATCGTGGAACTAGAGAATCATTCATAAGAATAGGTGCAGTATACCAATTAGGGGAACATAGATGATTCGGAAGACCTGATCTCATCTCTCTCTTATATCTTTACAACCAATCTTTATTTCCTGTTGTTACTTTTATGAAATCAAACAAACCAACTGCTTAGTGGAAAATCAAAATAACCTTTATACATCCTGAATAATAACGCCTTTGAATTATTGAGATTAAAAACAGTCCTTGTGGGAACGATATTATTTTACTACTTCGATAGTTTTTGGTACACTTGCCAAATTTCTATCATCTGTTTACTAGCCTGAAGATGCATATTATTATATTGCTAGTATGTGCTTGATAAATGAATGAATGTGGGTGAGTGAGTTCTGGTGAAATGATTTCCTATCAGAAGTTCACACATCCTGATGATTTGATAAATTCATTTTTTTCTCTGATGCATTCTATGCGGGAGTTTATTTCTCTGTGGGCTGATTATTGTTATATATTTATGAGACGTTTATTTCTCTTTGTGAAGTTTATTTCTTTTATCTTTTTATTTGTGAGGTTGGATTCTACTTTATTCTGATGTGTATACCTCTGATGTGCTGGATGATGTCTCAACATGTCCATTTGTGCATTATTTTTAAAGTTGTTAGTTTTAAATAATGTTGAAGTTCTTCTGTTATCTTCTTTCCCGCTGAATTCTTATGTTAAAGTGAAAGAAGGTATGACTATATGATCTCCTGCTCTTTTATTCTATCTATGCAAGTTCTTTGGCTCTTTAAGATTTATGATGCAAAGATTGTTTTAGCCAAAATTTTCCAAAGAGGGAGATTGTTAGGTTTGTAGACATGTGTTGGCTGCATTTTATTAAAACAAGAGTTCTAGCAAGATGTTAGACAAGATGTCTTAACATGTTGGTACGACATTGCAGTGTGCCTTGTATCGCAATCTTGAAAGATTTGTTTTAAACGTGAGATCACTGTAGATTCTATTGAAGATATAATTCACGTAGATTGTTGTCCAAGAAGTGTGTGATTCTAGAAGCTGCAGAGGTTGGTTTATGAATTACCGAATTTCGTAAAATGGATGTCAAGACATTTAAGGAAATAATATATTTTCTCCTAGAATATTATAACTGAATATTCATTTTATTCAGCTGATTTTTGTTTAGCCTGTGACAAAGAAAGCTCATGCTACTGAATGGCTATATAAAGAAAGACTCAAACCCTTGTGAAGCATGGAAGCCGTCATATCAAAGAAAAAGTCTTATTAGGGTTTCGTGTCTTTGTTAAGCCTTGTGCCATATTGTATACCTCTCTGGTTGCTGCTATTGATTATCAAAGCACAAAGTTGGTTTGATTTAGTTGAGTTGTATTGGATCAGAACCATCTTTTGAGAAAAGAGTCTTATTAGGTTTTTGGGTCCTTGATGTGAGCCACTCTTGTATCACGTTGATGCATAGAGTTGGACTGTAGTTGAGTTGTAAACTCTGAATCACTCAAAGCTTGTAATCGAGAGTTGATTCCTTGTCTCGGAGAGTGTCTCCATTACTATTGTTACTTTTAGGACGATCATTGGGATTATGATTAAGAGGAAGTGAGTGGATGTTCTTATATCTAAGGACTAGGAGAGTCTTAGGTAGAATTTACGGGTAGTGATTAAGTGAGAAGGCAGTGACCCGGAGGTTGTTCACGTGTCAACCAGAGGTTGTTCATATAGTACTTTGAATTAATACTATTATAGTGGATTTCCTTTTTGGCTTGGTAGCCTTCAGACGTAAGTGAAGTTGCACCGAACTGGGTTAACAAATACCTTGTGTTATTTTTTCCTTCCAGCACTTGTTATTTCTGTTACGTAACATTTCCCTTGTCGTGACATCATGTTCGACATCTTTTACTGGGAACCAGAATTTCAGTTGGGAAAGGTTGTGACGTTATAATGATGATGTAAATATCTTAAGTTAGAATGAGGGTATAGTTAGGGAAATTGTTGAAGCTGTAGGAGACGATAATAAAGGGACAAATAATAAGCTTTGGTGGAGTCATGACTTAGGATAATGAGCCAACTAACAACTAGAGGAATTAAGGAGATATATCGGTTTCATTAAAGAGTTGAAGTAATATGTTATAAGGTTGCTTTGAATAAGACGAATAGACGTAGAAGCGGTGTCATTAATAGACGTATGTAGTGAGTTATATTAATTTTAATGACGTACTTAGGGCAATATATATTATGCCAATGACTATTGGTGATGATAAATACACATTGTGATGATGATTAATGATGAAAAAGTATTGTTATATGATGTTGAATAATGACGACATACATACTGCTTATGTAACCAAAAAAAAAAGATACATGCTGCTTATGATGATGAGCAAATGACGAGAATTACCTTGTTTATAATGACGAGTAAATGATGAGATAAATCCTATTGTGGTGTAAATTATTGATGATGTGTTAATGTGTATTGTTTGGTGAGTCTTTCCTCATGCATCATATCATAATTAGGACAATGACGAGAATGACGAGTATATGTTCAGTAACACAACTCTGACATACAAATAATGGCGAGTAGAAACTGGTACCAATATGCATATAGGTAATAGGGATGAATTGCATCTTCTCATACACGTGTTGATGTGCTAAACACGATGGTGTTTTTAATGATATGTGCATTATTGGTTTCTTTGAATTTCGTTATGTTGTCCATGATGAATTACTTGCTAAGGTATTGATGTGCTATTTGATGTAGTGCATTGATATTCTATTTGATGTTTTGTATTGACATGATGATGTGATTTTTAAATGACGTAATTATGGAGATGGTGATCAATTATTGATGTGAATAATATGTATATATTCATGATTAACGATTTCTTCTGTATTAATTCTGAGTCTATTCATTATGATTATGCAATATTCTTATTTTCATTATATACTCATCCTAATTGTGGATTGGACGCTTGTGCCCTTGTTTAGTTTAGATATTCAGGACGAGGATCTTTAGACGCTGCGAGTTTGGAGTATGACGAGGAGTTCTTCTCGTCAATCCTTCTTTTCATTAGGAGTTTATTTTTGGGTCAATGCTCTGGTTCTATAACACTTGGGAATTGAAATTTAATTTACTTTTAAAACTTTAATGTTAAGATTCTAGTTTTTCAAAAATCAGTTGATTTGTTGAGAGTATATGATTGAATTTTGAAATTAATTTCGCTACAATGTTTCTTATTGAATTGACATGTATTTATTGATGAGAAACATGTGACACTCTTGTATTATTAAATGTTATTTGTGTTTTTAATTTAGAAAAATATTTTTTGGGGTTAGGGTGTTACAACATGGACTAAAATTGCTCGTAGGATGATTTTGGAGGTAAAAATTGTGATTTTTTTATAGGACCAAAAACAAATTTAATCATTTATAATTTAATACAAAGTACAAAATCTAATATTTTTTTATTCGTATTTATTAAAGCTGGTCAACATGATAGGTCTTTAAAACTTTTTTATTGGCTCTTGTCTAACCTATTTAGATAAGTCTTAATTTTTCCTATTTTAAAAAAGTCATGTCTTATTAAGGCCTAACATAGGTAAGACTATAGGCGAACAACCTAACTCATTCTCACTTGTATGAAAGAGTACAAAGAGGTGGAACACATGGATAAAATTGAAAACAAAAATTATTAACACCATAATGTTGAATAATAAACTCGATTTAGTCCATTGGCCTAAGTGTTAGGCCCAATTAGCAAATAATGGTTGTAGTCCAAAGAAAGATCTAGAGTGGTGTAGAACTAGGTTGGTAGTATGAAGAAATAGTATTAAATAGAATTATTTAAGAGAAGTGTGTAGAACTCTTTCTTGAAGTATGTAGAAACTTAATCAATAATATGTCTAGAACTCTCTCTTGGAGCCTATAAAAAAGGAAGAGTTTGTCATTTGCAAACCAAGCAAGCAAACAAGAATCAAAGTATCATCTCAAGTAATAAAAATTGTTTTGCTCTCAAATAATCTCTCCTCCTCAATTCCTCACGAATTTCTCACTATAACCTTATCCTTTTCCAACAAAGTGGCATCAGAGCTTAGGTTCTTAGAAGAAATTATTCCATAGTCATGGCCGATAATGGAGTGGCATCTTTCCAAGTTTCACTTCTTAAATGGAGTACCTAAGATTATAGGTGCATACAAATGAAGATTGTTTAAAAAGGCTATAAGGAATCACAAGATGATGATTCTTTAAGTCAAACACAAAGAGACATTTTGAAGGATTCAAGAAAGAGAGACAAAAAAGTTCTCTTCCTCATCTACCAAGCATTGGACGAATATGAGTTCAAGAAAATTCCAAATGCAACATTCGTTAAGGAGACATGGGAGAATTTTCAAACATCTTGCAAAAGAAAAGACAAAGTAAAGAATGTACGTCTTCGAACTTCAAAAGGCGAGTTTGAATACTTACATATGAAAGGGTCAGAATTTATTTCTGAATACTTATCAAGAGACATAACTTCAGATCTTTCTCTGTTACACTATTAAATGTTAAGACAACAGACCAAAACTCTAGATATCAATTGAAGGTGAGAAAAACACAAGAAGGGGGGGTTGAATTGTGTTTGCTTTTTCTTTGTTTTCTCCTGCTGAAGTCACTGTTCAGAAGCAGATAGAGTTCAGCTTCTGAAGTGATAATTAGAATCTAAATGCACCGGATAAAAACTGAGAGAGAGAAGAAAGACACAAAGCAATTATACAGGTTCCTTCCACAAACCGGAAGTAGTCTTGTCCCCCCTTGCACTTCCAAGGAAAGTCCACTAAAATGTAATATCTAATTACAACTGCTCAATGCTACAACTAGCACGAGACTTCAAATTACTCAAGCACAACTGCAGGAGATTTCCTATGCTCAAGCACACAAGCAAGAGACTTCCAATGCTCAAGCACAACTGCAAGACACTTCTATTGCTCAAGCACACAAGCAAGAGACTTCTAATTAAACAGAATTACAAAGAAATTTGTTTGAGTTTGAACACTTGATATACAATCAGTGGTGTTCACAATACAAATCAGATACAGACTCTTAAGACTATAGAATTTCTAAAATATGGACTTTGCTAAGAAATTCTAAGTGACTTTAAATGCGAAACAATAACAGAGTATGAACTTTGAATTGTTGTAAGAGTCTTGCTTTTGTGTGTGTCTTTGTATCTTGTATTTGTTGTATATGTTGTCCAACTAGTAAGTCTTCACTCCTTTATATAAAGGTGTGAAAGATGCATTGGAAAATTGTCAGCACACAAAAAGAGTCGTTTGAAGCTTGTTGATAATCACCAATGATCTTTTGCCTGATATGGTTATTGTCCTATGAAGGATCAATTTCAAATGCATTCCTAGTTTGAAGGAACATTTCTGTACGCAGAGCTATTATCCTTGTCTTGTTGCAGAGACACGAACAGAGTAGTGGAGGAAGTGATTATACAGTTTCTACAATTGTCCTTTGTCAACGCTCTTGATAGAACAAGCATCCAATGCTTTCAAATTTCATCTCAAGGGCCGTTGTTACACTCTTTTAGTCTTTTGCAAGGTTTAGACGTGATAAAATCATTTGAGCAGCCTTTGAAACTTTAAGTCTTTCATCTCCTGATGAACTTCAGCTTCTGGTGATCTTACTTCTGATGAGGTGCTTCTGACGAACTTGCTTCTGATGACGTCATCACTTCAGGAGCACTTGTACTTTAGATGCACTTTTCTTCAGATGCTTCAAGCTTCCTTTTTGTTGATTCTTTTGCTCTCTTTTGTTCTTCCAGAACCTTATAAAGATATCAAATTTTGTCTATGGTCCTGTACACTTGAACAAATATTAGCATATCCAATTGACAAGTTTTTAATACCTTGTTATCATCAAAACTCTAAGGGTAACTTATGTTAAACATTTTTCATTTCAACAATCTCCCCCACTCTAAGGGTAATGGTTGTTAAACGTATTTTGTTCCAACACGTTTTGTCTTTGATGGATTTAATGAAGAGCACGTTGCAGAAAAAGACAAAGTTTTTACAAAACACAAGGGATGCAACATATTATTCTAAAAGACAAAGTTTTTACCGGAGACGACCTCTATGCGTCGACCACCAAAAAAATTCACCACTAAAGGGGCTCCAAAGAAAGATAAACATATCATTCGGTTGACAAAGTGAAAGCCTTCACACAGTGAGCATGTTGACTCCTCCCAAGATCCACAGACACAGGCTTCACTGATTAATTCAATAGGGACAAGACAAAATGTGCACATAAAAGCAAGATGTATCCTAATCCTCATAAGCTAATTCCGGTTCAAGTCAACATACAACACAAAGATCAAATCTCACCTTTCATGCATGAATTTATTGAAAAGGTGGTGGATGTAGCTAGTGATGGTCATTGTGAGTTCCGTTATCAACTTCAAAAAGGGCTTATCGATGAAGAAAATGAGCGTTATCGGCAGCTGATTGGGTCGGACAGGCAATATAAATAGGTCTTAGGCGCTCTAACCTTTTCTGGGATTGGTCTTGCACCATCGGATAAATGGATGATCATGCCGGATATGAGTTTCCTCATTGCATAGAGATACAAACATGTGGTCGTTCTATTGTCCATTGAGAAAGGGCGATCAAAAATCTTTTTTACTCTATGCGGTGCATCATCATGTATATATTGAATGATGTGCATGGCACATGTGAATGACAATAATTTTATGATGATATATTTGAAGGTTGGTTGTCCAATTCCTCCCACTTCCGCGCTATGGAGATAACACTAACGAGATGATGCAAAAAACTGACTATAT
>Ga0228710_1001117_pt1 | contig 38978 bp, 18 predicted proteins | sample MedpolnodulmetaG_FD_177995 | JGI IMG/M metagenome (GOLD analysis project Ga0228710, IMG submission 177995) | Root nodule microbial communities from Medicago polymorpha collected in Santa Monica, California, United States - pink nodules | ecosystem: Host-associated > Plants > Roots > Nodule...
AAAAACATTTCAAGACCGTTGTTCCACCTCTTTAAGTCTTTAGCAACTCTTAGACAAGATAAAAAGAGATTCCAGCTTTGAGTTCTTCAGCTCCTGATGAACTTCAGCTTCTGGTGATCTTGCTTCTAATGAGGCGCTTCTGATGAACTTGCTTCTGATGACGTCATCACTTCAGGAGCACTATTCTTCAGACGCTTCAAGCTTCCTTTTTGTTGATTCTTTTGCTCTCTTTTGTTCTTTCAGAACCTTTTAAAGATATTAAATTTTGTCTATGGTCATGTACACTTGAACAAATATTAGCATATTCAATTGACAATTTTTAATACCTTGTTATCATCAAAACCTTAAGGGTGACATATGTTAAACATTTTTGTTCTAACAAATTCCCCCACTCTAAGGGTAATGTCTGTCAAACGTATTTTGTTCCAACATATTAATCTTCCTAACTCTCATCCTTCTGTTTTGTGTCATTGTTACCTGTTCTTAGTCAAAAATCGGGTTTTCGGACTACTTGATTGGATTGCTCCAAAACTTCCCTAGAAAATCAGAAAAAATTCAAGGACCATGACTCCCCTAGAAGGGACTTCTTATGGGACTCCGCCCCTCAAAATCCAAAATTCCATCGTTTAGACCCATTTTTATTTTTTTTTATTTTTCATATTCTTAGAAAAATCCAAAAAAAATTGCATTAGTTTTATTTGGTTTTTAGAATTTTTTGGTGCTATTTTTATGATTTTATTTGACAGATTTTTAGCATTTTTTACTTAGTTTTTTTTGTTGTTTTTAAAAGCAAAACTCAAAACTACTGAAATGTGTGAGAGTCTGATGACTGATTATAAGTAAGAATTGTCCAGATTATAAAATCCGAAATAATAAACACCATTTTGGATTTTAAAATCTGAAAATCTCAAGGGCATTTTTAGAAGAAAAAAACACGCAGGACGCAGGAGAAGGCATGGTTATAGAATACAGGGAAAACATTGAGGGATAAATTCCTTAAAAAAAAAAAAAACAACATTGATCTGGTGATTACAAATTTGAGGACTAAAATGTCTATTCCCTCCATCTCTATTCTTCTTTGTCTCGCGTTTCACCTTCTTCTCTCCTCTTCTGACAAGAAACAAATACAGTCAATGGAATGACTCTCTCTTCTCTTCCACTCAATTCTTCTTCTCTCTTCAACTTCTTCTTCTTCTTCAAACCTAGGTAAGTCCATTGATTCTCTACTTTCTCAATTCTCATTCATTCTACACTTGCTTGTTTTAGGGTTTCAGAATTGAGAATTGACTATTGAGAAATTGATTCAATTGAAATATGAATGCATTATGCTTATGCATCGAAATCATTTGTAGCCTTTGTTTGTTTTGTTTCATTAATAATATAAGTTGTTAAAAATTGTTTGTTTATGATACTCTATGAAGCATGGACACAAACACGGACACCAGACAACACTGCCACAGCCCACAAACATGTTGACACCTATAAATTTTTTGAGAAAATGATAGAATTCAATTTAATCACAAGTACCGGTGTCGTGTCGGTGTCGGACACTGGGACACGCCTTCAATCAGAAGTGTCGGTGCAACATAGATGATAATTGATTATTGTACAATGCTGCATTCATTTTTTCAACCAAGCGACAGCACCGACATTCCTTCCTTGCTAGCTTCTCCGGTAACCTTCATATCACACGCCAAATGATGCCCTACAATTCCGTTGTTTGAAGTTCTGTTTAATAGACCATTATGTTATTTTTGGAAATGTTTTTTGTTCGTTGCAATTGCATCATGAAGATGATGATATATGCACCTCATCGTTAGCTTCCGCAATTTTTGCGATTTTCATTTTTGTCTCTGCATTATTCATTTTTTATTTCAATTTTTATGTTTTGTTTTTGCATTATTTCATATAAACCAACGTTCACTTTTTGATTTGTGCTAATTATTGTTATATTATTATTATTAGGAGCATCATCATCTATGGCGGAGGCAGACTGGTCTCAACTCCCAAAGGATCTACTCACTCTGATATCGCAACGAATTGACGCCGAAATCGATCTCATTCGTTTTCGATCCATTTGTTCCAATTGGCGTTCTTCCTCCATCCCAAATCACCATAACATTTTACCCTTCAAATTCCCACTCCTCAAATATGAAAACGGTTCCATCAAATACAACGACAACGAGATCATTGATTCCATCAACAACACCAACTCTCCATTCTGCCACCTTTCCAAACGCAGTATCTTCCTTGTCAAACCACCACCATCGCAACTAGAAGAAGAACAAATCCTGATTCCTCGTCGTCCTTGGTTGATTAGATTTACTCAAAACTCACATGGCAAAACCAAACTCTTTCACCCACTCATCAAATATCCCCAACCACAACAAGAACAAACCCCCCCTCGTCCTCGTGTGCTTGACTTCAACAAACTCTCCGTTCTTCATTTAGGAACTGATTTCATCGTCGACAAAGACTACTTCACATACCAAAATCAACATGGTATCCACATGCGTCCTGAAACGGTCCTTGCTGTCACGTGCCATGGGAAAAACCCTCTCGTACTCGGCGCATTCTGTTACTGTTCCCATAAGCCGCTGCTTTTCCGTGACCGCGATGAGCATTGGGAACTGATTTCCAACATGTCATCTCTCTACGGAGACACCTGCGTCTTTAAAGGGCAGTTGTACGTGGTCCACCAGTCCGGCCAGACTGTTACAATTGGACCGGACTCGAGCGTCGAGTTAGCAGCTCAACGGTTGGGTCCTGGTAGTCCTGGGTGGAATAAAATGCTAGTAGAGAGTGAGGGTAGGTTGTTGTTATTGGCTATTGATGAGTCATCTAATTGTCTTAGTATTGATTTTTTTGAACTTGATGAGAAGGAGAAGAAGTGGGTGAGGTTGATGGATTTTGATGAGAAGGAGAAGAAATGGGTGAAGTTGAGGAATTTCGGGGATAGGGTTTTTTTCTTGGGGCGTGGATGTTCGTTTTCTGCTTCTGCTTCAGATCTATGTATTCCAAAAGGGAATTGTGCAATCTTCATTGATGAATCTGTCCTCTGCATTGACAATATGATACGTGGCAACCGTGTTTTTCACTTGGAACAAGACCGGCTTTCACGTGTGTCTAAATATCCTGAATATCTCAACTTGTTCTTGCCACCGGAGTGGATCCTCAAAATCTGAACTCTTGACAGAGTATGTTATCTTCTATTGAAAAGTTTCTAATTTGATAGTGATTCATAGTGCATTATTGTGTTTAGTTTATGTTTAGATTGTATAAACCTTCTGACTATTGCTTAGAAAAATTTGAGATGTTACATTGACTATAAGTATCTACACTTCTGATTTTTCAGGAACTCAATTCATTTTTTTATAAATGCAGCTAGCTTTTTTCTGAAATCTGAATGTATTTGATGAATTTTGTTTTTAGGGGTAGCTTATGTAATAAAATGTATAGATATATGAATATATGGAGTACATCACCATGACAAGTTGTTGTTGTTGTTATGAAGTTTCTAAACAAGATGTAACAATGCTGTTGGGTTTGATTATCTTCTTTCATTGTTACTTTTGCAGACTATATGTTTACCAACAAACTCCTGATTACATATTCATATCAAAAGATGCTGGAAAATGAGGTTGCATTTGGATTGCTGGATAAGCGTTCTTATAGATTTTTCAACTCTCTTATGTAAGAAAGTTGTTGGTTATTCAGGGTTTGTTATGCTATGTTATTTTGATTTGATGTTGACCTCTTGCATTATTAGGATGCTGTAAAGTTGAAACTTAATTGGTTAGTTGAACATATATCTCAACTTAGTTTACCTAAGGTTGATCTTTGTTATGTTATTTTGTTGACCACCTGCGTTGTTATGGTGCTGTGAAGTTCAAACTCAATTCATCAGTTACACTTATGTATCAATTAAGTTTACTTAATGTTGATCTTGGCTTGTGATTTTTCAAGTTCTTCAATTCTATCAAATGACTTAAAACTGTGTGACTTGCTCTATGAATATGGGGTAAAATCCATTTCCTTAGTCAGTGATTTTCAGTTGCCACTCTACATGTTTTATATATTGAAGAGCTATAATTTCTAATTGATTATTGTTACTCATCATTTTCTTGTCTTTTCTCTCTATTCAATCCCTTGTCTTTATATGAATGATTCACTTAATGCAAAACTCTCGTATTTGTTAGAACTAATTTACATTAAAATTTGCATTTTTTTTATTACTGTCAAGCTGGTCGGCTTTAAATTTGTTATGAATGAAATGAGTTGGATTGTCTAATCCTTATGGCTGTTATGGGCCTTGGAGCTTGACAAGATGGTAGAGCATAGATAGTTTATAGATCTTAAAGTGGACTGGTATGTCTTCGGCTATTCCTAACAATGCAAAAGAGAGTTTAGAGCAACTTGGCAGCTTATTGGTGTTTGAATCAGAACCAGAGGTGGTGAAAATATTACCTTAGAGTTTGTTGAGAGTGAAATATAAAGGTTTCAGTTATTCATTTAGTTAGTGGGGTGAAAATCCAAGACAATGTATGAGGTCTGTTATAGGACTATACTAAGAAGACAAAGGAGATTAAGGAATGAAGAATGCAAGTTACTTTTTTGTGTGGAACATTCTTGGTTAACTGTTTATTTTTTTGTTACATTCTGTTACTATGGGAGCTTTTTTACTCTTGTGTGGAGCATTCTTGGTTTTAGAATTATTGTTTTTTTTTGGTTACATTCCGTTACTATGGAAGCTTTTGTTTCTGTAGCATTGGAAAGGAACACTCACTATAGTGCAGGAAAGTCGAATTACACAGCAACACAAGGAAGTGAAAATTTTATCCGTTAAGGTTCAGTTTGTGAAGTTAATAGATGAATGCAGGGGTGCATGCGGTGTGTACTGTTTTGATATGTGCATGCATTCATTTTTTTTTCTGAAGGCATGCAAGTTATTTTACTAATTAAACATTGAAATGCTTTCTTCATGATTGGCGACAAATACAAACAAGGAGGTAAAGTTCCTTCTTTGTCTCATTCCCTTGATCAATTGAAGAATATGATTTTGTTATTTAAAAGGTATAAAAATCCATTTTTTCCCCCTCATGTGTGTTTATTTTTTATTGTTGCATCTTCTTCAAATGCATTTTTGTTTTTTTTTCTTTCAAATCAGCTATATGAAGTGATTCACTTATTGATTTTCTGTCATGCATATTGATTGTGCGTATTTGAAATCTAATTTAATCATATCTTTGAAGTGAATTCTCATCAACATTAACATCACCACCAGGTTTGATGTTGTTCCTTTTTTTATTCATGAATATTTTGATAAATTTGCTAATTGGTTTTTGATTTGTTTTGCCATAAACCAAATCCATAGATTGGTAAATTTATAAATGATATATCCAAATTTAACAATCTATTCTGTTTTAAATGATTCACCTCCCATTTTGAAGGTTGAATTTGAGCAACCAAAAAGTACATATTTTTCAATTCTATTGACTAATGTCGTAGTCTTATATGAGTAAAAAGGTAATTCTAACTGAAAAGAGACACAACTTTGAATTTGCAAAGATAGAGATGATTTATCATTAATAAAAAAAATTACTTTCAATTTAGTCCCTATGATTGACACATCATCAATTAACAGAAATTTTTAACGCTAAAGACTAAACTGATAACATTTGTACACATTTATGGACTATTTTGTAGTTTATTTTGATCCAGAGACTAAAGTGACAGCGAGGTGTAAAGTCAGAGACTAAATACACCATTTACTCGATAAAAAATTGGACAAAAAATGATTTGGAGAGCTATGGGTCGATTTTGGACCCACAAAAAGAAAGAAGAAATAAGATTGTATATTCGTGTACTTTAAAATAGGAATTGGGATATAAGAGCATCCACAATGGCAGTTTTCTAACAAAGACTCCTTAAATGGACGTGATATATCACTTATTTATAATTTTTTAATAAAAGTATATATTAAGGACTCAATGATTCTAATGGCAATACACTAACAAAAACTCCAATGAAAAATACTTAAATATGTCCCACTATCTTTACATCATTAAACAAAAATAATTTACGTATTACTCCTTTTTACAATAATTTACGTATTACTCCTTTTTACAAGTGGGACCAAATACTGCACATTTTATTACTCCTTTATGCAAGTGGGACTAAGTAGTACACATTTTATTACTTTTTTAAATGTAGGACCCGTTAGTTACCCAAATGAGAGAAACTCCTTATATAGTTGCTCATTCCTTAATGAGAATTCATTTTTTCTTCTTTCAATAGAGGGTCCTTAACAGGGAGTGGTCATTGTTAAGTAGGGACCCCATTTGGAAATGCTCTAAGTACCTAACCAATCCGGATGCTCGATTTAAGGGTAAATTGGGAGATTTTGGGGGCATAAAAGATTTTTGGGGTGCCGATAAAGAAATTATCCTATTCTTCTCTCCTCTTCTGACAAGAAACAAAGCTAGTCAATGCAATGACTCACTATTCTCTTCCACAGTCAGTCTCAGGCAGCATCATTTTCTTCTTCTCTCTTCCACTTCTTTTTCTTTAAACCTAGGTAAGTCAATTGATTCTCTACTTTCTCAATTCTCATTCATTCTACACTTGCTTGTTTTAGGGTTTCACATAGAAATTGATTCAATTGAAATATGAATGCATTATGCTTATGCTTCGAAATAATTTGTAGGCTTTGTTTGCTTTGTTTCATTAATAATATAAGTTGTTAAAAATTGCTTGTTTATGATAATTGATTATTGTACAATGCTGCTTACAAAGTCACTATTATTATCAGGAGTATCATCATCTATGGCGGAGGAGGCAGACTGGTCTCAACTCCCAAAGGATCTACTCACTCTGATATCGCAACGAATCGACACTGAAATCGATCTCATTCGTTTTCGATCAATTTGTTCCAACTGGCGTTCTTCCTCCATCCCAAATCACCATAACATTTTACCCTTCAAATTCCCACTCCTCAAATATGAAAACGGTTCCATCAAATACAACGACAATGAGATCATTGATTCCATCAACAACACCAACTCTCCATTCTGCCACCTTTCCAAACGCAGTATCTTCCTCGTCAAACCACCACCATCGCAACTAGTGGAAGAACAAACCCTAATTCCTCGTCGTCCTTGGTTGATTAGATTTACCCAAAACTCACATGGCAAAACCAAACTCTTTCACCCACTCATCAAATATCCCCGACCACAACAAGAACAAACCCCCGCTCGTCCTCGTGTGCTTGACTTCAACAAACTTTGTGTTCTTAATTTAGGAACTGATTTCATCGTTGACAAAGACGACTTCACATACCGAAATCAACATGGTATCTACATGCATCCTGAAACGGTTCTTGCTGTCACGTGCCACGGGAAGGACCCTCTCGTACTCGGCTTGTTGGGTTATTGTTCCTATGAGCCACTGCTTTTCCATGACCGCGATAAACGTTGGAAACCGATCCCCAAAATGTCGTCTCTCTACGGAGACACCTGCATCTTTAAAGGGCAGTTGTACGTGGCCCACCAGTCCGGCCAGACTGTTACAATTGGACCGGACTCGAGCGTCGAGTTAGCAGCTCAACCTTTGGGTCCTGATAGTCCTGGGTGGAATAAAATGCTAGTGGAGAGTGAGGGTAGGTTGTTGTTATTGGGTATTGATGAGTCATCTAATTGTCTTAGTATTGATTTTTTTGAACTTGATGAGAAGGAGAAGAAGTGGGTGAGGTTGATGGATTTTGATGAGAAGGAGAAGAAATGGGTGAAGTTGAGGAATTTCGGGGATAGGGTTTTTTTCTTGGGGCGTGGATGTTCGTTTTCTGCTTCTGCTTCAGATCTATGTATTCCAAAAGGGAATTGTGCAATCTTCATTGATGAATCTGTCCTCTGCATTGACAATATGATACGTGGCAACCGTGTTTTTCACTTGGAACAAGACCGGCTTTCACGTGTGTCTAAATATCCTGAATATCTCAACTTGTTCTTGCCACCGGAGTGGATCCTCAAAATCTGAACTCTTGACAGAGTATGTTATCTTCTATTGAAAAGTTTCTAATTTGATAGTGATTCATAGTGCATTATTGTGTTTAGTTTATGTTTAGATTGTATAAACCTTCTGACTATTGCTTAGAAAAATTTGAGATGTTACATTGACTATAAGTATCTACACTTCTGATTTTTCAGGAACTCAATTCATTTTTTTATAAATGCAGCTAGCTTTTTTCTGAAATCTGAATGTATTTGATGAATTTTGTTTTTAGGGGTAGCTTATGTAATAAAATGTATAGATATATGAATATATGGAGTACATCACCATGACAAGTTGTTGTTGTTGTTATGAAGTTTCTAAACAAGATGTAACAATGCTGTTGGGTTTGATTATCTTCTTTCATTGTTACTTTTGCAGACTATATGTTTACCAACAAACTCCTGATTACATATTCATATCAAAAGATGCTGGAAAATGAGGTTGCATTTGGATTGCTGGATAAGCGTTCTTATAGATTTTTCAACTCTCTTATGTAAGAAAGTTGTTGGTTATTCAGGGTTTGTTATGCTATGTTATTTTGATTTGATGTTGACCTCTTGCATTATTACGATGTTGTAAAGTTGAAACTTAATTGGTTAGTTAAACATATATCTCAACTTAATTTACCTAAGGTTGATCTTTGTTATGTTATTTTGAGGAGCTATAATTTCTAATTGATTATTGTTACTTGTCATTTTCTTGACTTTTCTCAGCACATCTAATAGTTTCTTCTGTACTTGCTAACGTAAAACAAAGCTGAATTTCTTTTACTTGTCCATTATTCTCGTTATTCTCGCTGTTAGTATACGGTTTCTGGATTTTATTCGTTGTTATGTTGTTACTGCTGATGCTTATCTTATAATTTTCATTAATTTCTTGGAGTAAACTCTATGGTTCGTTCTATTATGAACCTTACTTGAAGAGGTTCAAAGGTGAGCCCGGTGTTTAAATCCACACAATGACTAATTGAATTTATTATTTATGAAGGCACAGTGCTGAGAAAAGATTAATCTAAGGAAATTTAACTATCAGTTTACATTTCAAAAGAAAGATATATAAATATAATATGATGGAACTAGACACCACCATCAGAATTGTAATGTATATAGATGAAAATATAAATTCTTTTTGCTTATGTTTGGTCTTGCAGTAGCACATTTTTTTTGCATCCCAATACAAACAAAACGTGAAAATTAGGAAACCAAATGCGCTCCACCGTAAATGCAAACCGACACTTATATATTTAGGTGCATGTTTCTAGCTAAGATACATTTTTATCTGTTGGGGCAAAGAAGTGTTTCTGGTTATCCTTGTTTTTAACTATCAAGTCTTAATTTTACTATACCTATCTGATTGCAGTAGCTTTTAATGGCTGCATCTCATGTATTTTGTAATCTATTCTAATATTAGGACGAGCAAAGAGCCTTCACATGTGCTATTGCTGTCACTGCATGAATTAAAAAGAATAATATGCTTCTCAATTTGTAATCAGAATTAAAGTTATAATCAAAAGCTTTACATGCTCGAAACTCTGTGTTTTAAGTTGAAGTAGTCTCCTGTCTCAGTATCAATAGTGTGTTTAGTTCGTAGTCAAATGGTGATGCTGAAATCATTGTACAGAAAAAAAGTACTGTAAGATACAAGTAGGCTAATGTCTGAGGTACTAAGAAAAAAAGTACTGTAAGATACAAGTAGGCTAATGTCTCAGTATCATTGTACAGAAACCATCTTCCTTTGATGTGTTTGGATAAAACAAGCACTTGCTAGAAATAATTCTTCCATGTCTTTTGTGATCTGAGAATCTTTATTTTATTACTTAATTTGCTCTCTATTCAATCAGTGGTAGAGAAAAAGATAGTTTATATTGGTATGTCTTCAGCTATTCCTAACAGTGCAAAAGAGAGTTTAGAGCAAACTTGGCAGCGTAGTGGTGTTTGAATCAGAACCAGAAGGCGATAAAAATATTAGCGTAGAGTTGGTTGAGAGTGAAATATAAAGGTTTTAGCTGTTCATTTAGTTAATGGGTGAAAATCCAAGACAATGTATGAGGTCTGTTATAGGACTATACTAAGAAGACAAAGGAGATTAAGGAATGAAGAATGCAAGTTACTTTTTTGTGTGGAACATTCTTGGTTTTAGAATTACTGTTTATTTTTGGTTACATTATGTTACTATGGGAGCGCTTTTACTCTTGCGTGGAACATTCTTGGTTTTAGAATTATTGTTTTTTTTGTTTGTTACATTCTGTTACTATGGGAGCTTTTGCTTCTGTAGTATTGGAAAGGAACACTCACTATAGTGTAGGAAAGTTGAATTGCAATCAGCAACACAAGGAAGTGAAAATTTCATCCGTTAAGGTTCAGGTTGTGAAGTTAATAGATGAATGCAGGGGTGCATGTGGTGTGTACTGTTTTGATATGTGCATGCATTCATGTTTTTTCTGAAGCATGCAAGTTATTACTAATTGAACATTGAAATGCTCTTTCTTAGTATGTACCTAGTTTTCTTTTTTCTTTTGCCCCGTCTCTTACTTCCTAATTTTCTATATTAGAGTTTCTTTCATTATTTAGTAGAGGTTTGAATCTAGTAATAATCTCCTCACAGCTTATTTTCCACCATATATTGCCTCTTATTTATATCTTTGTCAAAATTTAAAATTATTTTACAAAAGTGGCAGAGTTTAAGGATGTGTTCAACTATTGTTGATTGTAAAGCTCGACTGATGTGAGAGTGAAGGTTCTTTTACTGTTCATGGTTTTAAATTTTAGAGTGCTGCTATTTAACCCGAGAAAAAGCATCCCGAAATGATCCCGATAAGTCACTATCCAATTAAATTCTTTCCTGGCCACGAAACATGGGAAGAGGTGGCGTATAGTTTAAGCATGGCATTGAGTAAAATTCTGCTCGGGACACTTTCGTGGGATGCTAGTTCGCTGTAACTAGCATTACTCTAAATTTTACTCCATATACATGCTTATAGTTCCTTTGGTGGTGATTTATATCTTGCTGGTCTTATCTCTTCTGCTACAGAATTTATTAATTTTTACTTGTATTATGGAATCAGTTTATTATGAGAAAAGGTAAGTTATATTACATGGTGGTTATAGGGATATAGTTTGAGATCGAGTAACTGTTTTGATGAGGAAATGCAAAAAGACGTGAATATGAAATGCATGAATACATGCATTCGTTTTTGAAGAAAATGATGTTAAGTGTTTGACAGAAAACACGTGGTAAATGCCCAAAAATAAGATAATTTTGTATTTCTTTTTTGGGGAAATTGTTTATATAATGCAATTTTCTTGTTGGATTGATGAAAATAGAAATTTGATGTTGAGGACAAGATCATTTGGCTGTTGAACGTTGTCAACTAAATCGAACTACAAAGATTGAAATTGAAGGTTGTCTTGTATAAATCAGCACCAGCACCTATAACACATTTCATGATTCACCTATAACTTTACGGGAAATGCTAACGAGTGCCCTCAGAACAATAGTTAAGGAAGCAAATATAGTAATCTCGTATTGAAACTTGTGCATTCAACTCCTCAAAAGTCTAAAAAATGGTATTTTCAACTTAAAACTTTCTTTTTTTTGGTTTTCTTAATCATTGCCCAGGGCAATAGTTAGCATAACCCTAACTTTATCTACGACGATTACTTTTATTTCATATAACCGGTAGCCATTTGTGGTGTGCCAAATGTTTTGCCAACACGTTGGCTATACTACCAATAATGTTGAAAAATCAAATAAACAATTCATGAGCATACTTTTCAAGTTATTAGGTTCTTCATTATATTCTAATCTGTTAGTAATGAAACGATTCATTCACGAAAAAATAAACAATTTTTTTTTGAAAGGGTTTACATACCCAACTCCCCATTATATGGACTCTTGATACTCTACTCATTATGAGAGCTCAACTAATAATTCTGCAATACTTAGTTAATTTGAAATGGAGGGAGTATCATTTTTATGTGTGTCTAAATATATTTTTAATTTGAGGCTATGAACTAAATATTTCTTACACATCTATTGCACATTCACATGATTAATGGTTGTGTGAGGGCACGAGCACCAGTGCTTTGCAATGCATGGCATGCATTGAGCCCATCAAACTTAGGAAGAATAAAAAGAGATTAAAGAAGTTACTTTTTGAAAGTTGCGGACCAATTACTTCTTGAAGAATAATTGTTGTTATATTTTCAAAGCAAGTAATATTAATTATAACGTTGGTTTTTTCATTAGTAGTACCATCTACAATTTTACAGTATTTTTGTCCAATAAAACAAAAATGTACACTTTCACTTCGAGTTCTCGGTTGCATGTTCTGCATGCACCTCCTGGTCGGAGGAGATGGAAGTTTCTTTAGCTTTTCTGTTGCTGCCGTGTGTCGGGAAGAACAACGTCCTGTTATCGTCATGCTTGAATCTGACTTCTCAGGGGAGCCGATGATGTTTCGTTGTGGGGACGACAGTTGGACTATGATACCCAACATGCCAACCTCCCAAGGAGCAAATACTTGTGTTTTTAAAGGGCGGCCTTGTGTGGTAGACAAAACTGGTCGGACTTTCATGATTGGACCGGACTTGAGCGTTCATTTGATGGTTGAGCCGGTGTTTGGTGGGCAAAGTAAAATCTTGGTCGGGAGTAGTGAGTTTGAGTTGTTGCTGGTGGATAGATATGAAGATGATGGTGTTAATGTTGTATGGATTGATGTGTTTAAGCTTGATGAGAAGGAGAAAAGGTGGGTCAAGTTGACGAATTTAGGAGATAGGGTTTTGTTCTTGGGGAATGGATGTTCGTTTTTTGCTTCTGCTTCGGAGTTGGGTTTTGCCAATGGGAATTGTGTGATCTATGGCACATCTGATTACTTCCACGGTTTTAACATCAGGAAATGTAAAATGAGTGTTTTTCACTTGGATCAAGGTCAGGTTTCACCTTTGTCGGATTATCCTGAATATTTCAAGTTGTTCTGGCCACCGCCAGAGTGGGTTACTGAGTTGCATTTGTAAGGTATTAAGAGAAGGTATGGTTTACTATTGAAGCTAATAGTTTTAGATTAATGGCAATATGCTAACAGTGATGGATTGAAAATAGACCTTAATTAAGAGAATGTAGAGTAGTTAACTCTTTTTAAAACTTTTATTTCTACTTGTCATGTTTCATAACTTATAACTAAGTGATGCAAATAGGTTAACGGCTAAATCGAAAATTCAAGTTTTATACTCTGTACTGTAGTCCATAATGCTAACCTTCTATGTATCAAGCAAACATTTTATCCAACTTTCAGTTAATAGTGTGATTTTATTTTTATATAAATATAACCAAAATACTAGGCATAAGGAGGACCATGTAGTTGCATTGTGGTGGACCGTGGGAGATAGACTAATTCAAACTATTTTCCCTTGCACTGTGTTTTGCACTTCCAATGTATGTGTAGATTTTAGCAACTTATCTACATATCTTCGGAATTCATTTACCTCACATGTCTTGGTTTTATCTATGTCATCTGAATTCGTTTACCTTTTTGGGGTTTAATGTATAGGTTCCTATATATGTAATTGTTTAGAGGCAGCAAACCTTCCTAGACCCAAAAAGAGTAATAATAGCTATGGTTATTTGATTCTTTCTTGAGTTTCTTCATTATTTACCAAACCTTATGATGTGCTAATTTCTCCATAGTTTGTTTCGACGGTATGATATATGTAACTATGGTTGCAAACTCTTGTTTCTTGCTTTCCTAATTCGAAAAGACATTGTCAAAAGTGTAGTTCTGAGTAACTTATCAATGACTTTATCTGTCCTCTTTGTTTCTCGTTTACTTTGATTAGGTTTTGATAGTTCATCCTCTATTATATAAATTTAATTTTGAAGTTTTCTTCATTGTGCATAAATCATATAATTATTACTTGGTGTGTAGTACTCACTATTAGATATATAGAAAATGAATTTATCATTTTACTTTTATAAATTTTCTCTTTTATGATTTATTATTAAGATTTGGATCTTCTCATTTAGTTCTTAACATAAACTTTTGTCACTTTATACAGGGGCGAGGGAAAGAAAGAAGTTATGAGACACACCATTGGGTTCACGCACAAAACTTGGCTATATGGAAATTTAATCTCTTATTATTACATATTGGCGGGATGACGGTGAAATTGTCAAAAGTGTTATATTTCCAAGAAGACTTGTTATTGTGTTTCAATTCTCAGTATTACTCATGTTTGATATATTGAAAATAGTCCTAACTTCTAATTGGTTGTTGATTCTCAGTATTTATTTCTAATATTTTGATTTTCTTCACTACTTGGTAATGAAAAACAAAGCTGCCTTTTCTTTGTTTTCATTGTGTCATCACTTGAAGGGGATCCAATGCATAAGTTTTTCAAATTGTTCTTACTATATTAGTATATATGGTTTCTGGCTTTTGTTATTGCTGCTGTTATTTTCTTATTATTACTGTCATCACTTTTCTTTCTTTTTTTTGGTGAAAACTGAGTATCATCCGTGCGCAACTGCGGAGACTAATCCCTTGAGCATTGTGGGACCCAAATGTTGAGTCAGAGTGATGTCTAGGTCCAACCCAAATGAGGCTTGAATCATGAGAGCCGAGGCGCAAGATATGGAGGTTATATGAGAGGAGAAAGAAGAGAGTAAGAAAGAGGATGGAAATGCCAATTGGCCAAGTTAGTTAGAATATTCCAATAAAGATAGTGAGCATGAGATTTGGCAAGTTCATGCAATCAACATTCTGTTAGAACCCTTGTGGTAGGCAGTATAGAGAATAGTTTTCTCTCAACTGAGGAGCTTAGGCTCTGGTAGTTTATCAGAGAGATGTTAAAGAAAAACAGGCTAGGAGTTCCATAAAGCTAGGCCATATTTAAGAGATCTTTTGATAGGATCCAATCTTGTTGTCTGTTATGCCTATTTTTCTTCTTTTTTTATTGTCTGGTTAACTTTTATTATTTATGTTTGAACCTGGTAATAATCTCTTCACAGCTTATTTTGCACCAAATATTGCCTCTTATTTACATACTTTGTTAAAATCTAATTGTATTTGACCAAAAAGATGGCAGAGTTTTAGTATGGTTTCAACTATTTTTAGTTTTAAGATTGACTCATGTGTGAGTGCAGGTTCTTACATTCACTCTTCATGATTTTGATGGACATGTTAATAGCTCTTTTGGTGGTGATGATGTATATCTTGGTTGTTTAATGATTTAATATCAGGAAATGTAAAATGAGTGTTTTTCACTTGGATCAAGGTCAGGTTTCACCTTTGTCGAATTATCCCAAATATTACAAGTTGTTCTCGCCACCTCCGCACTGAGTTGCATTCGTAAGGTATTAAGAAAAGGTATCGTTTACTATTGCAGCTAATAGTGTTAGTTTAAGGGCATTATGCTAACAATGATGGATTGAAAATAGACATTAATTAAGAAAATGTAGAGTAGTTAACTCTTTTTAAAACTTTTGTTTCTACTTGTCATGTTTCATGGCTTAGAATAAGTGATGCAGATAGGTTAATGGATAAATCAAAAATCGAAATTGTGTACTCCGTGTTGTAGTCCATAATGCTAACCTTCTATGAATCGAGCAGACATTTTTTTCAACTTTCAGTTGATAGCATGATTTTATTCGACATAAATATAACCAAAATAGCATAAGGAGGACCATGTAATTGCACTGTGGATTATGGGAGAGATGCTAATTCAAACTATTGTCACTATTTGATTTATTAAGATTTGGATCTTCTCATTTAGTTCTTAACAGAAACTTTTGTCACTTTATACAGGGGCGAGGGAAAGAAGGAGGACATGAGGAACATCATTGGGTTCGTGCACAAAAACATGGCAATATGCAAATTATTATATTTCCAAGAAGACTTGTTATTTTGTTTCAATTCTCAGTACTAATGTTTGATATATTTCTGCAACTATATTATATAGATCATTAATTGTTTCACTTTGGAATCCTAACACAAAGTGTTGCAGTTTATTAGCTAGCTAATATGTTTTGTTCATCTGCTATCACTATCTTATCTGCTACTTTTTATTAAACAAAGCCTTAGATTAATTTGATGGAACAAAAAGAATGCTTAATTCACTTTCAGTTAACCTATTTTATCACACTCATGAAAATAGTCTCATCATTTTAAATCAAAATTTTTGGTCCCTCAATTATTACATTTGTTGTAATTATGGGTTAACCTAAATTTTTCACCCCCTAAATGGTGATTTTTGGCATTAAAAATGGTGGTTTATGCCTCAATTGTAAATTTGAATAGAAAATATAATTTTAGTACAAAAAAACACCGTTTACTAGGTTAAAAACCACCTTTATTGTATAAAAATTATGGGTGGGAAAATTGCAACAAATGTGAAAATTTTAAGGGATTAAAAATTCCGTTTCAAAATTAGAGCAACTATTTTTGTGTATGATAAAATAGAAGGATAAAAGTGCCATTAAGCCTACCATTTTGTATAACCCACTACCCAGTTTCTACAAAATGATAGGCCATGTAATTATGAAGCACCAAGTGTATGGTGAAGATACATTAAACACTACAATTGATGTATGTAGAGATATTGTCCAGATGCACACCTTGCATTATGAGCTAATAAGTGGTCACAATTAAAAAGAAAATAAATTGGTCACAATTATGAGGGTCTTTTTCCAAATTTGTGTGTCTATGTATTAGGATAATATGATATTTGCCCCTCCAAACTAAAATCAAAGACAATCCTAAATTTCTTAACTCCAAACTCCGTTTAAATAATGCAATGTTTATAACAACTGAGTTAAACTTACTCATATGCAATATAAACTCATGTGTTTGTTCATATTGAATTATTACCAAGTCAAAATTTATATGGATGTAATTTATATATGGTCAAACATTTATATTAATATAATTACAAATTATATTGATATATTTACATCTGGACCAGTGTCTAAAGTGTTTGGTCAGATGATAATAGAGTAACTAATATAAATTAATTGGTGGAATTAATTCATCGGTCACAATTTCATAGAAGTCTTTTGTCTATTTTTAAATCATCTTTGGACAGTGAGTGAGATACACACAATTATGTCATTTGGAAGCACTATAAATGGATTAGGACATTAAGGATAATAATAGAACAATAAAAGAGGGTGTAGCCCCACAATGGAATGGAACCCCTTAGAGGAAACTAAACTGAAAAGGTCCAAAAATTTTGAGGTCATTTTCCTTACAATGTATCCGAGATGCTTCTTTCTGCCACGATCCCACAAACAAATCTCACCAAGATAGAGTCATAGAAAGTGGGTTATATTGTGATACACCAATAAATTAAAGAAATTTACGAGTTTGACTTTAAATTGTTAAAACGAAAAGTTAACACATTTATAAGGACTAAAAAGGTGTATATTTATATCAAGGGTTGAAATAAAGATTAAAACGAAAAGTTTGTATATTTATAGGGATAAAAAACAATCTAAATTTCTATATATACCAAATTTTTTAAGAGCTCAAATTTCTGCGTATATCAATTTCTATGTCCAATGTTTTTAGGATCGAAAATTATAACTGACCATTAAAATGTTTAAGATAACTCTAAATCAAACTTTATTTGCCATCCATTAACCAGAACAGAACTATCATGGTTTATTTCTCTTAAGAACTTTTTTTTTTGTTACATTCTATTGAGAACTTGAAGGTTAAGAAGAAGAAAAAAAGATAAAATATCTATTTGGGTCATCTAAGTTAGACAAAAATACTGAGTTAGTTTTTAAGTCTTTTAAGTTATAAATAGGTCATTATTACCCTTTTAATGACCTATTTGAAACTTAAATAAATTTAAAGGACTTATTTAAAACTTATAAAAACTTAAAGAACTTATTTGAAACATAAAAAACTTAAACGACTAACCCGATGTTTCTGTCAAACGTAAAGGTGTATTTTGCATAAAAAAAAAAGTACACAAAATTAATAGCATTTATTTAACTTCTAGAAAGTGATATATTCCAACAACAAAAAAAATCCTGTTAGTGACATAAATGATTTTTTTTGAAGAAAGTGACATAAATTATGTTTTGTCTATTTCTTATTACTAGATATTATTAAGCATGATTCATTAACCAAACCATAGTGCTTTATCGTTTTCGTTTTCCCGCCTGCAAAGACTGAAAGATGCTTGTTTTGGCGTATTATAATATGAAAATACAATGCAATATTCTTTTCTTCATACGTCTTTTTCATTCAATTTAATTGCTTCTAAGTCTTTGAAGGTGACTTAGCTTTTAATTATGTTATGATTAAGCATCAATTGTGGTTTGATTCTGATTTCTGACTCTCATTTTCTAATTCTTAATGAACCCAAAATTAGATGGTAACAATTTCACGTATTAAATTTTTATTTTCGAAAAAAAACTAAAATTTGACCTTTAAATATAGACTCTAATCTCAATTCAATGATCAGATGTGTTAATACATGATTTTGTGACTGTGGGAACCAAAACCACAACTATTGTTGGTTCGTAGTTGGAGATTACCTATCTATTTTACATTGAAGTTCAATAAAAATAAATAATCTTGTAGTAATTTCTTAAAAATGGTCTTAAAGTGGATTTATGTGGTAATTCCGTTGTCATTGTAAAAACCTCTTTGATGAGGGACATGTAAATATCTATGTTTGTGTTACCTGAACCTTAAGGTCTGCCTTGGTGAGTCCCTAAAACCCAACTAATTTAAACTTCTGTTTTAAAAAAAATAGTTATAACCATTATCTCATGAAAAACTATCATTTGTCCATTAAAAAATATCAATTTCAAAATAACGATATATAAGTGGATGATGTAGAGAAATAGTATATTTTAATTATATGTAAGTGTAAAACTGATTTACACTTACAATGCATATTATAAGAAAAATTGTTTAAGGAGCAAACAATTATCAACAAATGTTCTTTGAAAATTGATCTTCTCCCATCATGTGTTAGTTCACATCTGACTGAACTTTCGAAAATACCCTCAACATGATTTAAGTCATGTAGGTGTTAAACGCAACGTGACTTAAGTCACGCTGAAATACAACCTACGTGACTTAAGTCACGTTGAACCCAGCGTGAGTTAAGTCACGTTGCGTGTCCTTTTAAGATCAGACATCAACTTATTTCCTCATTTCCTCATTTCTTATCTAAAATCTCCAAAAACTCTCTCAAATCAATCAAATCTCTAATTTCTTCAAGTTCAAATCAAACAACACTCCAATAACAAGTAAGTTTTCATAATCGAACACCATTAACATTTTATGTTTATATGTTAGATTTTTCCTCTTAAATTAGCAATTGTTTAGTTTAAGGGTTTGTTTAAATTTTGATTTTTTGGCACGAAATTATAAATTGTTTACATGTAAATGACTTATATTGCTCAATTGTTTAGATGTTTGCAAGTTTATGTTGTAGTTTTGAGTTTTAGGGTATGTATAATTTGCACTCCAAGTGTTTGTTAAAATGTTTGAATGAGTTTTTCAATGATTGTTTAATTTCTTATGGTGTTGATCTGAAACAATGGACAATTTGTTCAACGCTCAAGTACGCTTCAACGGTGAAAACTTTCATTTGTTCAAGGTTCGGGTCGATGTCACGCTAAAGGATCGGAAGGATCAACTGAACAAAATCAACCAAGGACTCAACCCTGGAGACACAAGGAGGGTGGAGGACGTTCAATATGTATGTCGCGGTTTATTGCAGTCCAACAAGATAATGCTGACAGACGATGACATGTTCCCGAGGAGGGGCATGTTCTCCATATATCATCAGCACCACATATTCCCGAGGATTGAGATGGTGCTACGTTGCTGAGATCGCCTGAAGATATTCTCAAGAGTTTGATTCTGCTAGAATATTATGTTTAGGCAGCTTCAATATTATGTAGTGTCTTTATTTTGTTGGAATTTAAGTTTCATTCATGGAAGTTTGCTAAGAATGTTGATATTGAAGTGTCTTATACTTAGCGGAAAGATTTGCAAGACTATTTGAAAAGTCAAAAGAATGAAGAGAACACAACATGTATTTTACCAAATCAACTATATATGTTTTCATATCGAATTCCCTTGTATAAGATGAGTGTGACGAAAGGGAATGCACCTCTAAGATGTTGTTTTGTACTGTCAGTTGGCAATGCAGTAGGGTTAAGTTCAAAAGAATGTATTGGAATATATTCATTTACGTCGCTACTCATCTTATATGGGAGAATTCGATGTGAAAACATATATAGTTGATTTGGTAGAATACAAGTATTGCGTTCTCTTCATTCTTTTGAGTTTTCAAAGAGGGCTGCAAATCTTTACACTAAGCATAAGACACTTTAATATTAACATTTTGAGCAAACTTTCAAGATTATAATTTAAACCCAACATGATGATGATACCACATATTTAGGGAGAATGTAATGTAACATAGATGAAATTAAAACTAAATAAAATTATGTATTTTTTGAATTGATTTCGTGTACTTGTGCAACTTTATTCGAATTTATTCAATACGCAACTTTATTCAAATTTATTCAATACCAAAATGCACAACATATCCTAAGACATCCAAAACAATTAGACATTACAAGCCATTACATTTAATCATCTCCTTCATCACATAAGTCAATTGGGTTGTCCTCGACAGTTCATGGGGTACCTGCTTTTGATTGAGGACCAAAATAACAGGCTCTTATGCTCCTCCTCTGCCTGGACTAGTTGTACACCGACACCTTCGAATTGTTTTTTTACGGAACCATCGCATTCGATTTTGTGCCATGTCACGGTCGATTCTGCCCTTTTCTTCTCACCCTCCTTATTTAATTTAGCGTCACCATGTTTCTGAGACATATCTACACAATGCAAACATCGGAGATCAAAACCTACTCTAATCCTAAAAATTCTACCACAAATTCCTAACAATTTCTACCACAATTCAATCAATTTTACTCTAAACAACAATTTCTACTCTAATCAACGTCTAACAATTCAATCAAATCATAAACATCTAACATCATAAAATCAAAAATATAAAAAAAAAACTAAATATGTGACAATTTATCCAAAAAAAATCTAACAATTTAATCAAAAAAAGCCAATGCAATAGGATAATAAACACTTACTTGATTTTGGGATTGTAATTGGCATTGAATGGCTTAAATTTGGAAAAAAAATCGCAACTTTCTTGATCAAAACCGCAACAATGGAGTTTTGGAAATTCCTATGGTTCTTTTCTGTTTTTACAACAGAACCCAGTGTGAGTTAACTCACATTGACTTAAGTCATGTGCTGAGCGTGACTTAAGTCACGCTGGTGTTACACCTATGTGAGTTAACTCACACAGGGGTATTTTGAGTAGTTTGGTTGGGAATGAGTGAAACATGATTGGAGAAGAGCAATTTTCATGTTCTTTGCTAGGGCTGGCCACGAGGAGGAGCATCCAGATAGAGCGGGGGCCTCCAATTTATGGGGCTCAAATGTTTTTTTTATATGACACCTCAATTATGGATTATATATTTTCAACGTCAGCTACCTGTCATATGTGCTCTTGTGTCCTAGCCGCGCACATTTGCATATTGAAGTTCCCTGGTTTGCTCTCTCTCTCTCTCTCTCTCTCTCTCTCACATAAGGTTTTTTTGTACACTTGTAACATTGTGGTTGGCAAATGTCACCAAACGCTATGTCATCCAAGTGCTACTCGGTTCGACACCTAGGTTTTGCTTTTTTTTTTCTTCATAATTTCTTTAAAGCTTATTTTAGCTTCTTAAAAAAAAATTAATATAAATTGTTAAAAAGAATCCGCAATGAGAGTCGAACCCAATACATAACATTGTTTTTTTATTTTATTAGGGAACATAACATTGTTATACAACATACATTTCCACTATGCTATAGTATTTAATAACCCAAGATAATGAGTCGGGCCTTCAATTTGATCGGGACAACCCTATTCTTTGCACAAGAGATTTATTATACTTTTATCAATAACAATGTTATATCTCGCATCCAAAATATTTGTAAAATTGTAAAAACACGTGTGTCAAGAATACATAATAACTAAAGCAGGTTTTAGTAAAATTTCAGTTGGTTTTTGGCAGAAAGACGGCTCAGTAAAATATACACTCTCCAACCTTATTATTATGGGTCTGTTTGGTAAGAACATTGAACGAGCTTATAGCGGATAGCTTATAAGCTCGTCTGATAAAAAAAGTCTTGTTTGGTAATGGTCTTTCACCACGAGCTTATAAGCTATTTTTCAGACGCTATTCCAAATAGCTTATAAGCTCGTCTGATAAAAAAAAGTCCTGTTTGCAAGGAACATTGTTAATGGTTCGGTTCAAAATTGTATAATTAAGTTTATTAATGGTTTGATTCAGTTAGTGAACCGTTGTCAAAATGATAGTTCAATTCGAGAATTAGTGAAATCGTTTAGTTGATTTTTGTTCGGTTTGGTTCGGTTTGATTTTTGATGAAGAACATAACCACGAAGAAGCACAAGCTGAAATTGATGTAGAAAGTTTTAAAGAAGTAGGTGATGAAATCTCAACACCATATCTCAGGTTTCAAATACATAACCATAATCTCCACAAATAAAATTCAACAACAGATAATGTCAATAAACGTAAATAAGCTAGTGAAGGAGATGAACACATTTGAAGAAAGTGAAGAGAAAGCTAGGATTCTTTGGAGAGAGTGAAGATTCTTGAAGATTAGCTTAGCTTTTGAGGATAAAAGGTAAGGGAGATAGGTTTGTTCTACTTAATAAGCTAGAATCTATTTTTTTTACAAACGGGTCATAATTGATTTGAATGAATTTTGATTTTTATGATTTTAGATATTAATTTCCGTGCTCATAATTGAATGATGATTTTGGGTATGTGAAATTTGTTGTAAACTTGTTGTTGATGCTTAATTTTCATTGTTGATGTATGTTGAAGTGATTACTTTGAGAATTTGGCTTAAAATGATGAAACAAATGTTGTTGTTGTTGATTGATGATGAAATCATGATTCTATGCTATGAATGTTGTTGAGTACATGTTGGTGATGATAATTCATAAATTGGGTGATGTTAAATGTGTTGTTGTGGTTAAGTTGTTGTGCTTTTATGACTTTTGTGAAATTGGTTAAAAGTGGAGATGTTTGATTTTGATGAATTTGAATGGATTAATAGAAAATGAGTTAAAAGTGAAGATGTTTGATTTTGATGAATTTGAATGGATTAATTGAGTTGTTATGAAGAATTGAATTGAGGAGTATTTCTGTTTTCAATCAATGTGTTTTGGCGAGAAATCGTTTGGGAGAAAATCAAATTTTTGTGTCAAAAGTCATTTTAAGCACTTTTGTGAAATAAGTCATTTTGGGGTAAGTTGAATTAAGTTGTTTTGGGTTGTAAAATTATGTTTTTGTGTGTATCAATAGTCTAAGTGTTTGGGACGAGTTTGGTGAAAACGGAATGGAAAACTTATTTGAAAAAGATCTTTTACGCGTGAAAACACCTTTCTGCTATACTGCATAACAGGTACGACCGTGCGCCCCCTTGGCACGGGTCGTGCGTACTGTTTTGGTCAGGGTAGCCAGGAAACGTCAATTTTTCACTTCTTTTAAGGGTTTTAAGTATATCAATGGATCATAAACACCTAAATATAATTAGAGGAAGTGTAATTGAACTTCTAAAAGTGGTTTAACATGGTTTTATATTAAAAATGAATTAGCTTTAAAAAATAAAGAAGAAGTAGACAAACTTTGTAATTTTTGAGAAATAGTCGGACTTTGAGAAACGGTGATGGCATGCTTGACCTAATGTGATGTTAGGAAGTAACTAGGAGTATTTTGTTGATGTGTAGAAGCATGATGTGGTTCAGTTTTCTTCAAAAACTGAAAAATGATTACCCTTACCGTTAACTAAACATTATTACTCCCTCCATTTCTTATCTTTTGATGTTTTAAGTCATTGCACAAGTATTAAAGAATCATTAAAGTATAGAAATAATTGTATGATTTATACTAAAATACCCTTATTTATGCTCTTTGGCTACTGTCTATTTACTCCTTGATTTTTTCCTCAAAATTCTAATCTCCTTAATTATCGACACTCACCACACAAATTGCATTTATTATTTAAACTTCTAATTTTCTCAAACTTATCACACAACTTTAAAGTGAACGGTGAAAGTTGTACAATTGTTTTTTTTTTTTATCCATTATTTCTTTCCACTTTTTTTCCCACCAATACATTTAGTATTTCCCACCTTATACTTTTGAGGTTTTCAAAGTTTCCCACTCATTTTTAGAATCTAATATTTCAAATCCCTCAAATTTGCTTATAAAATTGAACTTCATGATGACATTTCAGTTATTAATACAAATATTGACATAAACGTTCCCTTAGTTGCAATAGAATTAAATTTACTTTTTTTTAACTATGAGGCAAATTCTCTAAATTCACTAGACTTGAACAACAAACCACCTCTTTACTAAAGATGATGTTCCTATATTTCAATCTAGTGATCCATCTCAAGAAGAATATACACACTTGGATGAAGAGTTTGAAGACTTTCTCAATAACCAGTGGGATGTGGAACTAGAAAACTCAAATGATGGTATCTAGAATTTCAGTTTTTAATCCAACTTTTGTGGGAATGTGCAACATTATTCATATTGATGAGAAGTGGTTCTCCATGACAAAAAAAAAACTGAGAAATATTACTTGTTGCAATATGAAGATGATCTGATACGTAGTTGTGTAAGCAAAAATTTTCTTCCAAAGGTCATGTGTTTGACGGCCGTAGCTCGCCCAAGATTTGATTCACATAGAAATGTAACATTCGATAGAAAAATTGGTGTCTTTCCTTTTATCATAAAAGTGCCTGCTAAAAGGACAAGTGTTAATAGAGTGGCTGGTACAATGGAGACTAAACCAATCCTTTCGGTCACTAGAGCTATTATAAGATCATTTTATATAAACAAAGTATTACCCTTTATCATGGACAAATGATCGATTGAAGATACTGGAAATCCAATATTTATTCAACAAGACAACGTTAGAACACATATTGATAGCAATGATGAAGAATTTTGTGAAGGTGCTAAGAAAAATGGATTTAATATCCGTTTAATGTGTCAGTCTCGAAATTCACCTGAATTAAATGTTCTTAATCTAGGATTTTTTTTTTCGTGTTATTCAATCCTTACAACAAAAAAAGGTATCTCAAACTTTTGTTGAACTTGTTAATGTCGTGAAGATGTCATTTGATGAATTTTCACCAATTAAGTTAAATTATATATTCTTGACTTTACAAATGTGCATGGAGGAGATTATGAAAACAAAATGATCAAACAAGTTTAGAACTTCACACATGAAAAAGAAAACGTTGAAAATACAAGGACAACTACCAGCAAATGTTAGTTGTGATTCTAATTTGGTGCAAGAGGTTCTCAATTTCTTAAACTAGATTTTGTTCCAAGAAAGATAAGGATAAAATACAAAGAAAATCATTTCATTTTGTGTATTTCTTTTCATTTTAATTCCAACAATTGTTGTGTCTTCAATTTATAAATTTATTTTGTGGGATACTATAAGAATATCATGAACGTGTGAATCAGGTACTCACACATATGGAACATCAACATATATGCTTCTAACCCAAAAAATAAAATAAAAATGGAACAAAAAATTTACATTATTGCAACACATAATTAAATCCAACCATTTTCATTAGAATTTTTCAATAATATTCGTCTCCAACAATCCACAATTAAAACTGAAAGCATAAAAGACAAGGAAAATAAAAATTGACTTCATTCCTACATGCATTTCATGCACTTTTGAGTAGTAAATGGAACATAGATTACAATGTAGTTTAGTAGAAACTGGGAAGATATATTTTCAAACAATCTCTTGCTGCTTCTTCTTTGGGAGTTAGGTTTTCTTCATCTGCAAACTTGTTTAAATCAAATCTAATATTAGCAGGAAGATTTAGATCAATATCCAACACTATTTGCCTTTGACATGGTTCTTCAACTACCTCTTCCACTAAATTTTCAACTATCATCTTCACTGCTTGTGGGTGCAGTTTGGATCTCGCTGTGTCTGCAGTATCAAACTCACAATCAACTTTTCCTTCAAGTAAATCCTCAACTACTATCTCCAACAATTTTTCTCTCTATATTGCATAGGTGTCTTTCTGAGTTGCTTCCATGGATGATTTAAAATGGAAATGAATGTAGTAGTTTTACCCATGTTGTCTTTTTATAGTTGGATGCATGTATATGGAGTATGAATAGTTTTAAATATTGCATGGGTAGTTGAAGTAATTCTTATTACTACCCCTCGGCAGTTGTATATTTCATCTGATTTTTTTAACCCATCTTTTAATACAATTGTGATAAGTTAAAAGTCACAACTTATTTAATTATCTTAAGGTGTGTTTTTCAACAATAGTAGAATTGGATAAAATTTGTTACAAATTCTAAAACATCAAATATTTTGAAAAAAAGTTGAAGTTCTAAAACATCAAAAGAAAAGAAATGGATGGAGTATAAGTAAATGGTCCAAAACAAGTATTACATTAATAGCAAGTAGGCAATATGTATTAAACTAATAATAACAATAACATTTATTAAACTAATAACAATAACATGTGTTAAACTAATAACAAAACAATTATTCCAAGTCACACATCCTAACCTACTACTACACATTTCACAACATATAATTACAAACCCAACGTTATCACTTTTAAACATAAGTGATATTAATTTTGAACACAAGCACAATGATAATGACGAAAGACTCATTAAAGGTCAATATAATCATACATGGACACATATTGAACATTAGACATGTTGGAGATATGGTAACATAAGCACATCAATGAAGGGTTTCTAGGAATCAAGCGCATCAACAACAACGAATGGATTTTTGATAACAATACATAAGCATATCGACGATGGGATGAGAATATCAATTTGGGGAGGATACAATTAATACTGGGAAGAGAAGATATGTGAGACGCGAAGAATGGGAGAAGATGAGAGCATTGAGACATGATTTAGCTTTCTTAAAGAAAATGAGAGGATTGAAATTTCTAAATTAGGTTTTGTTAATATGGGGAAATATATTGTTATGTTTTAGATGGTCAATTCTTTTTCTTGTTTCTTTAGAAAGATGGTCAATTCTAGAGTTCACAACTAAGACATATTTTGCATCATGCACAAACTTGTTTTCATCATTGGATCAAAAAGTCTTACCATTGAATTAAAAGTGATATGATATGACTTATTGATCGACCGGTAGAAAATATACTTGCAAATGGGGCAAAACAATTTTACTTGTGTACATTAGACAAAGTCATTATAGATAATTTATATGGAGTAAAACCTTATTTATACTAAATAATAAATATCCTAAAATCTATGTGAGTTTAGATCAATTAACACAACATTTCATTATATACATAAGGGTAGGTTTAAAATTATTACCCCTAAAAAAACAAAAATTCTTAACTATAACAATTTGATTAATGGGACACACAATATAGGATAATTGTTTGATCTGAACAGATTACAATTCAAAGGCAAAAATAATTTCCATTGTATTCAGTTTGTTATCTGAGTCTTTTACATACTTAGTTAGTTATACTAAGAAGAATTTTTTGTTTTCTTTTTTGGTAAAATTTGAGAGGCATTTAATTAGAATACTCAATTACTAATTAGTTATTTGATCCTAGACAAAAGCAATTTATTTTTAAACAGAAGTCAATAAGTCTCTTTTACATTTTTTTTGAGAGGTTAAGTCTGTGTTACATTGAACCTACCTTCATTTATTTCAAATTTAAATAACACTCTTTAATATTTTGTTACGAAAATCTCACTCATCAATTCAAATTCATTCCCTTTTACTCATTCTTTCACACTAACTTTTTCTTTCTCCTATTATACACAATTTTTCTTAATTCTTTCACAGCCCACTCAAGAAAATGATGAATAACACTTTAACATCATTTCAAGGAATTCCTGAGACATCAAATCATTCTCAACCTCAAGATGTCACTGCAAACCAACATCCAATTCATGCTCGTTGATGAGGTGTGCCACGTAGCGGACCAATCCGTATCCCTTTCTTATGGACAACCGATCGCGCGAGCAAAATTCCACAACCTCGATCATCATTTACAAAACAGAATCTTTAACATCAGCAATTATCTTTAACGTTGTTTGATTTGCTGGAAAAATTCAACATAATTTCTCAATATTTGGTTTCAAACATGAACACCATGCATGATAAGGCACCAAAGATTTTGATGAATGTAAGATTGCCAAAATGTGTGGATTGCAATCAAGAAAATAGTGTGAAGCTGATAATTGCTGAGAAGAAAAAAAATATATCAATTGGTTGTGTCTGTTGCTGGGATAAATGCTTGGTAGTTGCAAGCATGAATAGTTGAGGTATTTTTGCAAGTATAACGATCATTATCGAACAAGTGCCAAGAATAGGGTTCTTTATTTGACTTATTTTGAACTTTGTCAACAACTTGATCCTTCTGGATCCTTTGATTTATATTGACTGGTCAACAACATGGTAGTACTGTGTACTTATGACTAGATGATCTATGAATTTTATTTTCTTTTACAATTTTATGTTAGTTAATAAGGTTTATGGTTATTTGATTTTCTAAATTTTCATACACTATCTTAATGAATACATACTCACCAAAAAAACATGCAATTTTAATTTTTATGAGTGTATTTTTCTAGTCATTTCTATGTTTTGTTATGAATCTGATTCAAATCTTTATCAATACAAAGATCATGACCAAAGCATATGGTTTTTGTTTATTTACATTCATAAAATTAGTTTCATTATCTCAAAACTTATTTTACTTATTTGTTATGTTTATTAAGATTAGTTAGCATTCAACATATGTAAGGTTGTAATTTATTTTGGGGTGTTATTTGTTTTTTGTGTTATGGTTTTTAGGCTTTGATGAGTTATCTGGTATTTGACTGTTAGTAAGGCTCTTTATAGTGTTTTCTTACTTCAATAATGAAACACATGTATCCAGTGGCGGAGCTACAACAAGCACTTTGTGGGCATGTGCCTGCACTAAAATTTTCATTTTTAATATATAATGTATTGTGTTGTGCCAACTAACTGCCCTCATTATTTGAAGTATATAAAAATACTCATTGTATCAAAGTAAAACTAGTCAAAATACTTTTATAGTAATCTATTCCAGCTACTTTTTTTTAAAGGCTATTCTAATCATTTAATATCTCATTTATTGGTAAATTGATCAATTGATCATAATATAATTTCGTCCATCTTATAATTAGCGATTATTTGTAATAAAATTTTGTTCCGGATTAATGATAATTTCAATTTTCAATGCAAACTTAATTACTTTCTCCGTCTTAAAATGACCGACTTAGTTGAATGTTTCACATATGTCAATTTACAATTTCGATCTTTAATATTTATAATTATATACAGCAAAAATTATAGAAAAAGTTAATATTTTGAAAATACCCATAGAGACAAATCCAACATCTTATATGCAAACATTTGTCTTTACATATTAGTAGAAAATTATATCAAAGTATGTTATGCGAATATTGTATATATTAAACAAGGTCGGTAATTTTAGCACAAAATGAGTACTTTTTTTGATTGTACACTAATACTTGCATTATTCTTAAGTCAATAACTTTCACTTTGTATTTTTAAAAATGTTAATGAATCAATACTTGATAAGAGTAATTTTGTAAAAATATTATTATTATTATTTCCCTTTCATTTATATATTATGGTAAGGTATTTATTTTACTTTCAGCTTAGAAAATCTCAAATACCATGTAGACTTTTTTTTTGGTAAAATAGTATTTTTAGTACGGTATGTGAATATTTCCCCCACAATCTAATTTTTTTGGTTATGCTACTACATGTATCTCTTAACCTAATTTGGTAACATCTTGTGATCGAATTTGGGGATTATTAATAAATTTGGCAATTTCAAAAAAGAAAAAAGGTAAGTTTATAACCAATAGTTTAGAGCAAAGTTTATATACGACTGTTTATACTAGACTTCCGACTCGCGCGACACATGGGTCTTATGTTTTAATATATGTTACAATAAATAAAATTTCTTTAAAAACATACAAACACTAAAAACGGTAAATTAACAATTGAAAAAATAAACATCATCTGAATTTTCTAAATAAAAACATTAGCCAAATGTAGTATTAACATCATTACTTTTTATAAATCGAATATGCATCAAGGACGCTGACTTTTTAAAGGTTAATATTGTGAGATTGAGAGGGTAATCATGATTGATAAAACATATTTATTGTGATAATAATAAGAATTAAAGTAATCATGATTTAATCTACAATTATACGCTTGAATATTATTGTTATCCAGGATGCTGACTTTTCTTTTTCTAACACTGCCATCATCAATTTCAATTTAACCACCGTTTCAATTAGGTAGGAAGTAATTGTCAGCTGTTTAAATTTCATTTGGCAATTTGATTACTATTATTTTCAGTAGCCTCTACAATTCATCAAGCAAGGAATATAAAAAAACATAAGAATCATTAGCCTTTAAGTTATTAGAATGAATGATTTCAAAAGAATAACAACTAAAGTAAATTAATGATTATTTAAGAGTATTAGCTAAGGCCAAATGACTATAATTGATTTAATCATTAGCCTTTGATTTTATTGATTTAATTTTCGCCTGAAAACCACTGTTTTTTTCTTTTACGTTATGTGATTTATTAAAAAAAAAATAGCTAGAAAAAGAAATGTCCTATATTTCAGTTATATTCTCTCAAGATATGTGTCTGAAAAAAGTGGTAGGGACCAAGGGAGCTACCAAACAAAATTACAACAAATATTAGCACAATGAAGAATATAAATAATCTTTTAAATCACAAATAAAAATAGAAATTTTATTGAAAAAACCTTATGTTGACTGCTTTGCAAGAGCGGATTGAACATCATATAAATTTATATCGTATGGATTCATAATGTTGTGGTTTTGAATATAGATGTTAGTTAATAGTGGTAGGACAAAAAGAATTGATGAGCACCACTAAATACGGATGGCAATGGGTACCCATTGGGTAGGGTACCATAGTGCTCATCCCCGTACCCGCGTTTTAAAAAAATCCTTATACCCAAGCCCATACCCTCGTGGGCAATAAGTTTGGTGCCCGTCCCCATACCTTAAGGGTATCTAAAAGCATGTACCCGAACCCACTACCCACACTTTCACAACAAAAAGATAATAAATAATAAAAATATCACAACATAATTAAAATATGATATGAAATATTTTAAATCAACATATCAAATATTACGCATCATATATTTAGTCAAATAAAAGCATCTCAAATATAAAAAATAAGTGCATATTACAATAAATATCAAAGATTTTGGATTAATTAAATAAATTTAATATAAATAAAATTGTTGGTATAGTATATATAATGTGCGGACATGGGGCGGGGTGGGCACTAGAGTGCTCGTACCCGCACCCATACCCGTTCAAATTTGCAGGTAATTACCCATGCCCATACCCAACAATGCGGGCATTTACCCGCCCATCATGGGTATTTTTTGCGGGTGCCCGCTGGGCTTGGGTCCAATTGCCATCCCTACCACCAAAGCTCCATATTTATAGCGGTGAAGTAAAGATATGAGATAAGAGGATGAGGACAAAATTGGAATTAGGTGGCCAAAAATGGAGAATAAAATAGATGTTTTTATCAAATTAGGGTTTGCACATTATTCTCCAATTTATAATAATATTTTTTTTTGTTAAGTAGTCTAGTGGCTGATGCTCACACATTTTAAATGTGGAGAAGTGATGAGTCCAGGGTTCAAACCTCGACCCCTGCATATAATATGCATTGTCTCTACCAACTGAACTAAACTCACGGAGACCAATTTATAATAATAATAATAATAGATAATATAATATATAATAGATAGATAGATACTTATCTATAACCATCCAAGAAAATGAAGAAATATCAAATAGAGATTTCAAATAGTTACGGAAGACTTCTAACAATTCATGAAATCATGATAAAGACATAAAATATCACTTTATATAAAACAAACTTGGTTTCATTTTTTGTGGAAAGTATTGCATGCTGCTATGTTAATATGTGTGTATATATATAGGCAAGATTCGTTGACAAATCAAGTGGCTTAAAATAAAACACTATCTTCCATTAAAATACACCCAATTCAAAGCATGTACAATCTTCTTCTATCTTTTGCAACAATGCTGAATTAAACCAATTTCATCAGTACCTAATTCTTCATCATCATCATTCCATATCAATTCGGTAATCATTAGATTTTTTTTCCCGTACGTGAACTCTCTTCCCAAATAATTTCCAGCATAGACTCATATTTTATGCTTTAAAATATATAGCATATATTAGGGTTAATTCATAGTATAAATTTGTGGTTTTTTTTAAGGAATTAATTGGTGGTTTCTTAAAACATCAATTTCTGGTATCAATTTGGGACAAGTTTTTTGTTCAATTGAAAAATCAAATAAAGTAACATTGGAGTTGATTTTTGTTTCATAATTTGGGATAAAGTTATTTATTTGTCATCCATAAAATAACTTCCAATTGAAATCATTTCATTGTTTTCTGCGATGCAACCAGAATTCCTCTTCCAAAATTTTGAACATTCAGGTTACAGATTGATTGGATGATCTGCACCAACAAACTAGGTATTAAAACTAGAGAAGAGAGAGGTTATAGATTCCACGCACAATCTCACCTGGGGTTTATTTTAGTTGAACGGCTAGTTAATTATGAACCACTTCATTCATTTGGATCTACAATTGAGATTTAGTGTGAGTCTTAAGACTTACACCTGGTGCCAACGGATACTGTCTCATATATATATATATTTATTTATCTAATGTGAAAAGTTGAATTTAATCGGCATTGAATAAGACATATCAAGTATTAACATAGGCAAGAACAAAATATATCACATGACTCCAAATGCATTTTCTACTTGTGCTTATTAATAGTTATTATTATGTTCAATGTTTGTATAATAAACTTTCGCACTAATAAAACACGAAGTTAAGATATATTAATCAAAATATTAGTAATGAAAATAAGCATATTTTAGCAAGCATTCTAATTACAAAGCAAAAATTTAACATGCACATCAATACTTCAAAAAGAAAGCACACATTAAATCTTCTTAGAACCAAGTCTAGTTTTCAAAAATATTTCAGGAATGTGAATAATCATGTATGACCCTAATAGTTATCTGATAGGATTCATGCTAGTGTGAGAAAGCATTTGGTGTCAAAGATAAAAAAGGATGTTGAAGAAGGGGCAACATATGTGGTTGATAATATATTAGTTGCTGGAAATGATTCTAAGTACAAGATCACACCACACAAATATAAACTCAATTGCTTGTTTTCTATAAACTTTATCAGGATTAAAGACTTGCTTGTTTTGTATAAACTTTATCAAGATTAAAGATCATCATATTCCAATCAACCATTTTGATTATGTGTCGTTCAATGAAATTTTAGATTCACCAAATTAGGATAGAATAATTGGTAATGCTTAGTATCTATAGTGTACAACATATTTTGATATATATTTTATTCCTAGTAATACTATTATGCACTTAACTTTTTTGAAGTTGTAATTGGGCATGTCATTGAAAAGAATGATATCAAATTGTCTATAAATGATGATAAAATACAAAGAAGATGGACCTTACTTTGGAGAATTTAGAGTAAGTAAGAACAATCATCTCTTAAAATTAACCTCTTAGTATATGTATTGTCACAAACTAATATGTATACATATATAAATATCTTTTTTCTGTAGAGGAATTAGGATCCATTGTACTCTTTAGGATGATTTTGTTGAACAAATGAAGAATTTTTTGGAGACACATGATTCAACAAATCTTGTCATAATGATACTCCAATTGTGAAAATTAAACAGATATCTTCGTAAGACTGTATAAATTGTTAATTTATTGTTTTTGGTATTTGTATGTTTTTAATGAAATGTTTATTTATTTCAACATGTATTAAAACATAAGACCCATGCGTCGCACGGGTCGTCCGTTTAGTAAAATAAAAATGTAGAAACGACAATTGAATTATTTGATTTCACTATAATAGTTTATTGATTGATTAAGTGTGTATTATTATTTGAAGTTGTTATTAACAAAGTATAATTACTTATCACTGGGATTATTTGTTGTAATAGATAGAGATACTAATAATATTGATTGTTAAAATATTCTATAACATAAAATTTAGAATTTATTCCGACTTAATGATTAAAAAATTACATCATTTTATTAATTATAAGTAACTACAATTGATTATAGCATTCAATTGTGTAATTATGTGTATTGTATAATTAATTTTTTCCATCAATCATATCATCTAGATACATTAATATAGTTTTATAATGATTAGGAAGAATCTCAATCAAATGACTCTTCACATTGATAAATTTCCATATGTGATATTAATTAATTGATTAAGTGATTCATATGATTAGTTAGGTTCTTAACAATCGCCTTGTTATTTGATCACTTAAGTTCCTATTTTATCACCGGAAATAACTCTTCAACTTCTCAACTAATAATCAAGTAGCTTTGCTAAATTGATTGATTAGACATTTTAAAATTAATCTTGTTAATCAATTATACATTGTACCCAATTGTTTATCATATAAGAATAAAAAAATGTATTTATGCAAGTGAAACTTTCGTTTTTCTCATTTGTTCTTCTTTATCATTACAAAATGAGAGCAAAGCCTACAATCTTTTTCTTTTATTTCTTTATTTAAAAAATTGATAAGGGTGAAATTCTTATCAATTAAAGTGGTACTAACGACCATTTTACAACCATCTTTGAGTGTATTTGAACTTTATACATTGAGGTCATAAGACTAAACTTTCACCATTGAGCTAGTACATCAAGTGTTATTTCTTTTATTTTTGATATTTGCGTGATTCTTGAAGCACTATACCCACTTCCAATGATAAAGAAACATTCCCTTCATTTTCATGAATATTTTTTTACCATTTATTTTGTAAAATCGAAGTTAATATATATGCTTTTCTCTATGATATTTTCTCTATTATCACTATGAGCAAGACAGTTAGAACAAAAATTACAACGCAAATACCAACTACATGAACACCATAGTGTTAGTGGGTTGTACAAGTGAAGCATTGGCCCAAGAAAATATTGCTCTCGTGTGGAAGTCTGAGTGTGAAGTATGCAGTTCTGAACAGAATTGGTGCAACTAATTGGTGGCGCGGTATGGAAGCGTAAGCTAGCAAGGTCTAAACCTAGGTTGAAAGGAACAAGTTTGCAAGCAACAAACTTGTGAAAATAGGGTTCCGGGATCCACCAGAAATTGAGAAAAGCTCTCTAAAATATTATTGATTGAATAAAAGTTATCTCTAGGCTACATCTGTTAAGCTTAAATAGGGAAATAACAAACCATGAAATACTATAGAAAATAACAAACTGAAACAAAAACAGAAAATTACTAAAATTGGGCTAAAATAAAAATACTATGAAATTATTGAGGAAACCGTCCTACATCAGTCTCATCCACCTCTAAAGAACTCGACCCCGAGTTCACATTTTGATTAAGATCTTTCCACGCATGTTGACTCCTCCAATGAACAAGAGACCGCCTCCTGGAACCCATTGAATAAAATTCAAAGAAGAAATTATGGATACCAATTGTGAAAATAGTGGAGGAGGATTTCCAACATGAATCTCAAGAACATCAACATCCCAAATAATCCAATCCTCAGTGACACTCCTATGATGAATATCATGTGTAAGAAAATTTCTCCAAGGTGGTAACACACCATTAACTCTAAGAAAATTCCCATATCTCGTTTTCAACTTCACATGTGCACCTTCTCTACTTTGTTCATTAATTAAACGAAACACCTTGTAAGGGACTGGAGCAGCAAGTTGTGAATTTTCAAATACTTCCAAAGCCAAATAATTAGAATCGAAGAAAACACTAACAACCTCTTTAGGTATATGTGATTTAGTCCTTTCAACTAGATGATTGGCTCTGACAGGGAGCTCCTCAACGATTCCATCTTGTGAATTAAAGGAATGAGTGGTTTTATCACAAATTGTATCATTATCCACCCCAATTGCATCTTCAACTTATTTTACAAGTTCAAACAATGCATCGCTATCCTCAATACTAACAATAGGTTCGGTGATTAAATGTTCTTCGACTGGTTCCACAGACGTCGAAAACGTTTCAGCCGTCCGATCAACGTCGATCTTCTCTTGCAACGGTGTAAGAATTATGTCACACGACTCAATAATTCGATTATTTCCACCACGAACCCTAATTGGTTCACCTCCCCTGTTCTGATTCTTTATGTTGTTGTAGTGGTGGTTGATGTTGTTAATCTTAGCCATTTACGCCATTGTTGTTGCCATGTTTGCTGTGGATAATATCACCATAACAACTTTAATGGTCGCAACTAAACCGTCAAAAACTGCCCTAGTAAGTGGTTGATCTCCCATGGTTGAATCACGTTCACAAAAGAACAGGGAAAACCTGCTATAATACCAACTGACGCAGTACGGAAGTAAGGGTTAACAAGCGCTAAATTAGGGTTCCAGAATCCACAAGAAATTGAGAAAAGCTCTCTGAATTAGTATTGATTAAATAAAAGTTATCTCTTAGGCTACATCTGTTAAGCTTAAATAGGGAAATAACAAACCCTAAAATACTATAGAAAATAACAAACCGAAACAAAAACAGAAAATTACTAAAATTTGACTAAAATAAGAATACTATGAAATTACTGAGGAAACCGTCCTACATCAATTGGGCACCCAAAAATCACACTTATGGTATTACAACTGCATTGTCCAAGCTCATTTTTCTCATAGGAACAAAGGCCAAGTTGGATTTTGGTGAGTATGTGTTTAATCAAACTATGAGGCATAGTGAAACTTTTATTGTAAAATTGCCAATAACCTTTCCATGCTTAACCCCTAAGATTATCCTAAGTCAACATCATGGGATTGTGAATCCAGATGAACTCCAAAGCAAAAAGGGAGTGCCTCTAACTTTTGATTATTGACTATTTGTCGGAACACATGTTACAAACCTTGTGGTGACAACAGGTAAGGACCAATATGGTGTTAGAAGCTCTAACCCCATTTCAAAGTATACCAAGGAGGATGTTCTTGCAGAGCTTATTGAAGTCTCTAAGGACGCAAGTGTGGATAACCTGATCAGGCTGATGACCATAGAGAAGGATGATAAGGAAGGAGATGAAGCGAAGAGTGAAGAAGGAACAATGGTTGGAAGTCAAGAAGGGACATAAGCTGAAAATAAAAATGGAGCCGAAAGTGACAACTTATTCTTTTTCAAGTCGTGTATTTGATGTTCAATACTTTATTTGTTTTGCCTTTGCCAAATTGTGCAAATAAGGGGGAGTAGTAGCTGTGTTATGACTCTGTTTTGATGTGTTGATGTAGTGGTAGTAGTATTGTGTGTGGGTTTGATGTGCTGGATATGGTATATTCCCTCTCCTATTATGGTCCCTCTTATGATGTGTATGCTTTCTGATGTGATGTGTGTGTTGTGTGTAGTAGTTTGTGTAGCAGTATTGGTGTGTTCACTAATATGAAGTATTTCATATATGGGTTATTGATGTGATCTTTTGTTTGATAAATACGTTGTTGATGTGTCTTTGATGAAGATGATTTTTTTTGTGATGTGTGTATGCTATGATTGTCTGTTGAAAAAATTTAATGAAGAAGTGTTACTTGATGAAGAATTTTTTTCTCATGCACATCTTTATTTTTGAAGATTGTTTAGGCCAAAATTTGTCAAAGAGGGAGATTGTTGTTCTTTTGATTAATGATTGGCTGCATTTAGTTAACACAATATGTTCAAGCAAGATGTGAGACAAGATGCTCTAGCATGTGTGCATCATCTGGACTCAAGATGTTGTGACATATTCTGTGTTTCTATAAGCTTTATTTGTTCTCGTGTGCTACAAGTTATCGTGTGCTTCTAGAAGATTATTTGAAGTCGGTTAAAATGTTGTGACATATTCTGTGTGCTTCTAGAAAATTGTTTGTTGTTGGTTAAAACTTGTCATGCGCTTCAAGTTATTTTAAGGAAGATTTGGTTCAAATACATTTTATGGACGACTAAATCTTTTTGGCCCATTGAAGAAAAAACTCAGCAGGTGAATGACTATTTAAGGAGGCTCAACCTTAATAACAAGTCGCCGAAATCAATATTGAAGATCAGAGATTTAGGCTCAACCCTAACACCCTAATATTTTGTGTGTTCTTCTTTATTATTAGTATGTTATACACGTTGTCTCTGTCATCGTGTTTAACATCTGTCCTCTGTGAACGAGAATATCAATTGGTTCACGTGGCACACCATTAGTTTTTTTATTTATTTAAAGAAACTTAACATATGGACTAATTGTAAAATTTTTACAAAGTGCATAGACCAATGCCACACAAAAAAAGGTGCAAAGATTTATGACAAAATATGATGAAAGTGCAAGGATTAATGACATATTTATGAAGAAGACCTTTAAATACTACTATCGTAACTATTACATTATTCCCATAAAAAAGAAAAAACTATTACATTTTTTTTTTTAGCTATTATTGTTTTTGTATATAAAAAATTGTGAGGACTAATAGCTAAAAAAATGAAATTACTCTTATATAATTTTATTGCTGGTGAACATTCCAATACCCTTCGATCTTCACATAACATTTTAGCTATTTTTTACCTATCATAACTATTATAGAAGTTCCCTCAAAAAAAAAAAAACTATTATAGAAA
>Ga0228710_1001118_pt1 | contig 38958 bp, 33 predicted proteins | sample MedpolnodulmetaG_FD_177995 | JGI IMG/M metagenome (GOLD analysis project Ga0228710, IMG submission 177995) | Root nodule microbial communities from Medicago polymorpha collected in Santa Monica, California, United States - pink nodules | ecosystem: Host-associated > Plants > Roots > Nodule...
AATATTGATAATTTTTTTAAGGACGAATATTGATTATACTATATATATAATTATAATTAATATATTATAATATTGTTTTTTACATCTTGATTAATTTTATTAAAAAAAATCTTGATAATTGTGGTTCGATTCTTTGATTTTTTTTGTTAAATTAAAAATATTTAAAATTTCAATAATTGCTTATGTAATGTTACATCAAAACACTTCAATTTATGTAAGTACTTTTTAGTGTACATATCCAAACATAAATAGCTTATCAAGTATAAGAGCTTATGATGTAAGCTCTGATGTTATAAGCCCTAATGCTATAAACATCTATATAAGCTGTTTATCCAAACGGTTACGTTAAAGGTGTTTTAACATCTTTCTTTTTTTCGCAAGAGTGTTTCGACATCTTATGATTAGGAAGTTATTTTGAATCATTCATATTTCACAATTGAAATATGAAGACATAGAATGTGCGATGCTCTCAAGATAACGTTATATCCATTTTGAAAAAATATCATTAAAAATTAGTTGAAAACTACGGTCAAAAATATGCATGATCAATTTGTCGTATTTTTTGTGTAAAAAAATGTTCTATTTTTCTCGCTTATTTCATCAATTTTGGTAATTTGTCCAATAGTCCTCGGGAGCATAGCTTAGTTGGCAAGGATACGGCAGTTTGAGAAAGAAGACGATGTGATAGGATTAAAGTTTAATCCTTCTTTAAAATTAAAAAGGATTTTTATTTAATTTTTTTATAATTATTCTCAATAAAATAATGAACAAATTTCAAAAAAATTATTTTTAAATATTGACTAATTGCTTTTTAAATAATAATTGGTCCACGTGGCACACCGTTAGTTTTGTTTTTTTTTTTTTTAAAACAGAAACTTAACATAAGGACTAATTGTAAATTTTTTACAAAGTACAGGGACTAATGTCACATTTAAGCCTTTTAAGAAAATTATATGTTATGTATTGGTGTCATTCTCTCACACTTTGCTTAGGCCCGTAAAATTTCAAGAAAAGGGATTTCCTTCACGTGTGTGTGTAGGTTTCCAACGACTATTGTCTGTCTATATACCAAAAAAATGCTAACTACTAGGACATACAATCCAATAAGTGTAAGAATGGTATGATGTTTTGTTGTCTTTGGATTTTCAAATTGTTGTATTTGGATATCCAAAATCTATTTTAAAAAAGAATTTTTAGCCATCGAAGTAATTATTGGTTGAGTCATAATCAGGTCGTTATTTTTAAGACGTTTCATAGCACTACTAAAAAATTGTGCAATTAGACTATCAATATATTGGTTTGTAAACAATAGGCAAGTCTACTAAATATCATGCAGTGGTGTAAGAATATTCTAACAACATTTTCTTATTTGCACCAGCAAACATATGTTTTAAACATGGCACAATCACAACAAATATGGTGTGAGGCCCTAGTGTTCATCCACCATCCACTGGATTCACCAACTAGGTTGACCTCACTAATCATTGAAATAAATTGCTCTTCAAGTAGGAATTATGGGACCACATAAGTCAAACTGACGCGCTTTCCACTGAGAGGGCGATCATGACACAAATTAGTGTCACCAGTTGAAGAGAGAGATAGATGACCTGATCCAAAAAGGACACCTAAAAAGATTTGTGAAAGATGATCATATAGAAGCGACCTTGACCATGGAAGGAAGATAACAAATCAGATCCCTTTTTCCATAAGAAAAGACGCAGAGTTTCATAACAACAAGAAAGATGATCCACCAGTCAAACATACACTCAACACCATTGTTGGGGGCTTATCACGTGATGGGGAATCAAGCTCAAAATAAGGGTTTAATTATGGAACAACTTCAACCTTATAGGGGTAGCTTATTGGGTTTCTATGGCAAGCAGGAAAACATGAAGGGCAATGTAACACCCCGATTTTTAAACAGCAAAAGTGCATTATTCTTAAAACAGCTCAAAATCCTTGCACTAAAGGATTCAGGGTTGTCTTTAATATAAAATCAAAGTAAGTAATTTTCTTTCAAAGGCGTTTTACAAAATGATTATATGAACCAAATATTATATTTTATAAATTAATTTTAGGTAATGAGTTTTCAAATTTAAATCACACTTCTCATATATATAAAAGAGAAATGATATATTGACAACCTTCCTAGATCTATACTGTATAGATACGATATCATTTTTTAATGAGTTGTTTCTCTCTCTTATGGTCACATCAATAGTTATAATTGATGTATTTTTATACTAGTTGTCCAAAAGTTGTTGATTTTTCGATGTTCATATATCATTGCTCTATATAAAATAGTGTATATGAGTATGCATTCATCATGGAAATAACATTTACAACGGTACAATTTATAACGTAGAGAAAATAATCATATATGACTCTACGACCAAATCAAAGTTGGTCTTGAGCTCTAAACTGAGATGATTGGGTACTACGACCCACCAATGGCATTGAGCTTGATTGCCTCTGATTGCCAACAAGGTCTCCTCCTTGCCATGTCTTCAATGTCAAGTCGATATTCACAACTAAGACACTAGGAAAGTCAGGGGCACCCACACACATATTTCTACGTGTAAGTCGATGTCCATGTCTTGATTGGTAAGTTTTTATATGACATTTTTACTAAGTGTGTTGAAGGGACAAACACAATACACTGATTTAGTTGAGAGGAATTTAATAATGGGTCTACGTGTAGAAAGAACTTTTCTAACTTCATAAGGGCCAAAAGAATATTTCATTATGCAAGATATTTATATATTATAAATAGATAAAATCATATTTTATATGATACATGCATAGGGGGAAGTATGGCAGATGATATTGTCAAGTTTATTTTTGTTAAGATTATTTTTCTTTCCATATTTATTATTGCAAGAGACATCGAAGGTAATACATTTTTTATCCTTTGCAAAAAAAAAATTGTGTACATAATATTTTATTATATTTTAATACTATACTTTTATTCATATTTTTCATCACAGCAAGAACTATATGTATTGGAGATTCTGATTGTCGAAATGAAAGGTGCATGCCTGGTATTAAACCGGTATGCTCTGAAGGCTGGTGTGATTGTATAGGATTTATACCATAGATTCTACGAGTGTTCATGAGTACACAAATGTCCGACTTAAATATATTATGAGGTACCATTTAGTTATTATGTTGCAATCCAATAACTTTCTTTTTCTAATTTGACGAAGATTGTAGTTATGGATTTGTTCTCTATTATGATGGTAATGAAATAAGGCAGCTTGATTGTATTCTTGTCTACTGATTTCAGTCATATCGTTGTGACCTATAATTTAGCATATCATATTTTTTTTCCAACTCTACTGGTTATCATAATTGAGATCCATGTAGCTCTTTCTTGATCATAAATTTTTATCTTGATCTCTATTTCCCATTTATTTGTGTTTCAACAAATTTGAATTCTCTATTGTTGTTGCATGATATATGTTCGAAAGTGTACATGTATATCACAGTAATAAGAAGAGTATCATATCCACAATGACTTAGGAATATCAAAGTGGATTTTGTTTTCTAAGTTTTTATTTAGAATATGTTTTAGTTTTTGAAAAATGATGTTTGGTTTTAAAAATATGCAATTATTTAAAAGTGCCTTGAAATCATAGAGTTCATGATTACATAGAACAATAACTAGCTCCTAATATTTTCCATTGTCTTGAAAACCATTGTCCTAAGGTTGAGGTAACTCTAACTCTTAAAACATCTTCTTTTTTTCCTTGTATGAACAAAGGTGTACCTTATCAACAGGGCCGGACTTTAGGAGGTGCAAACCGCTCAATGGAGTTGGGCCTCCCCAAGGTTTGGACCTAAAAAAAATTATAGCTCAGTAGTACTACTAAATGTAACAACCCGTTTTTCACTAGATTTATTTTATTATTTATTTATGTATGTTTATGTGTGCTTGTGTGTGATTAATTGCCTCTGTGTCCATTTTGGTTGGGATTAGTGGAATTGGGCGTTAGAATGTATTTTGGTCATTTTGTGAGCAGGGGGTAAATTAGTAATTCCACTGTGAGAATTATTTTTAGTGTGTTAAGCGGGAGTTATATTTTTACCAAGTTACTAGTCGGTGTGGTAATTAGTTAAGAGTCGATAACTTTTAACCATAAGTGGGTAGAAACTTTATAATTGGTTAATGAGTGTTTTGAGCCCATTAAGACATAAAGGGGTTAAGCCCGATAGTGAGGAGCCTATTTAAACCTTAGTCATTGAGGAAAATTAGGTCACTTAGAATCATTTGTTCATTTTCACAAAACTTTTGAGAGAGGTAGAGAGAGAAAGAGCTAGAGGAAGAGAAAAATGGTTTTGAAGAGAGAAGTACTTGGAGAACAAGAAGAGGGTAGAGATTCAAGGGATTGGAGATAAAGTGAAGCATTAGCTTAGCTTTGTGAAGATTAGAGGTAAGGGGGCTAGTAATCTCTCATAATCTTTTGTATAATCTCTTTTATACTTAAAACTCATAAGTGCTTATTTGTGAAAAGTGATTGTTGTGAGCTTAATTGGTGAAATTCGTGCTTATGCTTTGATGTAATGTTTGGGTATGTGAATTTGATGATAATTAAGTTGTTGATGATGAAATTACATGCTCAAGTTATATATATGTATACTTTGTGTTTTTGCTCAAAATTGGTTAAGTATGATATTGTTGTTGATGAGTTGTTGATGAATTCATACTTAATTGATGTTGTTGTTGTTATGGGATGTTGTTGTTGATGATTGAAACCTTGGGTAATTATAATCATAGAGTTGTAGTGTGAATTTGTGTGGTTTTTGAAAGTTTTACAAAAATGGGTCAAATGGTGATTTGTGATGAAATGATGTTTTGGTTCAAGTTTTATATGGATTTGAGTGTCTTTTTATGTCTATAAACGTTTAGACAAACCTTGGGAACAAATTTTGGCATTGGGGATTCAAAATTAGGGTTTTGAAGTGAAAATTGAATTTTACCCGAGAGCTGACTGTCTAAACTCGCCATGGCGAGCAAATCGGTGGACATGGCGAGTGAAGAAATTGTCCAGCTCGCCATGGCGAGTGATTTGGTGGCCATGGCGAGTTGTTCAGTACAACAACTCATGTTTTTTGTCGTTTTCAGGGTTTTGGGGCCGATCCGAGTTTTCTAAAATGCTTCTTTCATCATGTTTGATCACTGTTTTTACTCTTTAACCTACTGGAACATCTTATAAGTTGGATTGAGCTTGATTTTATGAAATTGAACTTAACTTTTGAAAAATGTCCAAGAACGTCGATTTTTCCGAAACTTGTTTTTCTTAAGTTAGCTTTTGATAATATCCAGCAAAATATGCACTCGATGGTTGCAACTATTTTTTCCTAACATCATCTTACTCACTAAGCTTTTGGCAGTGTTGCGCTAAAAACACACTTAGAGCAAGTGTACTTTATCGCAGAAGTAGTATAAAAGATTATCATATCCACAAGGATTAATTAACAAGTACCAAACTAATTGAGATTATTTATTATTTAGACGAACAAGTAGTAAAATGGTTTTGGTAATTAAATAAAAAGCAATGACAATGAAGGATAAAAAACACAGAGTTGTAAATCAATAGAGAGATGTCTAGGGTCGCGGTTTCACTTGCAAGTTTTGATTCCTTTATGTCTAGTTCTAAACAAATTCCTATTTTTATTCAATCACCAATCCCTTTACTAAAACTATTAATCTGTTTGGTCATTCGTGATTAATATTCTTTCTCCTAAGTTAACACTTTGTTTGGTCATTCAAAGAGTTGAAACTCAAGAAAAGCATAAAGTACAAAAAGGTTGAATGATTGGAAGACTAAAATTAAGGTTTGATCATGCAATAATTCTAGTCTCAATTGTTCTATAGGTCCACCAATTAACTGCAATACGATCGTTGATCAATTAACTGATTGCTAACATGCAAAGGTTTGATCATTCTTAATCATGTGATAAAATCAATAGAACAAATTTGATTAGAATAGAAATAGAAATTCAAATTAATAAACTAGAACATTACAAAGTCTTTTAACTTGCAAGATCCACCTAAGACCCTAGAAACTATTTAGCTATCCATAATCAAAAACAACACTAAAATAGAGATAGAATTCATGAAATTAAGAGGGAAAATTCTTGCTCCAAAACTTGAATCTTCAATTTCTATCCCCAAAGCTCTTTTCTGTAGCTACTCCTTGTCTTCAATTCTGAATTTTTCTTCTCTTTGTCGCATGTAGTGTGTATGTGTAGTGTGTACAAAAAAACTCCCTTCCTTTGATTTGTGATGCCCTATATATAGCACTGTAAAATCCCAATTCGCCGCCCCCAAAATTCCTTCAACAGTAAGGATTTACTTCTTTCTATCACCGCCTTCCTTAGTATTGCTAGATGACAAGAAAAAAGTACCTTTTATCATTATATTGTGAAGCCACTTGTTGTTAGAAGATGAACAAATCTCTAGCTATTCCTTATAATTCCATCACCGCCCCTGACCTTTCTTTGTCTCTTCTAGCCGTAAAAACCCCTTTTTCTTCTTTTTATCTCATGTGTATGGTACAGCCACTTGATGGTAGATGATAAATTCCTTTTGTCTTCCTTTCAATTTATTTGGGCCAACCTGTAATCAATTTCTCTTGGGCATATACTTCTTTTATTTTAAAAAGGGAAAATCATGCATATGGCAACACGTTGATGTTGTGTAGGGAGAGTTTTTATGCTTCACATAGGCATGGATTGAAATCTTATATATAATATAATCTCCTCATCAATTCTCTTTTCTACTTTCTATATAAACTAAGTAAAAATAGATAGCTATCTAATTAATAATAACATAAAATATTATAAATTATACTCAAAATATTAATATAAAACATATAATTAATATTGATGGATGAAGACTCCATGATTCTCAATATTGATGGAAACGCATTGACAAGTCTAGGAAAGGCGGGTTATGGTGGATTAATTCTTAAGCACGATGAAAGTTTTCAACTTGGTTTCTTTGTTAGTGTAGGGATCTTAAATATCCTACTTGCTGAAATACAAGCTCTATTGATTGGTGTAAAGTTGTGTTGGGAGCTAGGATATAGAAAGCTTATATGCTACTCATCCAAGTTTATCTTGCTAAGGATTGGTCTATTTCTATTCATATATAATACCCTTTTTGAGGGGAATTCTTGTGTTGATATTCTTTTTAAGACGGGAGCTAATAGTTCAGATCATCTTGTTACTTTTAACGAACCTCTCCTGTGTTTATCATCAACTTTACTAGGCGATGCTTTAGACGTATCATTTTCAAGGACTTAATTTATTTTTGTTTTAGCTTCCTTTTTGTTTTATTTCTTTGACACAAATACAACAACATGGGCATTTTTTTTTTACACGAGTACATGATCAAAAGAGGAGAGCACCATTACCAAAATGTGTAGCAAAAGAGAAAGATCTGTTGCTTTCAAGCACTGCATATCTCTTGTAACAACCTTCATCTCTTATTATGTATCATATACATACAATTGTCATTCTCATTTGATATGACATCTGTTCTCATTTGGCATGGCATGGCATATGTACATACATACAGGGCTGTCTCTGGGGAGGTGCAAACAGCTCTATTGAGCTGGGCCTCCCCAATTTTGGGGCCCAATAATGCACTGAAGATTTTAATATATACCAATAGCATTGAAAAGTTTATAACATGGAAGCCATGGCCCTAGTGGTAAAACGAGGAGATGTTGAACTTGTGTACTCTGGTACTCTTCTTGGGGTTGGTTTTTGTTTTTTTATCATTTAATTTTTTTTCCAGCATAATAGAGCCTCTTTTTTGCCTAATTTTTATGGATTTGAGATTTATATATCCTAAATACTATCGCCTCTTCTTCCAATAAGCTCTAACAACAGACATTATAATTATTTCTTTGAAAAAACAAACATTATAATTATTCTCTCAAAAAATAAAATAAAAAATATTATAATTTTTTTTTGCTCTTTTAAAAAAATTGTGTTTTTATTTTGACAAGGGGCCTATTTTTATTTGAGAGTCGAGCCTCCATTTTTGTAGGAACGGCCCCTCCGTCCGGATTTTATAATCCGGACACTGTTAGGATTATATATTCCGGAATGATCAGAAAACATCACTGTTTTCAATCATGGTTGTTCCTGTTGATGCCCCAAATGATGATCCACCTCAGATTGAACCTCCTATTGTGTTGCCGCTTCTTTTACTTGAAGATGTGCATGATTCCGGGAATGCCAAATCCGATAATCCCCCACCACCACCACCGAAATTGAAATTTGTTTAGGCGATGTGAAAGTAGAGGATGCTCCTCCTCCTATTCCTCCTGTTGTACCACCTCCAGTTGTTGTTGTTGTTGTTTTTGTTTGTATTGATCAGCGAGAACATTTTACCACTACACAGAAGTTTGCAACACGGAATGATTTGTTGGAGTGGGTTCGAGAGAAAGCTAGGAAGCTCGGTTTTTCCACTTTTATTGGTAAATCCGATAACAGTGGCAATGGAAGAAGCGCATTTGTTACTTTGATATGTGAAAGGGGAGGTTCATACATCGAGTACAAGAGAAAGAGTCGGCGTAAGATAGCTAGTTCTGGTAATTGCGAGTGTCCGTTTCGAGTGAGAGGTTACTTGTTGACTGCTGGTGATTGGAGCCTCAAAGTTGTTGATGGTAGACACAACCATAACATGACAGATGTGTTGAAAGGTCATAAAACCGTCAGTCGTCTAAATCCAAATGAGCGTGTGCACCTTCAAGAGATGGTGGATTCTAACGTTCTTGTGAGGCAAATGCTTACCAACTTACGAAAGAGGAACCGTACCACTTCGACTACTATCAAACACGTTTATAATGCATGTCACAGGTATAGGCGGTCCATTAGGGGTACGAGAAATGATTTTGACATGCAACATCTCTTGAAGTCTTTGGTTGATAATGGTTGCGTGTATCATTGTAGAAAGTATCTTGATTCTGATGATGTCAGTGATGTTTTTTGGGCACATCCAAATTCTATCAAGTTGTTTAACACGTTCTCCACCGTGCTTGTGTTGGATTTCACCTATAAGACCAACAAGTATCGTCTTCCATTGCTTGAGTTTGTCGGTAACACCTCTACCATGAAAACCTTCTCTACTGCTTTTGCTTATATGATGTCTGAGAGGCAAGACAATGTATATTGAGCTCTTGAGAGGTGTCGTGAGCTGTTACATTCAAAAGATCTTTATCCCAAAGTAGTTGTCACTGATCGGGACAATGCTTTGATCAATGTTGTGGAAAAGGTTTTCCCTAATGCTACTACTTTGTTGTGCTCATATCACGTTGGACAAAATGTGAGAACAAAGTGTAAATTGGATTGCAAAGTGAAGGATCTCAAAGGCAAGAATGGGGAAGAGATCAAGCTTGCTTCGGTGGCGAAGACTGTGATGGCTGCGTGGATGGATATTGTGGATTCTGAAACGGAGGAAGCATATATTGATAATTGGACAAAATTCAAAGTTGTATGCAGGAAATTTCCTAAGTTTTTGGATTATGTTGAAAAGACAATTTTGGATCCGGTTAAGGAGAAGTTTGTGAGGTTTTGGGTTGACAAATCACTTCATATGGGGAATACTACAACAAACAGAGCTGAATCTGCACACGCTCGGTTTAAAAAGTATCTGAGTAGTAGTATGGGTGATTTGAGTACAAACTGGAAATCTGTTCATGACATGCTAGAGTTGCAACATACCGCAATACATGCTTCGTTTTAGACGAGCATTATCATCATTGAACATAGGTTCAAACGAAAGGTGTTGTGGTCTAATTTGATCCAAAACATTTCAAGGGAAGCTTTCCATCATCTCGTAGTGGAGTACAATAAAGCACTTGAAATTGGTACGGATAAATCAAAATGTGGTTGTTTGAGTTTGATCACTTGCGGATTACCGTGTGTGTGTATGATTGCTTTGAAGATCAAGAACGGCACCTCCCTCCGTTTGGATGAAATTCACACTCACTGGAAGAGGTTGAGGTTCGAGTGCGAGGTTGTCCTGAAGCTTCATAAAGCAGACATCTCTTTATTGCCAGAATGGGATATTCTTCAGGTATTTTTATTTTTTTAAAACTGTGTTACTTTAGGTTCTTCTCAGGATTTGAGTTTCTGTAATCTGTACTGGTGCAATGTGGAATATATAATCTGGATCATATTGTTGGATTCCGGATTATATAATCTGAAAGGGTAACATTTACGCCCTATGCAAGTGCATTTAAGGCTCATGCAAAGGGTGTATCGGGATGTTCTGGATTTTATATTTCGGATGTGCATATCTATTCCGGATTATAAAATCTGATTCGTATCAGTGTTCATAACAGATTGCATGTTTCTTCCTATTTTCCAGCAACAACCAAAATGACAGTTTTTTTACACATTGTAGGCCCGGTTCAAGGACGCTGATTACAACATGAAGGTGCATTTGAAAGAACAATTCCGACAATTTGTTTTACCAGAGACCACGTCTATGCGTCCACCGCCAAATAAGGTTACCACCAAAGGAGCTACGAAGAAAGATAAACAGAGCATTCCATCGACAAGGCGGTCCCCTTCGCTATGGGAGATTGTTGACTCCTAGGAACAACAGACACAGGGTTCACAGACAAAATCAACAGGGACAAGTAGAAAGAGTGCACGGAAAAGCAACATGTCTCCTACTCCTCCTAAGTCAACTCCAAAAAATCTGAAGCCAACATCGGTTAAAGTCCACATACCACACAAAGACCAAATCCCAATATGGATGCACGAATTTATTGAAAAGGTGGTGGATCTACCTGGTGATGGCCATTGTGGGTTCCAAGCAGTTGTGGTCCTACCTAACTTGAATGTTGATGATCACCAACTAATCCGGTACCACCTTTACAAAGAGCTTGTCGATGTAGAAAATACTCGCTATCGGACAATAATTAATGATGATAGGCGGTATAAAGAGGTCTTAGACGCTCTATCCTTTGCTGGTAATTGGCAATGCACCACCAGATAAATTGATGACCATGCCGGATATGGGTTTCCTCATCGCACAGAAATTCAACCAAACAGTTGTTGTGTTTTTCATTGGGAGAGGGAGATCGGCAACCTATTTCCCTCTATGTGGTCCACCGCTATGTTTCGAACGGTTGATGTGTCTCACATATGTAAATGATAACCATTTTATGGCATAGGATTTGAAGCATGATTGTCTGATTCCTCCCACTTGCAGACTATGGAGACGACACCATTGAGAGGATGCACAAAGCTGGCCTGATAGATATGTCAGTCGAATGGCAGATTATAATGAGCTAGGTCGGGCGACGGGTCAAGAGGTGGTAGAAGATGAAGAATTGTACATTATTGAAAATCTTGATCCCGATGAGAGGGTTGGTCCTGTTGGTTCTGGTCCAGGTGTGAAGGTTGAAGTGGATGATAGTCCCATTGATCTCTCGGCGCCATAGATTAGATATAAATCATTAGTTTAGTTGAAATGTATATCATTAGGTGAAATGTGTAATGATATAAATTCAACTCTTTTTTGGTATAATGATATATATATAATCATTTTTTGATATAATATTTAAGTTAATTGTCTTTTATACATACATATATAATGATTTATTGAAAAACAATGATAAAAACAACAATGACAGGCAAAACTGCTTCAGTTCTATGTACTGAAGAGGTTCGGAATATATAATCCGGATGTGTCTGGAATATATTTTCCGGATTATTCCGAGAGTATTTTTAGAAAGAAATAGGGCACGGTTGAATACCATATGGTGGGAAAAGTAATACTCGAAAATGTATTACAAATCGTGTAGCAAACAGATAGTTTAGGGCCAGTCTATAGGATGAAGTGGTTCCAGTTCATGAAATTTAACCTTTTTTTTTTTAGGGAGAAATTTAACCATTTTTTGTTTATTACATATCATCCCCACAATCATTCATAACATTTATTTTCATTTAAAAAAAAAAACTCTCAACCAACTACATATTTATGAACAATTCTACGGTACAAAAGTGAGAAATTTCTTACATCATACACAAACTGGCTTCTAGGTTAGAAAAATAAGTCACATGCAAAAACAAAGATGTGATTTATTTATCTAATGATTGAGACATATTTGTGCATGTTGCTAGCTAAATTTACTGAATTTTGCCCTTTACTCAAACGGTTTTGCTCATTCCCAAAATAAATGTTCAAAATACCCCTACGCATGTTAACTCACGTTAGTGTTAAATTTGTGTGAGTTAACTCACGCTGCGTGACTTAAGTCACGCAAAAAAAACACACTAAAACCCAGCGTGAGTTAACTCACCGTGGTTTTGTTTCATCCATATTCCAACACAATTTCTTAGCAAGAATGGTTTTACCAGATCCACCCAAACCAGTCAAAACAAGTAACACCATCTTTTACCAGATCCACCCTAAATTGAACAAACATATGTTCCTTAAATTGAACAAAACCTCCATGATTCCCACAAATCTCTTTTATATGTGTCAACACCTCCATGATATCCCTTTTAATCTCAAATTGAACAAACATATGTTCCTTAATCTTCTCAATTTGCTTCTGAAGCTTTTAAATAAATGCTTTTGAATTATATTGTTAATGATAAATGCTTTTAAATAAATGCTTTCAAATTATATTGTTAACAGACATAAAGGATTTGCTTCTGGTTGTGTAACTATGGAACTCCTGTTTGTATCTCTGAAAAAGAAAGTAATAAAATATGTGGATATCAATAGTGGAATATGGATGAAACAAAACCAGCGTCAGTTAACTCACGCTGGGTTTTAGTGTGTTTTTCTTTTTGCATGACTTAAGTCACGCAGCGTGAGTTAACTCACACAAATTTAACACTAGCGTGAGTTAACTCACGCAGCGTAAGTTAACATACGTAGAGGTATTTTAGACATTTACTTTGGGAATGAGCAAAACCGTTTGGATAAAGAGCAGAATTCAAATTTACTATACCTATAGCTCAATTTATCTCTATTTTTTTACTTTTACACTTTAAATGTTAACTCAATGATAAGAGTTTAACATTGTAGTCTCCAAGTATTGAGTTCAAATCTCATCATGCGACAAATATAAATGGTCATTATTGATACTTGAATTAATAAAATAAATCACACACCAATTTAATCTATATGTATATACACTTTTATTTATTCCTTACAAAAAAAAATCATGTTTTTTTTAAAATTTAGATATATGAAGTTCAGATAGTTAATAATTTTATTTTATGTTTATCAAGATGCAAGATATAACACGCTTTTTTTCTTAAGTTGAATAGAAAGTTGCACAGATTTAACAAATTCATTTGGTGTTGTGCAAACCATAATTAACCAACATTGCATTGGTCCAAGTGGAATGAGACTCTTCGTGGAGAGGGAGACTCCATTAAAATTGGCGAACCAAGTTCCCTGATGCTGATACTTCATACCAACATGGTTAACAATAAAATTACAACCGAACAAACTTTATCCGCGTCTCAATTATATACCATTCATAAAGAGAAAGGATTGGTGGACAACCCTTCAACCCAATCCACACCTCTTCTCTCTCTTGATTTCTCCTCTCTCCTTGTTTTGTGCCTTGGAGTTGGAGTGTGGAACCACCCGAGGTGGATGGGTTGTATAAATATCACAGCCATTCTTAAACGGCCAACCCAAACATGCATGCACAATGTGAAACTCATAAATAGTAATTATCTCATGTTACGCACGGCTCTAATAATTAATGGCCTGAAATTTGTGGCATCAATAACTATTATGTCAAAACACCAATACTGCAACTCAGGACAAGCAAACCTCATTTCAAACAGGACAAGCAAACCTTGAGATAACTGGTTTCAGAAACTTGGTTTCCCAAATCAAATACGACTATACAAAGTTTCAATTAAAAAAATAATCATGTCTCTATCTTGAGAAGGGAATTGAGGGAAGTACTGTTGAATCGTTGAGCAAGTCCTCTAATAACAAGAACGATAACATCCCGAATGTGTCGGGACTGTACCATCAAGTCAGCTTCATTCTCACTGTCCACTACTATTTTTAGACGGTGTTGATCATTTCTGAAAAGCTCCACCTGATGCATTCAAAGATCAACACAAGTAAATCAAGGATACAATAATCTGGCAATGACATTACATAGCTGATGAGGGAAAATGTGTTTCGTATGTCACCCAAACTTACATGAAACGGAGGGGAATAACTACCACGAATTTCGGTAGTTGGAAAAGAAGTCTTGGTGGCAGGCTTCACCACCTTAACCCTTTTCTTGTTAATCTCAAGGATTCGTCTCTCATACGTGCCCACTGATGAAATCTGAAATATAAATTTTTATGTCAAAATTAGAGCTAGTCTTTTTTGCTATTCCACTACTTTTAAATGAATATGTTCCAATTCCCAACAGCATGAGTCTATTATTAAAAGATACCTTTTTTTGGTCTTTGTCACACAATACCTGCCACAGAAGACAGAGAGCTTAGCCTATGTAGGATAAAAACTACAAGAGGAAAAAGATAAACTTGTTGCTACAAAGCATTTCCCAATGCAATATCTTAAAAAAATCAGACCCATTATGGATCTATTGTAGGTAATATTCTTTATATTTGCAAATACATTTGAAGGTTAAGAGTAGAAGTATGGCACAAAATTGAGGCTAACCAAATTTGAGATGCAAAGTAATCAGAAATTGCATGACATTATTCATGAATAACACGAGACTCAAGCTACAAAGCAAAAGTCTGGTCAATCATTAGATCCCAAAAACAAGGGTTTAGCATTTCAGATACTTAGACAATATGGTTTTACTAACATGTAATTATTATATGTTTCCTTCAGGCACCAGCAGAGCTGAGGCCTGTAATATTTAACAAAATGCATAGCCCAACTTATGTCTGATAAATATAACCTACCTCAAATTTCACTGATCCCAGATCAAGGTTCTGCTTCACTTCTTTAAGAACGTCAGGCTCTGCATGGAATTAAAGGTCACATATAAATCCTATATTAAAGATGGGAACTTCTTTTAAAACAAAAAATAACAATTAATATAGGAAGTCCATTGTTTTAGAGCCTGATTTTACTAACACTTAAACTGAAAAGAATTTGAAACTATTGGTGAATTGTATCCACAAAACAAAAAAGGTCAAACTGCAATAGACAGTAGTTAATAGAGAAATATGAAAAGACATGCACAGAACAAAACTCCATCAAATTTTGAACAGTTAGCAATTACAGTTAAAGATCAACCCACAGTTTCCTTTCCAGGCCAATTACTCATTAACTTGGAATTTCCATATCTCACAACACTAGGATTATCACCCTAGAAATGAATTTCCTCATTCCAGCCATCTAATTGAGAAAATGAACCCATAGTCCAATTTGATTTTTGGTAAAACATGGTAGAAACATCTGAAAAGAAAGAAATTTTATTGAATGGGTTATTTAAGATAAGAGAGACCTCTACTCCAACTCCAAGTGTTTCCCCCTTCTACAAAGATTTATTCCGTTCACAAATCTCCAATATACAGAATCCCATCCATACAAGATATCCCCTCAAACAACTAGACTTCCTTGAGTTAAAAGAAAAAACAACTTAACTTCCTTAACTGTTCTCTAACAGTCCCTATATCATAACACATTCACACTTCACAATTATTTTCTTCGAACTCATTTTGATCTCTGCTTACATATCTAACATGCTACAATTTATCCATTAATTCAATTATTGGTTTCATTTGATTCATATGTTCTGATTGCTATTAATTATAAACACGCCTTTAATTTTAAGCAATTTTATATCTTAAACGTTTATATGTGTAATACTTTTTTTCAGTGGCAAACCACGTATGCCATCCCAGTGTTTTAGGGGTTGGATATCTCGTGCAGTAATCAGAGATTGGTGTATTGTCAAAGATATTGTGTGTGTTGGTTGTTGTATTAATGAATTTGTAAACGTTATAAAAACCTATAAACCAACAGATAATTGGCTACTCACCCTAGAGAACTATATAATGTCAAAACTTAATTTACTTAACATCAACTCATCTTATCAGTTAGATAAAGAATTTCAACTTACCAACTGCAATTGGATCTGTGGATACAGACACTGATTGGCCCTCTACTCCATCCTCTCTTACAGGAGTGTAGATGGCCACCAACCTATAGCCAACATCATCAACGTTTGCTTCATACATTCTGCCTGTTTCTCCTGAAATTTAATGAAAAAGCAGTTCAATTAACATAGATACACAATAGAAGAGAATATTGTTCATGTAAGATATATCCAGAAAGCACAGGTACAACTTAGGAGCTGTCACATGTGCATATATTTACCCGTACACTAACCATATCTGTGCAACAGAATGATTGCTAGAATATAGTGAACACGTTAAACAATTAGTAGGTGCCAACAGTTACCACCCTCTTATCAAGCCCTTCCTAGCATTACAAAATTGATTATTACGATCTACGGCTGTGATGAGTTGATTTTACTAAATTAACAAAAAAAATGTATAATTGAGACTATTAGAGAGAAACAGGAAAAGTACAACTGCTGAGAAGAGAAATTCCCCAAACTATGAAACAGAAAAAATAAGATAGAGAGGGTATTGTGTGTTAGGGTCATGTGATCAGTAATTCTATTACCCTCATACTATAAAGGTATTTGTGCTGGTGGTGATCATGTTAAAAATAAAAACATACAATTCTTGAGCACAACCCCATATCTCACTTCAACGATGGATGTATTTGGCCTTTGGATTCAGTTCATAATTGTAGATAAGCTTTCCAATCTCTAACTCACTAAAAAGAGGCTCTTGCGGACAAAGGTGTGAAGGTGTGGTCCTTTATTTGTAAAGTAATAAATAAAACATACAAATAATTCATATCGATACAAACAATACAAATATGCTAAGTAGTTAAGACACGACTATATAATTGTGTCATACACAATTAAGAGGCATTTACAGAGGAATATGCTAAGAAATATAACAAGGAATATGCTATGCTTAAAAGGAAAAACCTTCTAGAGTATGCTAGAGTATACTTACAAACTATTCCTGTATTATATATAACATTTCAATATCAACAAAAGGATTTAGCATACCTGGTATAGAGATCAGATCAGGACTTCCAACCATTGATCTAAGCCACTGGACTCTACTTTTGCCTTCCTTCCCACCACTATAAATGCCACGAACAGCATAGAGATTGGTATGGAATCCCCTTCCCTCGATCTCCAGCTTGTGTATTCTAGGAATCCCTAAGAATGCACATATAATATTTATAGCAAGGTAGAAGTCATGACAAAAATGCAGGGGAGAATCAATCATAAAAGAAAAAGAAATGTTCATAATGTTTAAACACTACTTTTATTAGAAAGCACAAGAACTCCAGTTTTTTTTGGAAAAAAAAGAGTCAGTTCATTTTCAATTTTCAAATGGTAAATCCATTGCGTGTTTCCTTTGAGAAAAGAGAGACACCTCCCTAAACGTGCAACTTGAATGGCTATAAAGTACTTTAGAGCATGAAAGTAAAAAAAATATATATACTAAAGTACTGATACATTTATAATCATTGTCTGTGATCACTGTCATCCACATATACCTAACAATCAAGCATCTCTCTAGTCTCCAAATTCCATATAAAATGATATGCAAAGCATACTGAGGCCGATGGTCATACTATCATTAAATAACTATAACAAGGACTAAACTGGAGAACTGCTAAAAGACATGTTTACTAAAGCTCTTGTTTGAAATCAGGTTAATTACTAACAATAGAATAACAGATTGATCACAAGAAAAAGAAGTTTCCCATTAGTTGGGGTTGAGTGCACGAACCATCCACTGACCTAACTAACCATCTCAGATACACCAAAAAGAGTATAATGGTAAAGCAAGAATGCTTATGTAATCAAAGCAATCACCTGGCATTACAGGTGTTGTCTCAGTGTATACCACCTCACCCGATCTTCCGAACACATCAGTTACAACACATTCACATTTTAAACAACGACCAATATCTTCTAACCGCACCCTATAAGAGCAAGAATTTTGATTTGGTAATGGCTCATATGAAGAACTATCTCCCTCTTCTGATGAACAAAACCTGAAATGATATTGGTGTAACACCAAGAATGGGCTTTGATTAAAATCATCGCAAATTTTCAACTATTGTTCTCTTCATAATATAGAAATAAATACTACCACAAATATAATTGTTACTTAGTGAAAAATATTAAACCAAATGGAAAAAAGTACCACCACAAATATAATTTTATCTAATCACGTCTGAAAGGCACCATGTCATGTTACTGGTGTACGATTTTCTTTTATTGATATAATCAATGCTCTGATAAATTTCTGGCGAAATATATGTTTCAGCTTCAAAGACAGTATAGGTAAACTATTGTTCTTAAAAAAAAAAAAATCCAAGCTGTGTTGGAGAACCTTAGTATTCTTGATTTCTTGTAAATGCTTTTTTCTCACATTTATTATTTATTGTAGATATATGATGTATTTATTACCTAATGCAGATAAGAGGAGTGATAAGAACACTCTCTTTTCAACACTCACTCTTATTGGGTAAAATTAATGTGAATCCCACACTTTGAAAATGGACCCCACATAAAGTCGTAGGACTCACATTGATTTTAGCCAATAAAAGTGTTAGAGAGATTGTTGAAAAGAGTGTCCTTAGCATTTCTCTAAAGATAAATTTGCACACCACAACCTAGATTTGTGAGCCCATATGAAAACGGTAATTATTCAGATAATAGGAGTGACTACCAGCTGTTATTGAAAATGAATCACCCACGGGTAATAAAAAGTAACTAGTTCAATTGAGAAGTATTAGTGCTGCATCAATGTAGAGTATAAGACCATACCATTGGTATCTTATATCTTTCTTGTACTTGCTCCAAACATGTTTCTGCATCTCACCATTTGGAATCACTTCAACAGCTGTAAGTATGTCACCTTCAACTGCCTTTCCTGTCAGAGCAAGCATCTCCGCATATGGAAGCTCTAGAGGACAATGCAAGAACCTCAATTACTTACCAAGAACAACTTCAAACTTTGAAGGATAAAAGTGTTTTACCATTCAAACATAAATTCAACTTAAAAAACTACAGATTTGCACAATGGTTACCTGGGAAAAGAATGTCAGTTGGATCAGATAACTTGAGTTCGCCCACAACTGAATCTGAACGAACTGGAGTATATCTGAAAAAAAGAAAAAGAAGAAAGTTAGCACATCTTGGAGTTTGAGTTCCAGGCCTAACATAACCCCACAAAACAAACTAGTAAGTTGATGACTTCCCAAGTCTTATAAGCACAACCTAAACCATATCTCTACTTAATGTTAGACTTTCAACACACTCCCTCACAAACATCTTAAGTGTCGATTAATACAGGTGGAATAACAAGAATAGCAATACACCCCCTAATGGGGAGATATCTAGACTGTCAACAAATGTGGCCTAATAAGAGATCAATCCGGGCTCTAATACCATCTTATATTTTAGGTGTAATCCAACTCTACAAAACCGGCTTCTAAGGTGAAGAGTGTCCAAGCTTTTATAAGGCAGTAGGCACTATAATCAATGTGGGACCTGAATTTGTGTCCAATACCCTCTTATGCTCAGTGCTGTTGGGCTTGGTACCTAGATAATATGGATGGCCCAATAACAAATATATGATAGGCTCCAATACCATCTTAAAATTTTGATTGGGCTTAAATCAACCCCACAAGACTTGACATGCTAGAGGACTCCTCAAGCCTTATAAGCACTAACTAGGCCATATCTCTAATTGATGTGAGACTCTCAACAAGTACCAACAGGATATTATGAACAAAATAAATCTTAACTGTTTATCTTGTTGAAATTAGAGGGTTTAGGTTTAAAAGGAAGTAAATGAGAGGAGCCTCTCACATTCATTTGATATGATACATAATGATGTGAAACAATACAAGCAACCTCTTTATGCAAATGATTAGGTCATGCACTAGTCTATAAAAAAAGTACAAGCCTCAGCCTGCTAAATAACTCCTATGATTGCTCCCTCAATTGCAAGATAATTGATTCCAAATATTCTAAATTGATTGCAAAGATATGCAAATTTTACAATATTCTAAGATATTATAACATAAAAAAAGCACAAATCACAGACTAGGTAATCATATAAAAAAAAATATTTTAATGTTTAAACACTGAAATAAGATGCCATCGACTATCACAACAGTGTGCATGCGTAGAAATTAAATGTACAAGGAAGTTTGCACTCTTAGATAGCATCTATAATTCAATTTCACTCTTAGCAAAATAAAATTAATTCTGCCGTAGGTCTTTACTCCAGCAACAGAATTCAGACTCACGTCCTTGTGGAATCAGTTGAATCCTTACCAACTGGACCAACATATGTTGGAACGTTGATCATTGCACATGAGCATGAAATTATAATGCCTTACACTTGTAATTGAATCTTCAATAAGTGGTTTTAACTAAAAAAATCTAATTTAAAAAGTTTACACATTAAAAATCAATTCCTCCCAAAATCAATTCATTAAAAAGATCTCCAAATCCAAAGTGAGTGAGAAAAAATATAATAAAAAAATAAAAACTATCTCTACTTCTACATTCTGCTGCTAAGAGTTTAATTAAACAAGCTGTTACGTTTATCATGGCATCTCATTCACATTCTTCACGGTAAAACACAAAAAGCTAAAGAATAATATAGAAACATTACCCAAACAACAAACGACAAGTGTAATCTGAATCAGTAACTTCGTAGGTTCTAGAATTTGCCCCGTTGATCGGTTCAACACTCCCCTCACTATTTTCTCTATGCCAGCTAAGAATACTTTCTCCCTCATATCCACCAAAATATTCACCTTCACCGGAATAAACTCCCAAAGACAACTCTTTCACATGTACATTAGCAACCACTGGATGTCCTGCAAATTATTGTAGGATTAAGACAACAAAATGCTAAACACCACAGTCTACATCAGATCTATTTACACAGAACCCGCATCAAAAGCATCAGAGATAATTTATGAAGAAATTCAAGCTAGGAGCCACAATGATACCAGGGGAAACTGGGGTACTGCAAATTGCAACCAATGGCTCTCCACAAGTGTTATCCGCACGAGTTGGTACCCAATACAAGGCCAAAAAAGATCCAACATCTTTAAGAGTGGGTTTATACGTTCTGCCATAACATGGAAAATAATCACATAATCTTCAATTACATGTAGATGTAATCTTTCATTCATATAATAGATACAATACAATATGTTCGTACTTACAGCTCTGTCCCACATATCACAATGTCAGAACCATTAGATATATTTAGTAGCGCAGATCCTTCAAGCTTAATCTTTGTTTGGTACCAAATATATTCTCCAACTCCTTCATGTCCACCAAAATATATCTTCATTGGGGTAACCTGCCTGTCTTCGCAACAGTCAGGAATTATGAGCTCTATTCCCTTGGGATCCGCTGAGCACAGAAGACAAAATACAAATAATTACATTAGGGATGTATATTACAATGACACCAAATATTATAGAATTGAGACATACATACACACAAAACAATAAATAAAATGATCCATTAACCAGTATATATCGGCACAGTTGAAAAATCAGTCAAACATTGCTGTATACTAAAAGATCTCATCAAAAGTATGATAGAGTAATCAGTGTATCAAGTACTATAGTTGCACAAAACAACTATTTAGTAAAATATAATCAAGATTCCAGGAGTATGATGATGTTCAGTAACTCATTAATGATTAATATTACCTCTGCCCTACATGTAAGACACCATTGACCAAAGCACAAGACTTCGAAAAAGTTGTTTTTACATTAAATTTGTCAAGAATGTACATTCTTTTTCCAAAATTATCCTTCAACTGAGAGAGAGAGAGAGTTGGTCTTTAATTCTCTCCATTTAATTAAGGGTATTGTTGTGAAAAAATTATTAATATGTAACAACCTTACTTCTCCACTGAGTTCTAACTTGACCACAAGGCTGGGCTACCATAACTGTTACTCATAGCTTCTCATCCCATGTGAATATGTCTTCCGTGGAATTTGAGCCATGTACCTAGAGCTTAAGTACATTGATTATTGGAATGCCACGATACATGGTTCAAATTCCACGGAAGGCAAAAACTCACATGGGATGAGAAGATGAGTAGTAATTATGGTAGCATAGCCCCATGGTCAAGTTTGGAGGAGACAGGCTGTCACATAATACATTTTGTAATTTGAAAATGGTCTTATAAAAAGGGACGATAAAATTTCACGAGAGGGTCTTCCATATAGGGACTTAGGTAGTACAACTTATAAATGGTCCTTTTCATTTAAGTAATGGAGATGTTTTTTGGTCAAAGGTTTACCCATTCAATTAACAATTAATTTTTGTCTAGTTAGAGTATATATTCAAACTTGGGTGAAGTAATTAACAGAACTGATAACGCTGATTGTGTCTTGGACTTCACCTACAAAATTAGGGCCATGTTACATAAAATTCAAATTATTTTTCTAATTTCATGCACAAAACATTTTTACCAGGAGAAATCACATCAGATACCACATTCTTTGGGATGCCTTTAGTTCCATCTTTGCACACAGGTGTGTAGACAAGTTCAATGCAGGCACCAACATCGTCAAGAGTCAAATCCAAAAAGTCTGCTATTCACAAATATCAGGCATTTAGTTTTCCATAACTACTGTAGTGACCAGAGCATGGGTATGCATTAAATTTGACATATTTTAAAAAAATATTAGTACTTCTATATAATTATTTTTCAAATGATTGTATGAAGAATTACATACCAAAATATTAAACAATTGTTTTGTTTTATAAACAGGTTATAACATAATATAATAACTCAAGTTCCCCTCAAAAAAACATAATATAATAATTTTTAAGTTATGGTAAAAAGTTGTGGAGACATTTGGTATGCTGGGGTACGGATTCGAACCAGCAATACCTCTCTTCTCCACACTTACTATCTTGACTCTCGCCGCTAGGCCGTTTAAAAGAAAATAGGGTAAGCAATTATAAATTATGATCAAGGTAGAAGAATAATTACAACTATTGTTCTTTCTTCAATAAAATATAAATAAACTAAAATTAGACGGAGCCAGAATGAATGTGGTTGAGACGCTTGGAATATTCCTTGTTATATAATTATTATGCTATGCCGACCCCACTCACTGGGATATGGCTTGGTTGTTGTTGTATATAACTATTATCCTATAATAACACTACCACCGTCCCTAAACATAAGACCCTTTTGATAAAATCACAAGAATTAAGAAAAGTTGTGTTTGCATTAAATTTGCCAACAATGTACATTCTCTTTCCAAAATTATCTTTCAAATATTAAGAGAGAGATTTGAAGAGGGTCTTACAAAAAGCAACACAAAAAAAAATTACAAAAGGGTCTTATAAATAGGGACAGAGGTAGTATGAAGTAGAACAAAACTACACAAAACTCACCTTGACTGCTTATTTTATTTCGTACACCACTGTTTTGTACCCTAAACCACTCGTGGGTGCACTCTCCTCTCTCCCTGAAAGGCAGGGCAACAAGTTCCATGTCAGGGGAAGAAAACACAGATAAAATCAAAAGCCCTAAAAGTAAAGACATTAATTTATAAACATTGGATAGTAGAAGCCTGACCCTCCAGTATACACGGCATTAAAGTTCAAGCGCTGTCCTTCTATCATTGATCCACAAATTTCCAGACTATGACAAGTTGGTGGACCTATATTGCAACAGAAGTGCTAAAAAATTAAAATTGTTTCAAAATATCTCCATTCTATATGAACATTTTAAAGCTGGGAGAGCATACTAAAAAACAAGTACTGATCAGTACCAGGTATTATTGGTCCAATTTGTTCAGAGAGAACAATGGGTCCACGAGCCCAATCACTTCGGACAGGCTCACAAGAAACAGAAATATAGAAACCAATATCATCAATTGAGGGCATGTATGATGCTGTGGTGGGCCCCATAATTTCACTTTGGACACCATCACAACTGGTCTACATAAAGCCATAGGTAATATGTTAGTCCACCAAATGTTTAACTGAAATAATGTGTAGTATCATCAAGACAAAGGTCAACGAAACAAGGTGAGGAGGTATTTATGCCATTATCCAGTGCATATGGCAATCACATAGAGAAGTTTTTCTCTTCCCCTTTCCTTATTATTTAAACAGTTTAGATATGTTTACTTCACCTCTCTTAAAATAGTTAGATATGTCAGAAAGCCATAAGAATATGGCTTCTGTCCAAAAGCTTTTGAACATTTTCCTAATCAAAAGACTAGAAAGCAATATATGTTTTTCCTTTTTATACAATATCTCCATTACCAACAATTTTAAACCATGAATTTTTGGTTGTGTATCATTTATTCATATTCATAGTTAGGACATGAACTCTATCCAAGAGCACTATTTGGACCATATCTCTAGACAATGACGGACAAAACACTACCCTTCCACCTAGCACAATGAAGATGCTGGAGGCTGCAAGATAGTTCAAAGTTGCTACAATTAAGGCAGCTAGTGGCAGCCAGCATACAACAATCAAGGAAGCTTTCCATCCGACTACCTCATGACGGAGCATGGGCAATGCAGGTGGCCTAACAATGGATCTATTATAGCCTCTATTACCATCTTAGAATATGGCTTATATATATTTGAACAACACCATTGTACATCAAGTTGGTATCATAGCCAAATTCTGAAATCTTACTTCATCTTCAGGCCAAACTGCAGTGAAGGCCAACCTAGGTCCTTTTCAGTTTGGTAGTTGGGTGTCCAAGGAACGCTGTCATTTGGTCCAAACCACCTTCAGAACCCTTCATTGTGCCCTCACACACCACAACCTGCCCACCATCTAACCTCTTTATGGCGTGTGGGTTATTGCACATACTGATTTTACCTACCACCATCTAACCTCTTTACTGCATGTGGGTTATTGCACATATTGTTTTTACCTCCTCTTCCACATTGGGCTCTTCATCCGTCCCTCTCTTTGTGCCCCTTCCAACCTGCGGGTCCCATTTTTTGAGGTGTGTTCCAAGTCATGCTTGTTATTTTGTTGTTGTCATTCCAGCATGTATACTATGTTCATTATATGTTGGTGAAACTATATTTTTCCAGGGTTTCTTTGTCACAGCTTTAGTCATTTGATCCCAGTTGTCGAGTCGCGTATTTAGTTGGTTCATATTCTAGTCATTTGGCTTCACTATGGGCTCTCCATTCATCCTCGTTTAGCTCAAGTTATTGTTTGAGTGTTTTTACATCTTATTTAAAACCCTGTTTTTTTTTCTCCGTAAATTTTTGGTTGATTTTTCTACTTGCCCACTTGATACCGACACCATTCAAGGTTAGTTGCTCTTCACAGTTTCATGGAAGAGCATCAGGCTTTCTCTTCAGCCACTCTAGCTCGTTTTGGTGGTTAAACTGTTTTGTCAATCTCATTCTGTGGGATACTGAATTTAAGATTATGGAGTTTATGATCATATAGTCAGTAATCCCTCTTTCATTCTTAATATATCACCTCCTAAAACACCGCACCATGTTACCCTTTCTAATTATTCTAAGAATATACTACTGGTATTGGTCAAGCTACACCTTTTACAATCCTTGTTTCGAAATGATGTCTTATTTGTTCTGGTTACCTCTTTAATTTGATCCCAATTAAACAACGTACCGGCTCTCTAACTGCTCTACAACATTTACTTCTGACTTATTTATACAGAACTAGAGTATGGGAAAGACAGTTAGAAAAAGATCTGAATCATGGGGTATCTATCTATCACATCCAACCTCCTTCATCCACTGTATGTATTGTTTATGTATCTCTAGATATTCATCTTCATTTGGGTCATCAAGTTTGGATAAGTTAAAGTGTTGGTTCCTCATCTTTCACATTTGAAGTCTTGGGATTCTGAGTTTTGTCAGCTTAGCAAACATGAGTGTTTTTTCCTAGTGGTGTCAATAAAAAGAGTAATCTCTCACTTTTATATTGTCCATTCTGATATTTGGGGCCCTAGTCAAGCGTCCTCTATTTTAGAATTCAGAGATATTGTCACTCTCGTTAATGCTTTCTTGAGGTGCACTTGGATCACTTTGAACAAGCTTTAATTTAAATATATAGACTGGCCTTAATAAATGCTAATCAAGAAATAAAGAAATATAAAAAAACTCATAATTACATATATGATTCTACTGTAAAATACATATTTACAATATCATAGCCTATCGTTGATCCAATAGGCCACTTCTTATTGTGCCATTAGGACACTCGAATCACGCTCTAGATGTCAAGTCTTGGAGAAGATAGGGTGTTCAGAGTCACACATTGGATAGTGTTATGGCTCAAATAATGGTTATAAGTGAGGGGAAACCCTCACCTTATCAGCCAGTTTGAGGTCGAGTTAAGCTCAACCAAAATGTTCAGCAGTTGGGTAGGAAACAACGAAAAATAGATTTTTTTAACTTTTTCTGTACAAATGTTGAAGATTAAGTGAGAGTTTTATAATTAACAGTAAAAATAGGATATGAAAAGAAAATGTTTTCCCAAACAAAATAGGCCAATGCCATTTCAAATCATAATAGGAATTCCAAACAATGACTTTACAGCACAAAAGGTTCAAGAAAAAGTACCCTAAGCCAGCGGTAAACTGAATCTCCCTCTTCACCACCCCAATAAGTTTTTTCAATTCTTAGTGTTGTTCCTTCAACCGCATTTCCAACTATGTGTAAAGAAAGCAATCTCGGGCTTCCTATCACCATAAAACAACTCCACCATAAGAAAAACAATACAAAAAATATGGGATGATCACAGATAAAGCAAATGGAGTAAATTGCATGATTGGAAGAAAAGAAAAAAATGCATGTTTATTGTTAGTGATTCAGTGTGGATCAGATCTATTGGCGGGCTTGTATAATTATTGGTATCTTATTTACAATTTGCAGGTGTGAGGGAAAACTGTGATTAATCAGTCAACACAAATATGTATTTATATCATGTAAAATACTAATTAGAAAGTGATCATCTACTAAATTGCAGATAATCAAAATTCTCACTGAAGTGCATAACAGCTAACAGTAATAAACTTCTTTTTAAAACTGGATAGTTTATTGAATTTCTTTTTCTTTGTAGCTTTTGGAAGCTTCTTGATTTTCCATTTTTATAACTTCTTTTATCTGAAAAATATATACTTCTCACATCATAAATTTCTAGCTTACATGTTATTAACATAAATTTCATTTTGTACAAAACAATAAAGAAATAAGACAAATTTTTATTCAAATTTTGCCACAAATGACTCATAAAGGTATTACCAGGGCGAATGCGCTCCTGGCCCATGCAAATTCTTTTGTCACCCACAACACCATCATCACGTACTGGAGTACAGTGGAATGAGATGAATTTTCCAATAACTTCTTTGGTAATGCGATACTGCAGAAGTCCAGAAACCCCCGGTATCGGAGAACCAAAATCACCTTCAACCTGGAAATTTAGAAGATATTTTAGAACATAAGTTCTCTATCTGAAGGACAATTTTTATGGGTAGGAATGCTGCTTTTTATATATGTTTCAAGTAGGCCAAATATATTTAGTAATGAAGAAAAGAAAGGAAAAAAAAAAGCTCCCCAACATAAATGCTTTCACTTAATAATAAAAAAAAATCAATTATTTGACATAAGTAACAGCTCCCTGACCAAAATAAAAAAGACCATGAAAGACAGTATATAAATAAACATATCCAGCACACACTGCCAATGTTTGCCTTAAGAAGTTGGCACAGTGGAATGCACGGTCTACATAGGCAGCACACTACAAACATTCGCCACAGGTATGGCAATCTATAATCAGTTTCATTTCATACATTTCAAAGTTTTCCACCTTAATTCATTATGACTGCCATTGTGCTTTTCCTCACTTTACAAGAACTAAAACATGCCTAAGCACAAACGTTTTCCATTGAATATGCTCAAACAGCCTTTCTAGCAAGAGATACCAAATCACAACAACATGACACAATGAAAATCTAAATGAGCCTATCTATCTTTCCACCCACTTCCACTGTCTAGCATGTATCAAGAAGTGAAAATCAAAACTTTAAATAGATAAATTTACCCACCAATCAACAAAACATTTATAAAATAAATTAAACATATTTCATGGAACTTCGATGCTAGTGCATACCTCGTGAATATACCAATTGTATATACTTTTTCCTTCATGACCTCCAACATATCCATAAGAAGCTGTCAATATTCCGTCCTCACTGTAATCTCCAATGATTGATAAGAAATTCAAGCTGGGAGGAAGAGCTGCAAAAGAGATGCAGAGTTTTTATATCAAACTCCCAATAGATTTTGATTTCGAGAAAAAATTATTTTCATACTTCAAGGAATCAGTCAATTTATGATATGTTTGGTTTAGCATTGGCCCACACTCCAAAGCACATCCAATGCCAATGCAACAAATATTTTATGTGAACTCAAAAGAGTGTTTGACATCTCCCAACGCCATCTCAAACACACGAATAGATTGTGTCTTTATATACTTGGTTATATATGAGATAAAAAGAACAAAGGAGAGTACAAAGAGACAAGTAAACCTACTCTCAACTGCTCTATCAGATATTACAAATGTTGATTCACCAGAATCACCATCAGGAGACATTGGTGTATATTTTGCAACAATGTAACAGCCAACAGCTCCAAGAGGAATGCGGAAAGCCTGACCGGGTCAAAACAAAACAATAAAATGGTAGTGCATAAAGGATAAAATTGTGCCCTTTACATGGAAAATTAATTGTGCATCAATGGGAAACAAGCCAAACTCCAACGGCCAAAAGAACAGACCACCTACTTTAGCAACTTTAGAAGTACTTAATGCTTCAAGATTGCTTTCATCCAATGTTGACGAATATGTTTTGTACCACTGAACTCTGCTAGATCCTTCGGTTCCTCCGGTTACAATACCAGTCGCCGTGACTTTTCCATTCTCTCGTACATCGCCAATTATTTTTACATTTGTTACTTTTGGCGGGGCTGAAATGGAGAAGAATCATAATAATCATATCACATGCCAATTGCTAGTATATATTAGCAGAAAGTTTACTTATTAAAATCATTCCCAACAAACAATTCATCATGTTAGCAGAAGAATGGGAAAGAGCACCCGGAAAAAGGAAGAAAAAAAATATAACGGAAAGAACATAACATGCACACCTAATTTGGTAAGCAACACAGTAAATACTTTTGTCTTGTGAATTAAGAGCTGACTTCTCACATTACTAATGATACAACAAAATGCTATAAATGTTGACCAAACACTTTTTTTCAAAATATACAAGGGAATAAGATTCTCATCATTATATTCTAAGGAAAAGTTATTCGCAAAAATGAACTTACATGACTAGAAACTAACACTCCCTAAAAGCATAATATAATGGAAATGACACAAAAGAGAAGTACCCAATTACAGGAGGCATTGTTAATAATCAGTAAGATACCTTGTTTTACAACAGGAGACACCACGGACAGTGATTTTCCTTCCTGGCCTGAAAGAGAAACCAGTGACGATTTTATAGAAATACATGACAATTAATAGAAAAGATACGTTGATTGTGTCTAGTCCAGATACCATACCTTCAAAATTAATTGGTATGTATACAAAAGTCAAACAACAACCAACATCTTCTTTGGTCAAGGTATATTCAGATGTACCGGCTGACACTAACATAAAGTCTCTGCATAAATTTATCATAGTCAAGACAGAAAAGCATAGTGAAAAAAAAAATGGGGGGACAAGAAAAGAGAGAAAATTTAGGTAAAAGTAAGATGTTAACTATCTCTAAAGCATCAAAATAAATGCAACAATTCACTTTCCACTTTGTGGAAACGCAACGCAAATCAAAAACAAGAATACGAGGCTTAATTTTTTATAGAAATACTTCCATGCCCTTCAGTAAATCATGATGAAGAGAATACTGACCCAGTATCCCTGTTCTTCCGTAACCATTCAAACTTGCTAGGTCCTTCCCGTCCACCAAAATAATCACCAACTCCTTTAATGGTGATTCCTTCAACAGCATCTCCAACTATTCGAACATTACTGACTGAGGGGGGAGCTGCCATATGAATAAAAAAAATGAAACTGCTGAGAAGTAGACATGATTACAATTATATATACAGCTAACAGAAAAAGGGAACTTATTTACCAATGATATAACTAATTTCTTATTGACAACATCAATCTTCCAAATAAGCCAATTCAAAGACTATGAGCAAGTAAATCATTTGAATCTGAATAATTCACTTAATCGTTCGCAACGGATGTATGTATACAAGAGAACAAGGAGAAAGGTGATTCCGTCATATCAGAATAAAATCCATCAACCTAAGCTATCTACGGAAACTATGAAGGCTTAGATAACTCTCAACTAACAAGCCAGATTTGTAAGAAGGTTGTAACGAGATGGTTTTATTTGGTTTCGTCAAAGGGGAAACTAAACCAATAAAAAATGTTCGGTTCGACTTTGAATTTTTCCGCACAACAAAAACTAAACCAATACAATGAAGAACGGGTTGGCTCGGGTGAATCTAACAGGTTTGTTCTTTTCTAATTTAAAAAACTAAAAAAAATATGGAAAATGGCATAATGATTTCTAAAAAAATTACAAAACACCCACTAAGGTAATCAAAAAGTCAAAAATAAAAATCATGAGTGATAGTGACTTGGGTATTATCAGTGTCCAAGTCCCACATTTAGTATGAGATGCTCGGTAGTGTACGTGAGGTTATATCTAGGCAGAAATCACCCAGAAAATAATTTACCCAGAATCGGAAGAACCACTAAATCGCACGATTTTACTCAGATTTCATGATTCCATACGATTTCAAAGAGATTTTGCATAATTCAGGATTCTACTCAGGATCCAGATCAGTAAGGCAGAGCAAAATCGCAAAATTATGGGTTTCACAATTCTGATCGCGATTTTAACAACAATGATTAGGAAGAACTAAGGTGTCTCTAAGCTGCATAATTATCTCCTATCCAAGTATGACTACAATCAAATCAATCAAGGAGTTGATTAAGCAAATTAATGGCAAACTGAAAGTTAAGTAACTCACTAACACAGAAATTTTATAATTATTGTTGTTGTTGTATTGTTGACCATATAAGCTAACAAGTGTTAAACATGTTGATGAATCTAGTTTAGTATTCTGCTAATGTCATCAACCATTTTAATCAGAGCTAGGAAAAAATTATACATAAAAATGGACAAATTTCAATCATTACCCGCTCTTACAAAATCTGTATATTTATATTGAGGTTCTCCTTTGGCACCCTCTTCTGTTACTGGTGTATACATGAAAACTAAACTGGAATCGACATCATCAATGGTTGGCTGATACTCATCATCTTCTGCCCCAACAATAACCACCGGACTACTGTTCCACTTCCTCCGCAGCCAACTAAAGCAAGCAAGGACACAAACAGATGGCATGGTTGGATTATGCCATTTTTAGTTGAATATAATTTGGACATATATACATAATGCAAAACGTTACATACAGACATAAAGAATGTCACCTCACCTAGCAACACCTTTTCCTGGAGTCCCACCACACCATGCAACTTTAGCACAACCCCGGATGATACTCCCTTCTAGTAGTTCCCCGTGGACTTCAAGGCTTACAACTTTTGGAATTCCACTCCCTTTTGAAAAGTAGAAGCGTATGTCATTTGCATTACATGAATTATGTAAGCATTAAGAAATTATAGAAATAATAAGCCATTAATTAATATCAATTAATATAAAGTATAAACAATACTCCCTCTGGTTCTTATTATATAAGATTTTTAAAAAAATGGTACTATTTATAAGAAATCGTCACAACATTTTTAAGGTGTAGTTATACTTAAAAGACTTTTCTAACCCTCGTTTAATGTGTCTTTTTAATATTAGAGAGTGTATTTAAAGTTTCACACTAAGCATATATTTATAAAAATATTCAAAAAGTTACAATAATTAAGGATTGCATTGGTTTTAATGCTTTTTGGTTTTTCTTCTTATAATAAGGACCGGATGGAGTACAAGACAGGCAAGACACGCCCTTTTTCTTTAACAAGTCAGAATTAGAGGATGGGCAGATCATTTAATGATAATCAATTCAAAGGTGAATATTGATCAGAAACACATAATTGCCTTTTAATACAGAACAACGGCGGCAGCTCTTCGAGTGTCTTCCCACCTCCCAATGTCAAAAGACCGTAAATCACTCAATTAACAAGAAACCGATTCTCTAGTCCCTCCTTTCTATTTATAGGCAACATGTCTTTTTGTTTCTTCTAACTAATCCATCCTAATAATTGCCTAACCTCTTAACTAACAGTTACTGACTATTGACTAACTATCCTCTTAACCAACAATAACAGACCTATCAAATATCAATGAGGTAGAAGCCCAGTAGTGTAGAACACTCAGTAAAAGAGATTATTGGGGAATTCATATATTTAACTAATACTAGACCAAACATAACATGTGCCGTAAGTCAATGACTCAACTCATGTATGACTCACAAATGAGACAACAAAAGGAAGTGAATAGGATTCTATTGTACCTTAAGTTACACTTAAAAGGACTACCTTTCGAAAACTGGAGGAAATACATGAATGATCGTTAATAGATCTACCTCACAATATTGCATGTGGTAAACTAGTAATATGGAGAAGTAAGAAACTAAATGCAATTACAGAGTCAAGCAAAGAGGCAAAATTTTGAACTATGCACAAGGAGTTTGTGCACTACTTTGGATGAAAATCGTTCCATGAGATCTCTGGATGATGTACAAACCTCATATAAAGTTAGTTAGTTAATCATACGCCAGCCTTTAATATTGTAAAACATCAGATTTAACATGGAAATAAATATCTTGAGATACGCAAGCACAGGGCATATATTCTTTCAGGAACTGATAACTACATCTTGAGATATGGTAGCAGACATGTTGACTGAGAGGCTCCTCATAGATCTTACTAGCAAACTATGAAAAATAAATACCCATTTACTGTCTTAAAGGGAATGGCACTGTTGCATAACTGATATGTGATTTGTTTCTATTAACGCGTGATTCGAGACTAACATTTAATAGAAGTGGTCCATAATTGAAAACAGTGGTTGTATCATCTATTAACAAAAATTATATTTAGTAAAATTCCTTTCAAGTTTAAGATCTCAAAAAAAATTAGCTGTTCATCTATAATAAACAAGGCAAGCCTACCTGGTTTAACACGAGAAGAGATGGCAAATATAGAAGGATATTCTGTCTCTTCTACAAAGGGAGTACATTCCACTTTCAGAACTTTTCCAATCTCATTATGTTTTGGCAAGTAAAACTGAAAACAATACAGTGATAAACATCAATAATTCATCAAATATACTAACAAACAAATTTGAAGTAATGAAAATCAAATAATCAACTAAAATACCTCATCAGTGGCATCTGGAATGGGGACAAAGTTTGAAAGTGTTACATCACCACAGAACCATTGATATTTTAAGACTAACGGTGGGTCTGTGCTCATTGCACCATCATGAACAAATGTGAAGTGACTGTGGCACACATCTTCTTCCAAAGGTTTATCTATTGAGGCTTCTTTGAGAAAAAAATCAGGTGGAATATGATCCTTCCATTTCTCAGCTAGAAAGCGAAAAGTTGACTCTGCAGCTTGCTCAGGGCGACCAAACTCCCAACCATCTCTAATGCACAAAGCTGTATGTGCAGGGTATCGCTTTGCTATTGCCATTTCCTCACGAACAAGATCTACAAAACTTTTTCATATTCAATGAACTATTTTAATGCATATGAACATAAGAATTTGAAGATGCCAATACAAATCACTCAAAGAAAACATGTTCGGGTACTCTTTAAACAATAACTAGTAGTTAAAATTATAATGTATTCTTCTATCAGTTTTACCATTATTTTAACAAGCCAAAGGCTAACAACCGATGAACCATACCTCTATCATTAAATTTTTTTAAAGTAGGCCCAACTAGCAATATTGAGGCTGCTTCCAGATGTGGCATCTTCAGTATAGGGTTCTCCTCCAATCGCAAATGCTACATTAAAATAAATCATTGAAAACAACATAAATTGGGGACCATAGCAAGATAAACCCTCGGTCTGTCTACCAGGTATAAAATTTTGTAATAAAGATTTGGCTACTTTCAAGTCAGTGGAACACTTAAGAGAGAAAATTGCAGTATCATGATAGTTGATTGGAAAACCAAAGGATAATATTGTGGCAATGGTGTGGATATTATATATAAAACAAAGAAGTGGTTGACATTGAAATTCAATATGTTGTTTTTCTAATCGATGGTTCAATTATGCACTTTTCTCTCTGAAGTGTGTCCTTCAGTTTAGAGGAGGAACTGATATAATTTCCTAAATAGTAGAAAACAAAATTCTATATTGAAACAAATTTGTGTACAATCAAAGCAGTGGCTACAATCATGACTACAATTACTGCTAGCTCATCATGCTAACACCCACCAATAATCAAGATGCATGCACCGGGAAGGCAGGAAGTTCAAAATTATCTATAAATATGATAAAGATAGATAGAACCAAAAATCACATGGCAACCCATACAATTTCCTTACTGATTTTCTCAAAAACCATAAATTCATTATAAATTAAACTACAAAATTAAAACAAAGACTATAGCATTTTAAAATCACTAATGTACAACACTTCTCTATATTTCTTAGAGAGATAACTAGACGTCTCCAAGGCTCAGAAGTGTCATCAGACAATAACACAAAATGATTAACTATATCCATCAAAAAAGTTTACTCTGATAAAAGTTTTACATGTGATCAACTGTTCTGGGTTATGGTATGCCAAATAAAATAGATATCAGGCTAACCTCAAGAACTGGTAAGTATGGAAAACCCTTAAGTGTAGAAATTCTGTTTTTGCTGGCAGCTAAGACCTGCATCAGATTACTTATTTGTTATTCAATAAAGAGTTAAATAAAGCACACATTGTATGGTCAATACTTGATACGACAAAACAACCTGGAGTCGAGGTTGACTTGCCATAGTGAGAGATTTCAACTTATTTTGAGCTACTGAAAGGAACTGCAAAATGAAACATAAAAAATACAAATGTTTTATGAAAACTTATGTTGAAGACCAAAGAAAACCTGAATAAAAAATCAGAAAAAGGACAAGGTTTTTTTTAAAGCTTGCCTCCAAATTAGGAAGTTGCGGGAGACTTGCCAATGATGTGATTTGATTTCCAGCAAGATATAGTTGCTACATTAAAGTTATGAATTTCATAATGTCATTATTAATATTACATATTATTGCATTCATAAGGCAAAAGCAAGTGCACCCACGTGAATATGTATATACCTGCAGTACTTTGCAACTCTCAAGAGGCTCAAATCCAGGCCCTTTAAAATCATTAAAACTCAAATCAAGAACCTGATAAATTAAAAGATTTCTTTCAATTAGTTAGTGAAGAGTTCATTTGAGAATATTCAAACATATTAACCAAACATAAATTATGTATAAAACCTTCACTCTTGTCAATACTTCTACTCCTTCCAATGTAGACAAGAGATTGTCTCGGAGATAGACAAACTGCCAATTAGAATCATAAGTTAAATGCTATGAAAATCCTCAAAACATAAAATAACTATGCTACGTTAAAATTTAAAATACAACTTGATATTCTCTCCTATATACATTATGCAGTCGTTGGAATAGATGCAGGCAAATAAGATATTTTTATTTCATAATCTTAAAAAACATAACCTAAAGTCATTGACAGAGTCAATAGCAATTAAATCCACATCATTGAGCTCACTTGTCTTACCATGGTATTTCACAGAGGAAACTTGACAATGTGTCTCAGCGCATTTAGGAAAATATTACGAGCGATACAAACGTGGGCCTAGACCAATCTAGCCATTCGCAAAAATACGAGTAATACAAACGTGAGCACCAAGCAAGAGATGCACTTTACTCGCAACTTTCTCTCTAGCAAGTGAAAATATTTCCCAACAATTTTTCGACACATACTACTGGGTGTACTCAACCATAGCAAACAATTTTCTTTCCTTAAAATAAAAATAAATAGCAAACGAAAATGGTAGCTAATTTATGTTTTCTTGAGAATGAGTAGAGCAACAAATAAAGGATACTTTCATATAAATTTACTCATGCTCATCTGTTAAAGGAGTTAGTAAATAAAATGAGGCCATTGCCTACCATAAATTAAATTTCATCTAAGAATTGCCAAAAACAACTTTGAACAGCTTATCTAAAACAATATGCTGAACAGAAGACACGCTTACCTCCAAGTTTGAGGATAAGTTTAATCCACTGGCAGTGAGACTGCGAACTCTGTGTCCCCTAAGATCCAATCTCTGATAAAAACATCAATATAGTTCAGAATTAGATGGTAAAGTGGGCTGAAAGCTCCATTACAATTACAATTACAATGTGGTACAAGCAAGGCCTCAAAAAACAACTCTGCGGCCTCGAATTATGTCTGCAACCTCATCACGACGCAATTGTGGCTATATCCGTCATATTTTACTGCAAATGTCCTCAATATCACCCCCTCACAATGGAACTGTGATTCAAAATATTTGCTTCAATTATACATGAGAATCCCCCCACCCACCCAAATAAATATGGACACAGTGGTGAGTCCTTTTTGAAATATTATAGTGTGTTTGGTTCTGCGGTGGCATAAATTCATTTTATAAAATTGATTCAGGATAAAAGTGAGTTCAGTGTAAAGTGATTTATTTATGTTTGGATGTATTTATGTGAAAGTGGATTTGACAACAAATTTAAGGTTAAAATCAATTGTTGAAGCTTATTTATGTTAAAGTGGATTTGACAATAAATTAAAGGTTACAATAAAATGTAGAAGCCAAAAGCTACAAATTCTACCTTCAAGTAGAATCAATATTTACAATAAAATGTAGAAGCCAAAAGCTACAGATTCTACCTTCAAGTAGAATCAATATTCAATATGGGCCCCCCAAGACAAGCTCTGATACCATGTTGAAATTTGGGGCTTAACTCATCCTTACAAAACCGGTTCATAAGGTGAGGAGTGTCTCCTCTTTATAAACTCTTATCAAGAGTCTTGTCTATCCGATGTGGGACTTGTGTTTTTCCCAATATCCAAACATGCCAAAATCAATTCTATTCCTCTAAAATCAGTTTTGGAAGGCCAAAATTGAAACCAAACATCGACTAGTATTATATGTTAAATCCACAACCAAAGTGACTATGCGACCCACTAAGATTATTAAAACTACATAATAGAGCCCTTTCTCTCCTAAAATTTAAAATAAATCACCCAACAACCACTAATCATATTCAAAAGCAAAAGCACCTATATCTAATAATGCACAATATATAATCATCGGATTTAATTTATATACACCGACAGAGTAAAACTCGCACACACATGCATCCAATCAAACTAACCTATAAGAGTGACACTTCAGTATAATTTGATTGGATGCATGTATTTTACACCGTCGGTGCATAGAAATTAATCTCTATAATCCTCTCCGTTCAGCAACTACTTCATTTCCAGAGTCAACAGAAATAATAATTCAGTAATAAAATTCTAAATAGTAATTTCAACAAATTAATCACAACAATCCTTACCAAATCATCACTAGCTTTAACCTCAATCTGCGGCAGAATAATTAACCGCGAATTACGACTATCAGGAGTCGTCGTCACTTTCCTCCTTCCAGATAAACCAGAACTTCTATCCGACGACGATGACACAGACCCCGCCCTCAATCCACCAGAAACAGTTGGCGTCCGCGACGACAATGACGGTGACGAAACCTTCCCCACAGTCTTCCTAACAGAACCATCCACCGTGGAAGAACCAACCCTATCTCTCGACAACGCCGGCTTACTCAACGGCTTCTTAACAGCTTCCGAACCAGACACAGCGGATGTCCTCAAACTTGAACTCCCCGGAGACACGGACGCAACCGGTTTTCCGGCATGCAAAGCGGAAATTGAACTCCGGCGAATCTCCGGTAGAGATCTTCGCACTGGTTCAGTAACCGTTTTATCTCTAACGGTTTTCGTTGCAGGTTTGATTCTTCCATCTGATGATAACGATGACCGTTGCGTTTGGGCTAACCCTCCGGTACTGTTTCTTCTCGGTACTGAACTCGCTGAAGAACCAATTGAACCCGAACCCGAACCTGGACCGGATCTCTTTGTAGCCGAACCGGAATCTGGAATGTTCCGAGTCTCCACTTTCTTTCTCGTCGAAACCGAACCGGTTGAAGCGGTTTTTATGGACTCTGAAGATTTTTTCTTTTCAGACTCCAACGGCACTTCCATTTCAACGAAGTGGTTGTTTTGGATCTAATGTGAGTTCAGGAAAAGTGGTTTACCTTGTGACCTAGTAAGAAAATGAAGAGAGATCTAGTGAAATAGAATTGAGTAGCATTGGAAAGGAGTGAGAGAGAAAGGGGTGGGTAAGAAAAAGGTGGAAGGGGTATTGAGAGTGACAGAGGAACTAGGGCCAATAAACAATGGGGTTGATGGGAATAATGGAAATGAAATGAAGCCAGCCAAAAGAGTAAAGTGACAGTGTGGGGTAGCTTCTTAAAATTTTAAAACTAAATTTGTCGGAAATTGCCCGGGAATGAAAAACCAGGTTACGAGATGATAAGAACGAACGACTCATTTCAAACACAAAAGCTTAGGAAGAGAAAAACAACCGTTAAAAAAAAAATAAACAAAAAAACAGCAAATTGTGTTTTTTTTTTTTTTATTAATTAAAAATAAAA
>Ga0228710_1001119_pt1 | contig 38953 bp, 32 predicted proteins | sample MedpolnodulmetaG_FD_177995 | JGI IMG/M metagenome (GOLD analysis project Ga0228710, IMG submission 177995) | Root nodule microbial communities from Medicago polymorpha collected in Santa Monica, California, United States - pink nodules | ecosystem: Host-associated > Plants > Roots > Nodule...
CTTTGGTTATCTTTCAATATTTTATTTTTCTTTTTCAGATAGGTTTTGTTTCTTTCTTTCATTCATGCACTGCTAATATATAGAAAAGGGAAAAAAAAGACCACTTGTGCCTAAAAAAGACAAAGCCACCGCTTCTGTCACTTTCATTCATACTGTTGCTAGTCATCTTATAAACCATTGTCATTAGTTCAGCTCAAGCATGTGATCATATATTGTTAGTTTAATCCAATTATATGTAGTTTCAAAAGCATAAACCAAACCTTGATAGGAGAAAACGTGAGGTAAAACATCATTCGCGATCGGTCGGGACAAAAAAATTCGCTATGTTTAGCATTATTGCTAAAATAATATTACGTGAATATGGTATATTAATTAAATTCAAAAATTATTTATGGAAGAAAAGAAATAGTCATAATAAAATAAAAAAGTTAATTAAGTAAATGGTTCTTAAAGATATCTAAAATTCCGTTTTTAGTTCTAACAAAAACAATTGCACTTTTTAGTCATGAAACATTTTTTTTAGTATTGTTAGGGATAAAAAAATACTTGCGGAAATTTTTTACAATGATTGAAAATATTCATAGAAAATTTTACAAAGACTATAAATGAGGTGGATTCTAAGGTGAGGGTTCAATCAAGTCCCTCACCAGTGAACCATGACAAAAACATCGTTAGATTAAATTGATGGTTCAGATTGATTAAAATTAAATATAAGAATATCTACAACTATTCACATTCAATCATGTCTCTTGAATGGTTCCTGCACTTTCCCCCTTTCATAAATTTTGGGACTCAAATTTATCTCACCTTTCATCAAATCGAAAATTCATCTGCAATGGCAACCACGCCCTCGTTTCTGCACCACGCCTCTCCAAAGTCATAGCAGATGATAACTTTATGAGATATGCTTCTTGTTTTGTATCAATGGCAATAATTACAATAGCAATCTTGAATTTATATGGATATATAATATAATACGATTTTGAAACCCCTAATTTTAATGTCTTTAACTATGGCTTTTACTCTTAGAGGAGTCACATATGCAAAGAAGATAAATTTGGTTGATGTTTGAAGAATAAAAATTCGGATTCCTAAATTTCACGTATGCAGAGAACAACACCTTTATCAATTTAACGTTTTTGTTTGGTTGTATAAGAAAAGAAATAAAATTGATGTTTGAAGTAGATAAATTTTTATTTTAAGGTTCCTAAATTGAGTCAATGGTGATGATTGAAGGGAACGATTAAGGATTTCTTGATGGTGAACCATACTGAAAATAAGAACATAAATTGGAATCTTTTGAGGATATAAGATTGAATGAGAGAAGTTGTAGATGTTCCCACTTTTAATTTTAGCAAATCTAAACCATCTACTTAATCCAATAGTGTTTTTATCGTGATTCACCGGTGAGGGACTTAATTGAACCCTCATCCTATAATCCACCTATAAATGATTACAGAAAATTTTACAAAAACTAAAAAAGTTTGATTGTTTTTAGAAAGAAAAAAAAAACAAAAACAAAATTTTAAGGGCATGTTTGATTACGTTTTTGAAAACTGTTTTCTCTTCTTTAAAATTTGAAAATTCTAAAACTTGTTTGGTTGACCACTTTTTCAAAATTGTTTCCCAAAACTGTTTTAAGTTATGTTGTTTTTAAAACTGAAAAACCAAAACTGCTAAATAGTGTTTTGCTTTTCTATTTCCAGTTTCCAAAACTAAAAACACAGAAAAGTGCTAAATTTTCATTAATGGCACTATAGTAAATAAGTGGCAGAATTTATTTTATTATTTTTTCATCTGTAAAACACTTTTTGAAGATAAGATTACCAAACAAGATTTATTTTATTTTCTTCTTAAAAATAGTTTCTAAAAACTGATTTACAAAATGCTTTTAAAAAACTAAAACTGAAAACACAATCAAACAGGCCAATATTTATAAGGATCATATCAATGGTAGGATTAGACATTTCCCTTCATGGGAAAATTAATTGGCAGTCCCACACGTCACCTTATGTGAAACTACTACAAATTTATTATTGAGTAAATTACACTCCCCTTTCTTTAAAGATGTTTGAATTACACTCACTTCCCCTCTTATGTTAAAATATACACTCTTCTCCCTTAAAAAGTAAAATTTATACTCCCCTTCCTTATAAGATGCTTGAATTACAACCATCTCCCTTAATAATTAAATATGCACTACACTTTAATCTATTTTAATATAAATAAATATTTTTATGATATATATTAATTTTAAACCACCATTTAAGAAAAAATAATTAATTTCTTTATAATTTAAAACTCAACGATAATTAAATTTAATTATTTTGCTATTGATTTTATAATTTGTAGTATAAAATTAACTTTGAAATAACCATGAGTTATTCTCCTTAGTAATTTTTCACATATTTTAATTTTATTTTGGATTGTTTCATATTTTATAATAGAGTTTAAAACTAGATGTTAATGAAATTGTGAATAAAAAATAGCGAGAAATATGTATTCAATTTTTTATTATATTAAAATAGACCCGCAATACTATTTTTTTCGAAGTGTGTTAGATTATTAATTTTTTGCTAGATTATTAGAAATAAAAAAAATATTGAGGGTGTAAAGTGTAGATTTTAACATAAGAGGGGAGGAGAATGTAATTCAAGCTTCTCTTAGGGGAGGGGAGTGAAAGGTTTTCTAATATGTTTTGAATAAGAGAGGAGGGGAGTGTATATTTTAACATAAAAGGAAGGTGAGTGTAATTCAAGCATCTTTGAGAGGGAGTGTAATTTACTCTTTATTATTTAACGGTTTAAAGACTGATAAGTGCTAGCAAAGAACAAAAGGAGCTTAAAGTATCCAAAGGGATGAGACTAGGAGAGGGAGAAGATCACCAAGAGTACGTGATAAAAAGGAATATGAGTATTCAAAGGAAAACTAGAAGAAAGGTAAAACGTGAATGATATTAGAACTTTGAAAGGGTTGCAACTTCTAAATTTGAGTTGGAAGGATTGAAACTTAATAAAACTATACAATCACTTAACACAAAACATGACATGTCTCTACTGTCCTTAGACATGTGTTATTTCATATGGAACACTGACACACATGAAACTGTCTACGATTACAACGATTACACGTTGACGACAAAAATAGTTTGAGAAAATAAAAGTGATTGAATATAATTATGTGTTATTGTCGTGTGTAAATCTAACACTAACACGTGTCACACGCCAGATATACCTTCAATCTAAAGTGTTTGTGTTACATATGACTTATTTCCCTTGGGTTGTTTATACATTTTTCCCATATTTGGTAGCTATTGCAATGAGAGGGTATTTTCTATGACAAGTAAAGCTAACAACTTCAGACATGTCCAAATCTTTCTCTGCAACTCCATCAGGCAATTTCCAATTAAATTGGTGAACAAGGTTTGCTAACACCAATTCATTGACAGCAATAGCAAACAACACACCAGGACAACCTCTCCTTCCTGCTCCGAATGGAATAAGTTCAAAATCAAATCCTTTGAAATCTATTGAACTATTCATAAACCTTTCTGGTTTAAACTCTAGAGGTTCTTCCCAACTTGAAGGGTCTCTTGCAATAGCCCAAGCATTGATTATTACCTGGGTTCCAGCTTCAATGTCATAGCCATTTAGTTTGATATCTTCCATTGATTTCCGAGGGACTAATAATGGAATCGGGACATGCAGGCGAAGAGTTTCTTTAATCACAGCTTTCAAGTAGTTCATGTTAACCAAATCATCTTCAGTTACATGAGTTCTGTTACCAACCACAGTTCTCACCTCATCTTGCAATTTATGCATCACAGTTTGGTGTCTTAACAGTTCTGTCATTGCCCATTCTAGAACTGTGTAGGTAGTATCAGTACCTGCAGCAAACATGTCCTGCAGAGAAAGTACAGTTTTATTTACACCATGTAGTTACCATCACTTACCAAACCTTACGAAATTCCCTATATCTTATGACACTTAGTGTGTGTTGATACTATAGCGACAAAAATTTATTTGAATGAATTGATTTTGGTTAAAAGTGAGTCAAATGTAAAATTATTTATGTATGGATTCACGCCTACGTGAGCTAAATAATACATTTCAATTTGAATAGTTATGTTTGGATACAGAAGATACAAATCTCAATACTAGATGCAAAATCAATTCTACTTGAATATAAGCAAATATATTGAAATCAAATTTACAGTACTATTTAATTTACACAACATATTTAGTAAGTAATATAACTAAAAGGAAAGGGAAAAAATGTCATTTTTACCAGTAACAAACCCTTAATTGCAGTTCTATCAATTGAAAAGCCAGCAGCATTGCTCTTTTGAACTGAAAGCAAAATGTCCACAAAATCACTGGTTCCCTCACCGACATGTCCATCAGATCTACTACCACTGATGTGCTCCTCAATAACTTTCTCAAAAAATTCATCCAAATGTTTAGCCACTTTTTCTGCCTTGCTATAGAAACCATTAACCTTACCCAACCATTTAAGCCAAGGTATATAATCTCCTATAAAGAATGAACCCAATAACTCTCCAAACTCCAACATCAGCTCCGGCAATACCCCACCTTTTTCACCGTATCTTTTTCCTAGAGCCACCCTACATGTTATATCATTAGTAATTGTAGAACACAACTCTGTTAAATTCACACAAGTATTCTTCTGTTGAATACTTTGCATCATTTTTGCAGTTTCTTCCTCTCTAACACGGCGATAAGATTGAACCCTTTTGTTACTCAAAAGGTGTAACACACTGAGACTCCTTACTTGTCTCCAATACTCACCATATGCACAACTTGCTACATCTTTGGAACCATACAACATGATATCAAAAATTTTACGCTGTGGCCTATCAGAGAAGATCAAGTCATGAGTTTTCATTACCTGGCTTGCTGCATCAGCTGAGGAAACTACAACCACTGGTACCTTCCCTAAATAAAGAAGCATTAAAGGACCATATTTGTGAGCTAAATCTTGGAGTGATCTGTGAGGGAATAAGCCAACTTGATGGAGATTACCAAGTAAAGGTAATCTTGGAGGTGAAGGTGGTAGGTGTTTTTTGGTGGCAGAATTGTTGAAATACCATTTGATGATGAATAGAAGAGAGAGTAAGAGTGGAAAGATAGTAAAGAAAATCATAGGGAGTACTGAATAGAACCTTTCCTGTGAAAGAGAACTTGGCAGAAAAGTTGACATGAGTTCAAGCTGTGATTTTCTTTTGATGAGACTTTGATCTGTCTTTCTATTCAGGTGAAAATAATATGATCATTGTGAAGAGGTGCTATGTATTCTTTTATCCTTTTTTTGATAATAGGTTGCTATGCATTATTTTTTCCGTATCTCTTGGCATTTTTACATTTTATTTGCAAATGGATAATAATGGAACAACCATTATTGATGGGTGACAACAAAATTCAGAGGCACATTAGTCATTAACAAATCCACTTTATTGAAATTTCTCCACAACAATCAAACTTGAGCACCAAATGTCAAGCTAGTAAGTGAAAATAGACAAACTTTTCATGCTGACAACTGAAGTTTTGCGTTCTCGTGAACTGTACAATGTTTCGTTTGCATCAGTCACGTTAGACCATAACTTAGGTTGGCCCAGACCTGCATCAAAGGTTATATTTTCTTTGGTCAAACTTATCCTTTGACACATACTCTAGTCACTCTTACACGCAAAAATCCAAATTTTTGGTTCATTAAATAAATGATGTATGTGGTATATATAATAGACCACATACATCATTTATTGAATAAACTTTAAAAATGGATTTTTGCGTGTATTAGTGTTAGCTTATTTTTTTTCAGTTATATTATTATTATTTTATCAGCTATAGTTATAGATTATGCTTTCCAGTAAATATTAGTTTTACTTAAACTTCGGGAACACAATTACAAGTTGTTGAAAAGATGGAGAAACCAAGGACGTGATAACTTGAGATACAATATATGAGCTTCTAATACAAGAATGTGAATGAATAAACAAAAAAATCAACAAAAAAATTACAACTATTGGTTACACACAGACTATGCTAGGAACGCATCCATCCTACTATTGATTTTTTTTTTGTATACAAGCATCTCCGTATCACCAGCATGGTGATATAAAATAAGAGTATATGTGTTGAGAACGGCATATAAAAGTTGGTCAAATTTTAATGAAATGAGCTGCAGTGATTCTATTTTTGCCAGAGTAGCAACAAATCCTAATGCAAGACGTGGCTGTACAGAATTTTCCATTTGATCTTTCACCGAATTCTACATGACTCGATGACCTCGCTAACAGTTTTATGAGTCTCTGGTGAAATCATGTCCAAAGACAGATGAAATTCCTGCAGATAAAACAAGGTTATGTATTAAAAAGAGCTGTTGATGGAATGAACAAAAAATTTAAAAGGTGATCCCCAGGCATCAATTATGATTAAATAGGCCATCTTCACTTTTGACCCTGCAGGTGCGGATTTTAAATCCCACTATGCCCGCAATTGTGACTTCCAGACATATATATTACGAATGATGCAAACTATGTCAGTTCAAGTCAAATGCATGCTGGCAACTAATGTTAGCATATAATTTCATCAACATGGTATGCTATTCATAATTACCAAAAGCTACTTACCACAAATCTGTCCAACACAGGTACAAGACTTGCTAAGTTGTGATCTGGAAGATTATCAGCAATTGCTGCACGGATGCTCTTACTGTAGAACAAAAGGGTAAATTAGAGCCCTTAACATATGCGACAAAGCAAAAATCTAAACAAAAGGAACAGAAGATCAATAAGAAGTTCACCTTTCCGTGGAAAGAAATGCTAAAAGCAACGCAGAGTAAGCTTCCACAATCATTTTCTCAGCTTCCTTCTCACCTTGTAGAACAGCAGCAGGATCATTCTGCATAAGTAAACACGAGATTAAGGACTATTCGTCAAGCAATAATCATGTGCCATTAAGTGGCATAAGCAAATCGGGGAGATTAGTTACAAATATACTGCTTTAAGGACATAATAACCGAAACAATGTGAAACAAGAATTCTAACGAAAAAATTGGAACATTGCAACTCACCAGTTCAAATTTTTTATCTTCCCCAGCTCCCGCCTCACTTCCACCCTGGTTAGCCAAGAAAATAGAGCATAATAATTGAATAACATCCCGCCGAACCTCCTGGTCCAAGCCTTCTGAAGAAGGTATTAGAACACTGGCTGCTGCAAGCCGTGATCTGCAAAGAAGAGTGACAAATCTTGAATGGGTATAAATAATACAATACAATATAACGAGATAGACATTATAATGCTGAAGGTTATGATTAGTGGGAAATCATTCTATTCTTTCTATTTTATCATTAAATAAATCAAAGAGATTAAGAATGGGTCAATTTTAAATATTCGAAATACTGAGTTCTGGAATGTCGGTATAGCAGTAGTGGGAAGTCAGTATAGCAGTATAACGAGATAGACATTATTTTATCATGCCGAAATATTGATGTTGAGCACGTTGTCAACTAAACATGATTAAAAAAAGGTTATAGCAATATGGCAGCAGTACACAATGACAAAACACCTAAAAGAGCCAAAGAAGGTGAAATCTTGCTACATTTATAATTAAAAAAAAAACATGAATAAGAGCATAATTCAGAAGCACGACATCCATATAAAGATAAATAGAGACTTGATGAGAAAATTCCTAAGGTTGAAAGTTGAAACAGTTGCAATATCCATAACATAGTAAGAAATGGAGTATCATTTACACACACACACACTGACTGGTCAAGGGGATTGGAGGGAAGGATGCAAGAATCATGCAGCTTGGAGAGAGAGGGTACATTGACAAAGAAGTTAATAGAATGGTTGGCCATTCTGAGTGAAGAACAACAGTTCAGTTCTTCGTCACTAGTTGAGACCCTATCACACACACACACACAGATTCAAGTAGGTATCTAAATAATTTTTTCCGGTACAACTGTTCAAATTTAATATTAATGTATACCTAAGACAAAAAAAAAACTAAAATCTTGGGTATATAACATCATTAGTTCACACTCCAAAAAATAAAAACATAATTAGTTCACAATCAACTTCCAGTCCAGAAACCGATCAAATTACCTGTTACAACCATCCTTCTCAACCAGATTTACAAGCAAGCCCAGAATAGCAACAAGAAAATCCAACTCGTGGTCAGTTAGATGCCTATCACATAGATGGTCCTTTTCAGTTGTCAAGGGATTTTCTTTTATCTGAGCAAAGGATGACGGTGAGCTGAAAGAAGGGAAATGACCAGCAATTAACATAGACATAGCCTCCAACCCTCCATGAGCAGCAATTAATTGACAGCCAATAGGGTTGTCATTAGTCAAATTCATCAACACCTACACGACAACACAGGTTAGTGTATGTATCAGTGCATATATGATAGGCATTGAATAGAAAAAAAAAGGGTGTATGAGAGATGATGTAAGGCAAGGGAAGGAACTGACTGAAGATGTAACTAAGTTCCTACAACCAGAAATGGGTCAGAATTAGATAGGAAGTTAATTACTCATTCAGAGTTAGAGGGGTGAGGTGCTCTTCATTTCACCTTGGGCATACTTGCATTCCTTTCTGGCTAAACTGATGATTCACTAAAAATCAGCTTAGCAGAATCTTATTCCTTCCCATTTATTTCTTGTTCTTTCTATTTTAATACCAGTTGAGAAGCATACTTGTATTCCCTTCTGATTTACATTGATTGGAGATTCACTGAATAACAGTTTAGTGGGTTTGTAATTCCTATACCCTAACTAGTAACTATTTATTCATTGTTTGTTCTCTGTCCCTTTCAATACTAGTTGAGTCTATCAACATATGACTTTTGCACAAAACAAAACCTGATAGGAACTATTGCGGAAAAATAAATAATGAGGAACAATAAGAGACCTGTATACACTAGTTCAACAAATAGGCATATCAGTATACATTAGCAAAACAATACATCCAGCAGATATTTATCTAAAGTGTTAGTATACTGTATAACACTAACATAGAAAACTGAAGGTTGCAAGCAACTACACATGAAACGTGGATAACTACATATAATCCATAATTTTATGAGAAGACATTAACATAAATGATACATGGAACAAACTAAATCCAGTAAAATACCTTGACAGCAGTAAGGAGGCAATCGGTTAGAAGGCTGGAATCTTCTTCATAACTTATGTCAGAACTGGAACAATTGATGTTCCCATCACTCGACTCTTCTTGACTCATTTTGGTTTGCGATTGACGTTCATTTTCAAATTCTCGATTTGCATCCTTGTGTTTTTTAGAATGAGTTGTTTTTTGTTTCCCCGATAGTAGGTCCCACTTAGAGGGCGCAATATCATCCTCATCAAATGCAAAGGGGTCTTGGCTATCTTCCAAGATTACAACCGGGGTACGTTCCTTAAAGTGAACATTCTTCCTCGAACTACTTAGGGACGTGGACTTTTTACAGAACGAACTCTTTGATAAGCCACTGTCATCCTCATCAAATGCAAATGGATCTTGGCTATCTTCCAAGATTACAACCGGGGTACTTTTCGTAAACTGAACATTCTTCCTGGAACTATTTTGGGTCATAGATTTTTTACAGTACGAACTCTTTGATAAACCACTATCATCCTCATCAAATGCAAAGGGATCGTGGCTATCTTCCAAGACTACAACAGGGACACCTTCAGTAAAGTGAACATTCTTCCTGGAACTATTTTGGGTAGTGGACTTTTTACAGTACGAACTCTTTGATAAACTACTACAAGAACCAGATGTGGATGAATTGATCCTCATCTTTAGTGAGTATGGATCAGTAGTTGATGTGCTAGGAGTTTCAGAAACCGAGAGTGATCTTTCCAACCGAGCACATGTCAATAGTTGGGTTTTATGAGAAAGGTTAGAATTCTTAATAGAAGAGGCCCTCTCCACACCATTGTAATTCCTACTGGAACTAATGGATATAGGTTCGTTCTCTGCAAATTCAAATTGAAGAGCATTCAAAAAATCCGAAGAAAAACTTATGTATATGTTAGCAAGCATATCAAAATTTAAATGATTTGCCATGGCTATTTTAACTTTTAGAGGCTAGATCACAACAAAAGCTTGGCATAACCCAAATAATTCGGGAGACTAAGTATAGAACACATTTAAACACAAGATACAACAATGGTAGTTATTCAATAAATCACCACACCCTGAATAAACAATCTGTGATTTTAATCGTAATGGCATTGCTCGCTTATTTCAGATTAAAACAATTTATTTCCAACAGAGACAATAAAATCAAACCAAGGGTTATCCTTCCCTCTTATATTCTTCATTCCACTAACCAAATTACCACCTCCCACTATTCCTTGCCAGCCCAGTATTCACCCTGGAGTGAAAATGAATTAACATGAACTTTCTCTTTATTTACAACTCTACATGCCTCACCCATGCGTGTTTACCCTTTCACTTCCCATCCTCTTCCAAGTACATACACCTCAGTAATAAGCGATATCACTCAATCGGCACATTCTTTTGCATGTTAATGAAAAGACAGGAAGAACTAATAAGTGTACCCACCTAAAAAACAATTGAAGCAATAGTTCCTATCTAGAAGAAAAGATAAGAGTATAAAAGATTTGCAGTGATTTGGAAAATTTCCACATAGAACTCTAGCACATCTAAATATGATCAGAAAACAAGAGTTTCAAGACCAGCTTATAAAAATCTAGTACCTTTATAGTCTCTTAGCTGATCCAGTTCAGAATCATCGCTGGCCATAAAGAAAGGGTCATTAAGCTTGTTAACAACGGACACAGGAGAGGCACTCCGACGCAAACATAGATCTAGAAAATGAAAGTTATTGGCACAGATGAGAAAGGGAAGAATCTATGAGCCAACTGAAAAGTAAGCTAGTAAAATCATGATTACTGAGAATAAAATTATTAAACAAGGAATGGCAGCAAGCCAGAAATTACCCGTGTATGATCATTACCTGAGAGCATTTTTATGACAATTATAATCAGCTCCGTAAAAGACAATGGGGTTGCCTTGGGACTCAATTTTCCTTTCATTCCAAGCAAATGAGTCTGTAACAAGAAAGTATAAAAATAAGATTGATAAATTAACAAGTTCGCCAAGCTACATGTACATCAAAAATTGCAGTATGCATTATGCAATACAGATGAAAAGTCACATACAAAATCCAAGGCAATAGAAATTAAATCATAAAAAAAACATTTTATAAAGGGTAAAGAAACATGCCAACCTGGTTGTCTTTGCTTAGGAAAGTAGCATTTTCCATTATCTTCAGGCACTTAAGAAGCAAGGTTAGGCTCTTTAGACGTTTTTCATTTCTCAAATCTTTGGTAGACAGAGAACTATAGTCCTTCCAATTCTGAAAGACAAATTCATGGATATAAAAAAAAAAAAATCATTATTTAAGGATGCAAATACAAAAGAATTGGCGATGGATTGACAAAGTACAATATCACATCTCAAAGCAAGAAATAGCCATCAGAAAATGCTCTCCCTGTTATAGACTGTATCAATTCATGTCTACTGCAGTTTGCAAACATCTCATATATTATATATTGAACTTAAACTAACATAAAAGCTCACACCTTCAGATCTGAATGACAATTCATAGTGACATCAAATACTGCATCAAGTCCTCCATGCTCCCTTAATTTTTCCTTAAAATTGCCACCAGTCTTCCGTACAGCACCAGAGGTTTCTGTACACAAGTATTTCCCCCATAACATAACATTCAAAAAAATATAAGAAAATCAGTAGAAGATTCAATACAGAAGTTCCATAGGATAATGTGTACAGTTAGCTGGACCACAGAAGAATATTGAAGTATGTATGTGTTAGTTCTTGATCAACTACAAGTATCATAAACTTATAATTTGAATTATAATTTGCATGTGGAGAAAGTGTCCAAGAGAACATAATTTACATGTGAAAAAATGAAAGTTTTTGATTAATTTACATGCAGAGAAATATACATATAAAGAAAAAGAGCCCTCTAGAAGTTAAGTATTAACATGCCAGATTCCATCAAATTAAGCTTCACTATACATGAAATTTTATAATTTACAATATCAGGATGGCACCTTCAGAAACTGAGAAGAAGTAATAGTAACAAGCCTGATTACAAAATCTCTTTACTAATGAGTTCTAAACCGTTAACATTGTTATAATTTCGCACAATAAAAACAGCATTAGCATTAGAAGAATCAGATAAGTAAGATGGAAAATAACATATTCCGCAATGATACAAGCAAAAGAAAGGTTGAATTAAATGTTCTTTACCATCAAGAGAAATGGCAGATAAACAAGCCTTCTCCATAGTCAGCAATGTTAACCACTTTGGGCATAACTCTGGTCTCTCAATCCCACTGTTATTCTGACACGTTGCTTTTAGCTCTTTGCAATTAACTAGAACTTCTTGGACTCTAGAAAAAACTGCAACAGAACTGGAGTCAAATTTCGACGTGGTTTTTTTTAGTATGTCATCATTCTGACGCAATGATAGAAGTTTAGAGCCAAGACTTGGTGCTTTGTCTTTGATAGCTGCGGATACAATTGGTCTTAACAACTTGATTAGAAATTGAACACAACGAGGTGATTCAAGGAGATGATCATCTTGACCCTGAGACAAAAGCATAGCCAGTAAAAATAAAGGAAAATAGTGAACATGTATATTGATAAATTAGACTCCAAGTCAAGTATCAGAACAGAACTATATGCCACTGGCAATAACTTCAGAAATCGAAATGAAAAATCAAAAAAAAATAATAATAATAATAATAACAACTTGGACATGGAATTTATGATTCTGAAACAATTTTAATCATATAATAATTTCAATTATTGACTATTGATTATTCTCATTTTGTCATTCAAATGGACACCACTTATGGTAAACAAAATTAGTTTAGCAGATATTTTTTAATTGAGAAGTCTATAACAGATAAAAAAGCAGCCATACATCAATATCACTGTTCTTTCAAATCTAGAATCAAACAAGTGGAGAGAGAGAGAGAGTTCCAAAAAACTTATCATTAATTAAAATGACAGTATAACATTCATTTCATACTGGAAAAAATAAGACTTTCTACCTCTAACGGAATGCAAATAGCTGGGATAAAAAATTAAAGTATAAATACAGTATAATTCAAAACAACTTACATCACTGGTTAAAATGTAGAAAAGGGTTGCAGCTGCAAGATTGCTGGGAGAATCATCAAGACTGAGACCCAAAATTCCATCAACTATTGCCTTTGCCATCCTATAAATAAAGCATAAATAATAATTGGTATTTGATCAGCTAAACATTCATCCTGGTATAATTCCTATATGAGAGTGAGTTCAATCCTTGCACTCGGTTCAAAATTCCAATCTAAAACAAAGAAACTAACAACTTTTAACAAAAATTATAAAATTTAAAAATTTAAAATTTAAACTCAAGCCCAAATTCAAAATTCAAAGTAATCAAAAAAAAAATATTTGGATAAACCCCAACAAAGAAACACAACGCAAAAGAAGAAATTCAAACAAAACGCAAGATACGTTAAGATTCAAAACAAATTCAAAAGATTTAGCGAAAAATTCACATACCCTTGAGAACGAAGAAGCCTTCTTTGCTGTGTTGTGGCACAAATTGACAAAAGAGAGACCAAACTAGCCCTTCTGATCCGAATCGGTTGACCTTTCCGAAGTCCATCAAGAGCGAAATTGACCTCATCATTTTGCTCCATCATCTCCCCAAACTCCTGCGCCTCCATCAACGTCGACGTCGCCGGATACGAAAATACGTTTTTTGTGGATGCGTTTTTTGCCCTCTTTGGCTCCCGTCGACCGCCGTAACCAAAATCGTCGATTGAATTGGGTTCGGAATCGAAGAAAGACCACTGAGAGGAAGAGTCTTGAGAAGAGAAAGCGAAATCGGGGTAGAGTGGGTCTTGGGATTGGGATTGAGAAAGGGAAAGGGAGTCTGATACGTCGTCGTTTAGGGAAGAGGATGAATACGTTCCGGAAATTGATGGTTTGCGGCGATTGTATGTGCGAACAATCATTGTGGAATCGGAGATCGGTGGTTTTTGTGGTGATTGGTGGTGGTTTATGGTGGCGGCTATGTTGATGAATTTCGATTTGGCATTTTTCGACAAGATGAGGGCTTTTTCGGAAATTCAACAAAAAGAAAGAGGAGAATGAGAAATTCTCAAGTTTCTGAGCTGAACGAAGATTTCGAAGAACAAGAAGAAGAATTCGAAGAACAAGAAGAAGAATTCGAAGAACAAGAAGAAGAATTCGAAGAAGAATTGGAGAAAATTTGAAATTTGAGTGTTATGAAATTGTGTGCAATTTTGAATCTGTGGGTCAGTGTAGTGTTTTTCTAACTGGTAGGTAACATACGATACGATGGGGCTTGTTCTGTTATTTTCAACTTTTGATTTCTAAAACACTTTTTCTTACTGCAGTAACTACTTCTACTTAATAATATGGATTTTAATTTTCAACAAACTTTTTAAAATTTCCTACAAAAATAAAAAAATTTAAACAGATTTTTTTTTACAAAATAAACTAATTAAACAGTTATATTTTAAGATAAAATTAATATAGCTTCCAAACGTAAATATTTATCTTTATATATTTTTATTAGGAAAATGCTATTTTAATTTTTTTTCGGATCGCAAGTGAACAAAATCAATAAGTGTTTTTTTCGTGAACTTACCTCAATTGGCAAGAACATTGTATAATATATGCATGGATTGAGTTCAAATCTCAAACACCTCATTTTTAACTTCTCCACATTTAAAATATGTGAGCTCTAGTTATTAAACTATTTAATAAATAAAAAACTAGTGTTTTTTATCAATAGGAGAACAAAACGAATGGGCACTTGATTTAAAACGGCGGTAGTAAAATGGACAAAGAAAAAAGAACATTGTTGTGTTCGTGCATTTCTTCCTTGACGTGGCTAAGAATAAATTGAGTGGAGAAACACAAGAGTAAATTGTGGTTGTACGGTTACACAATAAATTTAGCCATGAATACACATGTTGTCAGCCATGAGTGCCATCATCGCCCATATTTTCTCATTGGCCCTAAATTCTTACTGCGCATGCACCTTGTCTGCTTATAGGCTACTGTCGGGTTGGGATAATGTAGTCGATTCACTAAACAATGTTAAGAGTAAAGAGTTAGAGACTAAACAATGTTTTGATGAAAGAGTGGAAGAAAAAAATATTGTAGTCTTAGATGTAGAAGTTGAAGTAGAAGTAGATTTATAAGTAGTTAGTACTATTAAAATCCCAGGGAGGAAGATAAAACAATTCATGCAGTTGTTAAGACTCATCCCTTGATGTTTCAAGAAAGGTATCCTCCACGAGTTTAAGGCTATGTTTGGATTGATAGAATATGATGGAGTGAAATGGAATGGAGTGGTAACTAATTATGTTCTATTGTTTGGATTTTTTAAAAATGAATGGAGCGGAATGGTATATAATGGAATTCATTCAATTCCATTCCATCAAATCCTTTAATATTCTTTACCATTTAGGTGTATCCAATGGAATTGAATTATAATTAAAATACTACTATTTTATCCTTATCTTAATATCTCTTCCTCTCCAATATGTTCTTTCTCATATTTTTTCTTTTATTCAGTGTATAACGAAAAATATCTGTGTTGCACTGTTTCGTTTCTTCGTCTCATATGGTGTTACTTGATGAATCCTCTATTAATATGGTTTCTTCACGAAATACCAAATTTGATATGTGAAAAATTTCAGTAAGTTACACTTTTTTATTTCCGAAGTTTCTTCATGAATCCTCAAGTATGTGTGTTGTTACTTACTTTCCTCTCTGCATGTTATGATTTTTGCTATGTTTATTTTTTAGTTGAAACTTTGTTATGCATGTCTTCTCTGTGTATGCTCTTTTTTATTTTGCTCTAACGTGTTTTTTTTTTTATTGATTTGGTGAATTAAAAAAAAACTTTCCTAGTTTTTTTGCATCAGTATATTTTATATAATTCTAATTTGTGTCTTAATTGAGCACCTTTTTATTCCATTTCTTTTGAAGAAGTTTTTATTTAGTAATATGGTTTTTATGTAATAATAGCATTTTTTAAATAAAGGGTACAAATAGAATTAAAAAGTTATAACTTGTTCCATTCCATCCACTTTTCAGACAATGGAATGGAAACATTTCACAACATATCCAAACAATGGAACGGAATCTTTATTCCATTCCACTCCGTTCCACTTCATTCCATTCTATTACATTCCGTTCCGCTCCGTTTTGTTCCATCAATCCAAGCAGAGCCTAAGTTAACACTTCAAGATAGGGAGAATCGTGTTCTGATAGTCCTTATATAGGGGCATAGGAACATTTGGTACCTTATCTAAAGTATAAGGGATTTCTACCTAAATGAAAAAAGAGGAAGAAGGATATATTTTTCTTGTCATATTATCCACCCTAACTTGAGTGTTGATTTGTCAAGCTAATGATAGTAAAGAAGTGCTCAAGGGAGGTAACCCTCAATAAAGGGAGTGTTCACACTCCTATTTCCAAATTTTTAATGTTGTTTGTTTTTCAATTACAAGATGAAAGATGCAGCTCTCGTCTGGAAGTTGCAGCTTCGAACAACAAGTTTTGGCCATGTTATAAATGTCGAAGAAAAAGGAGTAAGTGGCCTCAAATTTTAAAATTTAAATTCCAAAGAGAAAATATGAGTGGGGACAAATTTTGAGCATAAGGTACAAATTATCTCACCTAAGATAACGCGTGACACACATCGTTGTTCTTTTTGCGTGTTTTATCCATCCACTACCTCCCCACACACCCAAAATTCTACCATCCAACCGTCCATTTATCCCCTCACTAACCTTTACCCCTCGACCACATCACTTTTCTAACCTCCACTGTCTTAAAAAACCGTACCACCCATCATCATCAACCTCAAGCACCCAAAACCTCTCATTTTCAAAAACCAAAAATCCCCAACCTTCCATTTCACATTCCTTCACAACCTTTTTTTTTTACCTTCCATTCACACACCTCATTTTTATTTAAATCGTAGTTTTTCACAACCTATCTAAACCTTTTTCTATTTCCACACCTAAACCTTTTACCCAAACCCATAAGCGTGCAACAAAATGGTGTTGAAAAGATAAGTTATTAAACCTGCTTCCCAACTGCCGTTGAACTGAGCGTGAATAGAAAAATGGTAGATGTTAGATCGGCAACATAACAGTTGTCAACATATCACTTTATCACCATGCAAGAATTTGAGGAGGACAATAATGAATAAAAGGGATTTTAGAATTGAATGAAGAAAAGGGGGAAATATCTTTGAAAAAATGGGTTTTGAAGTGGTATTCCAAGGTTTATTTCCTGTAGTCCTGGATTACATCCCAAAAATGACTCGGTTTGGCTCTAAAAAGAGAGGAGGCTATTGATGTATGGTATGAGTGACTCATCCTCGCTAACACCCCAAAAATGACCCAACCTTCCTCTAAATTGAATAAGTGAACCTTGATGCCGCCATGTGGAGCTACACCTCTGTGACATCCATACTTGAGGGTTATTCTACTCATGTCTTATTACATGCATATTTTCATTGTCTTTTGCTAGAAATTAGGAACTTTAGTTTGATATTTGTTATTTGCATCACTCGAGGACGAACAATGTTTAAGTTTGGGGGTGAGCATTACCATACCCCTAGTTTAATGAAGCCTTTGAGTCAATGCATGACCCATTTCTTCTTGTTTGTGTCTATTTAGTTGTGGTAATAGTTTCTTGTTTTATTTTGAATTACTTCTTCTTATAATTTTATATAGATTATGTAATCTGCAGTGATTTTATATAAAATTACAAGACTTTACAGTATTACAATACTAAACATAATCTTTCCATTATAACTTGCTTCATTGAAAACTGAGTTTTATAGCTCATGTTATACCAAATTAACCCAATCATGTTGTAATCCTTTTTATGTTGAAAAATATTCAATTTCTTTCTACTATATCCATCTAACATAATTTCTATGATTATTTTCTTTTCAAAAATCATTAATTTAAGTTCAAAATTGTCGTTTTTAAAAGCTTGGGTATGGACATGTAACACACCTCTCATAATTGTATTCTTTTCCTATAAAAAATTCTACGTTGTTATTGTGCATTGGAAAATGCTAGCTTTAAACGCGAGTGCAAACACGGACGAACACACTTGAGAATTCCTTGTCACGTTCCCTAACTTTTTAAATTGTGGACTTGATAACCGACTCTTCCGGTTTTAAAAAAATATATTTTATTTAATCATTTTAATTGACTTTGAAAAAGCCCTGACACACATCTTATTTACGTCACGACTTCGGTCAATTCCACGTGTCATGAAAAAAAATCTATAAAGGCATTCATCCTTTTTATCAGTTTCAGAAGTTCTCACAATTTGCATATATCTCTTGCAATACACATCTCTTTCTTTTAATTATAACATCAAATATCAATTATTTACTGAAAAAATTCTATAATATAAGTTGACATTAAAAAAAAAGTTTTTGAAGGCCACCTTTCTCATTTTCCTTTGTGGAAGCTAGGGCATAAGTGATATTTTGTGAGGTGTTATTAATTACTGGTAGACTTGTGGAGTTAGTGAACTTCGCGTTGTAAGCGTTAGATGGGTGGTTTTTTTTTCTTATAAATCTTTAATTTAAACAAGTGGATATAGTAGAAAATAAGATGAAGCTTGTGATATGTGGTGGTCAAACGAGGTGGTGGCTTACCAGTGTGGTAGGACGGCCACATCGTGATTGGCAGTGCGGGATGCATGTTGGGCAAGGGTAACAAGTGGTGGCGGCTGGTTATTCCAAAGGTTTTCAGTCAATACTTTGAGAGAGAGGGGGGAGAGAGGGAGAGAGAGAGACTATTATTTGTTGAGTTGGTTGCCTTTTATGTTCTTTAATGAAAGGAGAACGTGTTAATTAACACGTGCAAGTGTTGTGAGAGTGTGTTTAAGCATTTAACGCCAACAACGCTCACATGCATTTTATTCTCTTTCTTTATTGAAAGAAATGTCGTATTGTCCTAGGTAAAGTGGATTTGATACAAATTAAGAAGATAAAGTGGCGAATTTGTAAACCATTAGTTGATAATAATAGAAGATATTAAAACCCTTGTAAGGCGATAAATAATGTTAAAAACTGTTTCACATATATCAAATAAGATTACCTAAAGTGGATAAAAATTCGAGAAACTAAAATAAAATGCGTATTTCTACAATATTAAATTTGGATAAAAAAAAACTAAAATAACTTCTTTTTCGGTCAAAAAGATTTTTTATTTTATTTTTAGCCTAAAATAAATAAGGCTTTTGTTAATTTTTGGAGTATTATTTAATTGGAAGTGGCAAACGCATTAGGTTGTGCAAGTGCAAGTACTATTTCTGACCTTTCGTTTTCTGGATCTAGGGTTTCTGTGACGACTCTCTCTTGAATCTCAATTTCATCATCATCTTCTCAAAAAAACCCCAATCTTCAAACCCTAATCACCACCTCCCCCTAATCAATACTACTATTCAATCGGAGATTCACAATCAGGCACAAATTGAATTAGGGTTCATCGATCAAATCGAATATTGTTATTATTATCAAATTTTCACCCAAATCGCCGTCACCATCACTTTCAATTCACGGATCTAAAAATTGGCCTAATTTTTCATTCTATTTTATATATTTTGTAAATCAGATGAATTTTAAACCGATTTTGACGCCAATTATGATGATTAGATGAAATTTCCCAAAGACTGTTTTTTTTTTGTGATTTGAAGGGACCCAAAAACAAAAAAATGTATAAATCGGTGGTGTATCAAGGGGAGGTGATGTTGGGTGAGGTAGATATATACCCAGAAGTGAACAACAACATCAACAACAAGAACAAGAATTTTGATGTGAAGGAAATCAGAATAACTCACTTTTCTCAACCTAGTGAGAGGTGTTCCCCACTTGCTGTTCTTCATACTATTACTACTGTTTGCTTCAAAATGGAGTCAAAGACACAGCACCAGAATCAGCTCTTACACTTGCACTCCTTGTGTATCAGAGAGAACAAGGTAAAAAATCATAATTAAAATTAAATTAAATTAAAAAATATGGAGAAAATAATTGACTTAAACCCTATGATTTTGGACTAAATCTCACAGGACTTAAAACAACTTCAATCTATGGATGATGATCAACTTATGACTTATGTGTTAATGTTGCAAGGTTTTTGGAATAATTTGATTTAACTTGCTAAATTTGTTGTTTTGATGAACTCAGATGGTGGAAAAATTGGCCAATTGATCATTTAACAGATACCTAACAATGCCACTGAGATTCCCAATTAATTGGGGTATTATGTCTCATGAAGAGTGTTGTTACTTGTTGATCTAATACCATTTTTTTTTTGCTAAATCTGAGAAATTTGTGATTGATAGTGAAATTAGTGTTTGTGCTGGTTAGGGTTTTGTTAATACAAAAAAAAAAGTGATTTTGGTTCCGACGGTCGAAAGTGTATTATTTATTTTTTTTCTTTTCTGACTTGAGCTCATACTGAAAATATAGGCTGGGTTGTTTATGATATCAATTTGTTTTTGGCACTGCATGACTATTTAGCATTTTCCTATTATCGGCTGGCGTACGATGCACTGTATCTATTATTTGTTGTCTTGCTTAAATTTACGCGGTTACCGGTTACTTAAATTTACCGGTTACCGGTTACTTAAATTTACCGGTTACCTATGCAGTTATCGGTTACCTTTATTTTCCATATATAATTTTCTTGTAGAATATTAATAATTGTCGCGATGTTGGCCTCTGCAGACAGCTGTTATGCCGCTGTACGGGGAAGAATTACATTTGGTTGCAATGCATTCGCGGAATGACGACAGGCCATGTTTCTGGGGATTTATTGTTGCCACAGGACTTTATAATTCGTCCATTGTGTTGTTAAATCTCAGATGTTTGGGTATAGTGTTTGATCTGGATGAAACCCTTGTTGTAGCAAATACAATGCGCTCGTTCGAGGATAGAATTGATGCACTCCAGAGAAAAGTAAACTCTGAGGTAGATCCACAACGAATTTCTGGCATGCAGGCGGAGATCAAGCGCTACCAAGAGGACAAGAGTATATTGAAGCAGTATGCTGAAAATGATCAGGTAGTTGATAACGGAAAAGTGATAAAAGTTCAATCTGAGCTTGTTCCAGCATTATCTGACAGTCATCAGCCCATAGTTCGACCACTGATACGGTTACATGAAAAAAACATTATTTTGACACGCATCAATCCGCAGGTATATGATATTTTCTTTACACAATCATTTATTGTTATTTACTATTCTTTTGTCGCATCTTGTCGCTGTGCATTTTCGATTAAATATATCATTCTACTGGGTCCCACTGGATTCTGCCTAAGATCAGGAGGGTGTGAAAAACCGAAACTCGTGGATCGTAACACGGGTCATAAGATCCTACCGAAGGACAAAATTATGCCTACACATACACACATGCACATATGTGTAAAAATATCTTAGACGAAGAAAATAACCTCTAAATCACAACATTAAATTAGTGTGTTTTGTCTATTTTTTTCAAACACGTATGTAAGCATAAAAACTTGTCAGAATCATTAGTCTAACAAAGGATAGCATGTTTTGATAGATTCGCGATACAAGTGTTCTTGTGAGGTTGAGACCTGCATGGGAAGATCTTCGAAGCTACCTGATTGCAAGAGGGCGCAAGCGTTTTGAGGTTTTTGTTTGCACAATGGCTGAAAGGGACTATGCGCTAGAAATGTGGAGACTTCTTGATCCAGATTCAAATTTGATAAATTCAAAAGAACTATTAGGTCGCATTGTATGTGTTAAGTCCGGTAAGTCCGTAAATGGCATGCTTGTTTTTCTTTCTTGTTAATTTTGTTTTCAAAGAGAAGCTGTATATTTGTAATAGAACACCTGAAGGAAGCAAACTGTGAACACGAGGACATCTTATATTTTAGGTTCAACTACCCTGTACTATTTGAGAATGTTTAAATAGTTCTCTAAACTATATAAGTTTGTAATTCGGTCCTAGAACTTCACAAATATTTGTAATTGGGCCCCTAAATTTTAATTGGATCCTTGAACTTCTAAATAAAAGGTCCATGTAATTTGGGACCATGCTACAAATTACTTAAATGTTCAGGGACCTAAATACAAATTAGAGTAATTAAACTATATTTTAAAATTCATCTGAGTTTGATGTAGAGATGCAAATCATTGTACTGGACCATATGCTCACGTTTCTGCTACTTCTGATGCCATTCACTTTTAATTCTTCTTGTGTTTCAATAATATTATAATAGGTTTGAAAAAGTCCTTGTTCAATGTCTTCCAAGATGGTTCATGCCATCCAAAGATGGCGTTAGTAATTGACGATCGCTTGAAAGTGTGGGATGAGAAAGATCAACCTCGGGTACATGTCGTTCCTGCATTTGCTCCATACTATGCTCCTCAAGCTGAGGTAAATTTGCTGGCACACATGGTTGGAAACTTTATACTTTCAGTAGCATGAATGAAATTTCATCCTTTTTTTAGTTATATGAACTGATTAACTTTTTGTCTTGTAGGCAAGCAATACTATTCCTGTCTTGTGCGTTGCAAGAAATGTTGCTTGCAATGTTAGGGGTGGCTTCTTTAAGTAAGTTATACCTTTCAAAAGTTATATTTATCTGTATACATTGATTCACTCAATTCCCCTGCATAACCTGGAAAATATCCATTTAGTAATTTAGAGATAAATGAGTTGGAGAAAGACATGGTTTTTGATAGAACGCTAGGGCGTCGTTTGATTCAGGTAGCTGACCCCACTTAGTGGGATAAGGCCTGGTTGTTGTTGTCGTAGTTTAGAGGTTGATTTCTAAGCATTTTAATTATCTCCAATTGGTATAAAGATAATGCTACACATGATTCTTGCCCCTAAATACGACTCTGATTTTGTGACAGGGATTTTGATGATGGTCTTCTACAAAAGATTCCTCAAATTGCCTATGAAGATGATATTAAAGATATACCTCCTGCTCCTGACGTGAGCAATTATCTAGTTTCAGAGGTAACTGTATGACTACGTACAAGTTTACACATGTCATTATTCTAATCTCATGGGGATATACTATGTTGAAATTCAAATAGATGTGTATCATTTAATTTTCTGTCATATGTGCTGTTTTTGTGCGTGTTTAACTGTATGTTTGACTTATACAGGACGATGGATCTGCTTCCTATGGAAATAGAGATCCGTTTTTGTTTGATGGCATGGCAGATGCTGAGGTAGAAAGAAAATTGAAGGTATCAATCTGACCTCCGAGTGAATATTTGAGAACTGTGATTTATGTCTGATTAAACATGAAGTTTGTCTTATCTTTCTATGTAATTGTACTTTCTGCTAGGATGCAATATCAGCAACTTCAGCTATTCCTATGGCAACTGCTAAGTTAGATCCCAGGCTCACTTCTTCTCTTCAGTACACAATGGTATCTCCTGGTTCAGTTCCACCACCCGCACCACACGCATCTATGATACAATTGCCTCACGCACAGTTCCTTCAACCTGCTACACCAGTAAACCCAATGGTTCAAGTTGCCCCTTTAGAATCAAGCTTGCATAGTTCTCCTGCTAGAGAAGAAGGGGAAGTAGGTGAATCAGAATTAGACCCAGATACAAGGCGAAGGCTTCTCATATTGCAACATGGACAAGATATTAGGGATCATACATCTAGTGAGCCTCCATTCCCCATTAGACACCCCAATCCTGTACAAGTTTCCGCTCGTGCACCATCACGTGGGGGATGGTTTCCTGTAGAAGAGGAGATTGGTTCACAACCACCAAACAGAGTACTACCTAAAGAAATTCTTGTAGATTCTGGTCCATCACGTATGGAGAAGCACCGGCCTCATCAACCATCCTTTTTCTCTAAGGTTGATGGCTCTATTTCATCTGATAGAGCTCTCCACGAGAGCCACCAAAGATTGCCAAAGGAGGTAATGACTATGTTTCAGTCTATCATTTGATGTTTTAGAAGTGGCTCAAACTTTTGGTTTATTTAGTGAATTAACTTACCATTTTTTTTATTGTTGCAGATTTACCATAGAGATGATCGCTCAAGAGTAAACCATATGCTCCCTAGTTATCATTCATTATCTGGTAAGCCATAATACTTGTCCCTACATGTTTGGTTGATTCTCTTCAGTTTCCTCCCCAAGCATTTACTTCTCATGTGCTGATGGTGACTGGCTGCGTTTATTTGGCTCTGAAATGTAATTAGTTTGAGTGAGCTTTTGTTGCAGTTGGTTCCATGCTGAATTAAAGTGACTTCTTTTTGAATTTTGTGATTTTTCTGTGATGAGTAATTAAGTTTGAGTTTTGGATTATTGTTTTCTTGGGAAATAACAACTCTACTTTTTGGCTACCACAACCATATAATTTTTCTGTATGATAAATATATCTTTTGATACACTCGCCTTTGTCTTCCTTGATTTACCTTTTCACTGGACATAAAGCATTCAAGAAACCATATATGAAACTTTAAAATGTTTTTTTAGTTTAGTTCCTCTGTGTGTGTTACTTTTGCTTTCAAAGTTCTGTTATTTTTAGGGCTACCCTTAGAGCGACAATATCTCATGGTTGTTCTTATGCAGGTGATGACATCCCCTTTGGCAGGTCATCTTCTAGCCACAGGGATCTTGACTCTGAATCTGGTAATTCTGTATTGCATGCAGAAACACCAGCTGCAGTATTACAGGAAATTGCACTGAAGTGTGGAACTAAGGCAAGCTGATATGTTTGACTGCTAGAAAATAGTTAGATAGCATTGTTACATTTATTAATATCTCATTGTACTATTTAAGCTTTCTTTGGTTTGTGTACCCAACATGTTTCTTTGCTTTTGATATGAGCAGGTGGAATATACATCATCTTTGGTTGCCAGCAGAGAGCTGCAGTTCTCCATCGAGGTATCCTTCATTCTAGCCAGCGTGACTTCATGATACTTTGTTCTATATGTTTGCATGACTTTCTAAGTTTTATATTTTTCTATACAAAACTAGAGAACTATTTTGTTCAATGGGATAAATTTCTCATTTTTTTAATCGGTGAACGTTCTGCACTTGATATTTATTTTTCACCATGCTTAATTAACTAAACACATTGATTTTGTCCTACATAGTTTGCAGACTGTACCAAATATTTGACTTTTCCAGGATTGGGTGCGCTATGAGTAATGTCATTTTTATCTAATTTTTTACCGGGGAAACAAACCTAGAAATTTAATTGATCTTTTGGTTGGCGGTTTAAAGCTGATTCCATCTTGCTTCCTTTGGAGTAGTGATTAGTTGAAGTATCTATTAATTCATAATTTGTTGATATGCCTTTGTCATCTTGTAAGTGTCATCATTATTTGCAGGCATGGTTTTCTGGGAAAAAAGTTGGCCAGGGATTTGGCAGAACTAGAATGGAAGCGCGGTATAAGGCTGCTGAGGATTCTATTAAACATTTGGCTGGTAGGACATTCTTAGTTTTGGAAGTTTGTGACTTGCTATAGCATTATATAGAACTGTGGAATATAAGAATATTATCTTATAATATCTTGAGTTATCTCATAGGATTAGTTATTTTATTTTATTTTAGAGCATCTCTTAAGATTAGTTTCCATATTATTTAGTTATTATCACGACCTTTTTCTCTATTTGATTAACATTACGAGCCTAATATCCTATGAAGAGGGGTTTGTTCCTACAAGATTCTGCTATCTAAGGACCGGTGTTGTTCCTACAAAAATGCAGACATTGTTTTTGTTTTACTTAAAGAAATTCAGAACATCAAAAGCAGGGTCTACCTTGTTAGACCAGCCCCATTGGGTTAATACTGAGGCTTACTAAATGGCATAAATAGTCTTAGAGTAAAGTGGTTGTTGTATTTTAACGGTGGAGATTGAAAATATATACAGTACTTATGACCAAATGTCAAGATTTTGATCCTTGCTGCCCCCTTGTTTATTGTTAAATTAGATTTTCAGCCTAAGGTAAAAATTATAACACCTATTTATTATCCTTGCTTCAAGCTTGGAAGGCTCTTGTATGAGACGATGTCTTATAAATGTTAAATGACAAATCCATTTTTTGGCTGCCATGTAATAGTTTCAACTTTTAGTAGAGATGATCTAATTATCTTTGTATGGGTATGCCTTTAGCTAGGAGGAAAGCTAGGATAATTATCTTCATACATAGTTAAATTCTGAGGTGTATGAATAAGAAATTATACTAGACCATCGAAAATCTCCTATAAGATCCTAGCATCATAAAAAATGATTAAGCAAATAACGTTATCAGCGGCACCCATTGCTTGCTATTGTTATTTTGTAACCATGTTCTTACTCTTTCTATTACTGTTGATTTCCTTTCTTACTCTTTCTATTACTGTTGATTTCCTCTTCTAAAAAAAGTTGTAAATATATTTTGACCTTTTTGGTTGTTTTTTTAGATATATATTTATCACGTGCTAAGGATGAGCCTGGTTCCGCATATGGTGATGTGAGTGGATTTCCTAATGCAAATGACAACGGTTATGTGGGTAACGTTAGTTCTCTTGGTAATCACCCCCTGCCTAAAGAGGAGCCGGTCTCATTTTCAGCTGCATCAGATCTACCAAGGGTTTTAGATCCTAGGCTGGAAGTCTCTAAGAGATCAACGGGTTCAGTCTCTGCCCTCAAAGAATTGGTGAGATTCATAATAAATTGACCAACCTATCTCCCCAGAACCATATTTTTGTTAACCTCGGTTGAAATTTGTGTTTCTAACATGGTATAACTTCTGTGTTTATTTTCTTCAGTGCATGATGGAGGGTCTTGGTGTCAATTTTCTATCGGTGCCTGCTCCAATGTCAACAAATTCAGTTCAGAAAGATGAAGTATATGCACAGGTTGGTAACCAAATGCCTCAGTGGTCTGAACTAATTCATTTAAAAAGGACAATGCCATTGAATTCCAGAATGGTTATGCCTTCTTTCTAAACCTGTGTGTGTTTTCGTTCATTCATTTGAGTGGCCGAAAAAAAGAAGATTAAGAGAGACATTTTGTTGATGTTTGAATTTTCCTTATACTTTTGGTCTGTCAGGCAATTTGGTGTCCAGGATAAAATATCAGAACTTTTGTTATTTCTCCCTTCTATTTATGTGGTTTACTATTCTTATTTTTGAGGAGGGAAGTTGAAAGGTGAGTGTTAGATGGAAATTCTCATCTACTAAATGAAATCTGGGCTTAGGTATGGGGTCGTAATCTTGTTAATGGTGTACTTTTGGCTCATGGGGCTTATGAAGGATGACCTGGAAGTGTTTAACCAAACACTTCGTTATTAGTTCTGGCGTTTTTCTTGTCCTTTTATTTTTATTTTTTAATAATGGTAACAAAGCTCTGGCAGTATTTAAGAAAGAATTTTCCATTTTAGGTTGAGATAGATGGCCAGGTCTATGGTAAAGGGACCGGATTAACATGGGACGAGGCTAAAATGCAGGTATGATGTTTTCTATAATAACGAAACATTATTTATGGATGTGTATGTCTTCTTCCTTGAATTTGATCAACTTTCTTACATATTGGTGTTGGAGTACTAAGATGTATTTCGTTCTTCAGGCTGCTGAGAAGGCACTTGGAAGTCTAAGAACAATGCATGGCCACAGCATTCAGAGACGGCAGAGTTCTCCCAGGTCTATTCTATTATTTTGATTAGAAGACTGTATATTTTACTTTTCATTTTTTGTCTTATAACGAACAGACTTAGCCTATACTCTCCAAATGTGCCGTGCTTTCTAAATCTAGCACAAAGTGGTCTGCATTCGTTTGAATTTAGAAGGTAGCTACATAATCAAATTTTATACTAGCCAATGGTTTGCCAGCCCCTACAGACAGAATTGGCATCTAACATTGATTTTCTGAAGACAAAAAAATTGTTGTTGTTTATTCTCATATATGGTAACTATTTTTCTACATCATTGGTCATTAACTCGCTATTTTTGTTATGTGAATCAGGCCATTTCAGGGATTCTCGAATAAACGTTTGAAGCAAGAACATCCACGAACTCTGCAGCGATTTGCATCTTCTGGTAGATATCCTAGGAATGCTCCAGCAATCCCTTGACAAAAGAAACAGGATTTCCAATCTCACTGGCATGACTGTTGTTGGGGAATGCATGTGTATATGTTACTGATTCAACAATGTGAAAGGCGGTGGCTGTTGGGTTGGGGCCATTTCAACTCAAGTGGGTCGGTATTTGTCACACCGAGCTCAATGCCAATATAGAACACCACATTTTGTACCATTGTATTATCCTCCACTGAAATACGGGTGAGGTACTGGTCAAAGATTGATTTTGTAAGATAATCACATCTTGATGGTCCCAATCAATGGAGTATTGGTTGTGTTGTGTGGATATGCTTCGAGACCGGTTTACAAGACAAGATGATGAGGCAAGTCCAATGCAATGCAATGCAATGCATACTCAAGAGTAACCAAACCAACCTAATGAAATTGAGAATTGATTCAGCTTTTATCTTTCTAACTCAAAGTGATGGTACAAGTGCAACCATTCAGTACAGGTCCTTTTTTTTTAATTGGTATTCACCTTTTTCACTAACATAACTGGGTAGTGGTTCTGTCGCCTTGAGTCCTCTAAAGACTCCGTTATTAACAGAGTCTTTTGAGGTTGGCGAGTTTGCATAGTACTGTAACATTGATAATGATTTCTAAATGTGATTATTTGTCAATTTTGTTCCCCAAGTCTTTCTGGTGAGTTATGTAGCATATATAATCCATGTCAAAATGATTCGCAATCGTATTTAATTTTGCTAATAAAATATATCAGAATAAATGCTTTAGAGTTGGGGAATGGCTTGTGGACTAGAACAAAAAAAAAGAGCTAGGTTAAATTTATGATCATCAACCTTGGATTTGCTCAAAATGCCCTTTCGATTACAGGAACGTCGCACAAAATCTATCAAAAGATACGATCTGATCAGTTTATTTTATTTTATTTTGCATAAAAAGCTATCTTCTAATCGATTTATTTAAGATGATGAGCAATTCAGGTGGCACATAACAATCTTCTGACATTTCACGAATCAGTATTTACATAAACCACAAATGTTTTTCACAGTTCTTTGTGAATGAGTTTTTTTTTTTACCAAAGTTCTTTGTGAATGAGTTAAGAAACAAATATTGGTGTTTTAGGTTTAAGAATTGTGCACAACGGAGATAAAAAACAATTAAGAAAAAAAAAAATCATTCCCCTTTCTTGAAAGATGTTTAAAATGCACAATGATACTCAATTTATCATCTCATTAAGGCTCCACTAAAGTAAAAATCATTCCCCTTTCTAGAAAGTATAAGTATAATGAGTAATATCAACTATTATATCCTGATAAAATCATGGATGCATATAATATTAATTAATATAATATTGATTTTCTCACTTGACTAATTACTCACTTTATAGGAGCAAAATCCTTGTATTTTAGTTACATCACATTTAAAAATTATGTAAACCGATAATTTGTTTTACTAGAAAAATCTTAACAATGTCTCCTTCCAAGTTTCCTTTTTAAACTCTTATTGCTAATTCTATAATTTTTGACCAAGTGTAAGCCAACTTTTATGCAAATTAATGACTAATTTTTCAATGTAAAAGGATATATTGTCATGTATTTTTTACATTATCTTTTTACATAGCATTATATTCTTTAAAATATGTACATTAATTATTTTTAAATTAAATTAGAAATTCCACTGCTACTTCTCTTTTCACATGATTAAAAGTTTAACATAATTGTTTTTAAATCAAGTGAAAGAGAGAAAAATGGAATTTTGGTTTAATTTAATGTTTATAATTTTTTATAGGGATTAAAAGAATTGTTTTTTATTGTTGATTTTTTATGTTTGAATTAAATAAATTAATAATGACATGTAATGTGTCCATCTAAACTGTTAGGTCATTGTCATGTCATGAGTGACAAGACTTTGTAAGCAAAATTGACTTTAAAATTGATGAAATTCCGTGAATTCTGATCGGTTAATATGAACATTGCATAATACATGTGAGGTGTGAGTTCAATCTTTAATCTCTAACATTCTATTTATTCACATTCAAAAATAGAATTTTTAACATGAAACTAAAGTTAAATATGTGTTTAGCCCCTATAAAATCACGAGTTTTTAAATTTAGTCTTTATAAAATTTTAATGGTAATTTTAGTTCTCCAAAATATTGAAATTTGTAATAATAATCCCTATTTTGAAAACTTATTACAAAATAAAAGATATTTTTAATCCTATAAAATAGTCTTTATAAAATAAAAATAGAGACTAAAAATAAATAATTTTTTTGTAGGAACTAAACTTAAGGCTATGTTTGGATTGGTGGAGAGTGGTGGAATGGAATGGAATGGGATAGGGCCACATTTCATTGTTTGGTTTTGTAAAAAATGAATGGAATGGAGTGTGATGGAATCCATTCCATCCAATACGACTCTCCTTCATTGTTTGGTTTTGTAAAAAATGAATGGAATGGAGTGTGATGGAATCCATTCCATCCAATACCACTCATTCCTTCAATTTTCCATTCCACTCAATTTGGAGTGTATCCAATGGAATGGAACATACTAATAATAAAAGGACAAATTTATCCCTAGTTTTTCCTATTGCTTCTTGCTCTCCTCCTCTACAACTCTTCATTGTCCATGAGATTTTCTGTTATGGCAACTCTTCACTCCAACAAGTATCTCAAATTTCTTTATTCATGTTTGTGCTCTTTAACCCATTCTTCTACATCTTTAACCCATATCATATGTGTCAAACAGTTTTTGTCCATTACCGACCTGCCTCATTCATGTTTTTGAAGAACAAAAATCTAGTTGCACTTTTTAATACCTACTATTAATAATTAACAAGTTTCTTCCATTTTAGCCTATTATACATGACGAATACAATTCATAAATTGTAAGACTTCAAATTATTTTTTTATCATAGTTATAAATTTTGTTATCATTTACATATAAGGGTAAATTTGAAATAAAAAAATTATAATTCATTTCATTCCGTCAGCTTTCCAAACAATAGAAAGGTAAATTTGTTTCATTCCATCATAGAATACCCAAACAATGGAATGGACTCTCTATTCCATTCTATTCCGCTACGCTCCATTCCATTGTGTTCTATTCCACTCCACTCCGTTCTATTCGGTCAATCCAAATAGAGCCTAAAAGTTTATAATTTTACAGGATTAAAAAATTTAATTTTCTGTTTCTCCATTTACCACCAACAACAAAGAACTCTCCTCCCTCAACCCAAGCTCCGCGTCCCTCCCATAGTGTTTGCTACTTCCATTCTCAGCAAGCAATTACCATGCAGCTGAACTTTGAATCGACACAGTAGATGATGCATCTGAATAAGATAAGGGTGCAAACCAACACCCTTATCTTCTTTTTCTCACCCCCCACCAGACTCAGAAGATTCTTCTACCCTACACCCATTACAAGAACACTCTCCTCCAAAATCCATAAAGATTCAATTTTTATCCCACCCACCAAAACCCATCTCTATGTTTCATTCTTCTGCACCCTCATTCGCCTCTATTTAACACATGGCAGATTCTCCACCGCCTCTGCCACTTTCTCTCACATGCGTGCTCTTGCTCTTGTTCCCACTTTACCTTTCTGGAATACCCTTTTGTATCAATTCAATGCCTCTGGTTTAGTTTCTCAGGTAAAACTTATGTATTCTGATATGGTGTTTTCTGGGGTTGTACCTGATGTTTTCAGTGTTAATATTTTGGTTCATTCCTTGTGTAAAGTTGGTGATTTGGATTTGGCTTTAGGATATCTTAGGAACAATCATGTTGTTGATATTGATAATGTTACATATAATACTGTTATTTGGGGATTCTGTCACAAAGGGTTGGTTGATCAGGGTTTTGGTCTGTTGTCTGAAATGGTTAAAAGAGGTTTATGTTTTGATTCAATCACTTGTAATATACTAGTTAAGGGTTATTGCAGAATTGGATTGGTTCAATATGCTGAGTGGGTTATGTACAATTTGGTTGATGGTGGGGTTACAAAAGATGTTATTGGTTTGAATACCTTGATTGATGGGTATTGTGAAGCTGGGTTGATGAGTCAAGCAACGGATTTGATTGAGAATAGCTGGAGGAGTGATGTCAAGATTGATATTGTTACTTATAATACTTTGCTTAAAGCTTTTTGTAAAACGGGTGATCTTACGAGGGCTGAATCTCTTTTCAATGAGATTTTGGGATTTTGGAAAGACGAAGATCGGTTGAAAAATAATGATGTTGTAACTCAAAACGAGATAAGAAATTTGCAGCCTACACTTGTCACATACACAACATTAATCGCTGCGTACTGTAAGTTTGTTGGAGTTGAAAAATCACATTCTCTGTATAAGCAGATGATTATGAATGGAATCATGCCGGATGTGGTTACTTGTAGTTCTATTCTTTATGGATTCTGCAGGCATGGTAAACTAACCGAGGCAGCAGTTTTGTTTAGAGAGATGTATGAAATGGGTTTAGATCCTAATCATGTCTCGTATGCTACGATTATTAACTCACTGTTCAAATCTGGGAGGGTTATGGAAGCTTTTAATCTTCAAAGCCAAATGGTTGTTCGGGGCATTTCTTTTGATATAGTTACATGCACAACTGTAATGGATGGACTTTTCAAAGTTGGGAAAACTAAAGAGGCTGAGGAAGTGTTTGAAACTATTCTAAAGCTCAATCTTGCCCCAAACTGTGTCACGTATTCGGCATTGCTTGATGGGTATTGCAAGTTAGGAAAAATGGAACTTGCAGAGTTAGTGTTACAAAAAATGGAGAAGGAACATGTTCCTCCAAATGTTATTACCTTTTCTTCCATTATAAATGGATATGCTAAAAAAGGAATGCTTAGTAAAGCAGTTGATGTGTTAAGGGAGATGGTCCAAAGGAATATTATGCCAAATACTATTGTTTATGCAATTTTAATTGATGCCTATTTTAGGGCAGGTGAAGAAGACGTTGCTGATGATTTCTTTAAGGAAATGGAATCGCGTAGATTGGAGGAAAGCAATGTCATATTTGATATCTTATTGAACAACTTGAAAAGAGTTGGGAGGATGGATGAAGCTCGGTCGTTAATTAAAGAAATGCACTCCAAGGGTATAGACCCGGATATCGTTAATTATGCTTCTCTAATAGATGGCTACTTTAAAGAAGGAAACCAGTTAGCTGCTCTTTCCATTGTCCAGGAAATGAAAGAGAAAAACATCCGGTTTGATGTTGTTGCTTACAATGCTTTGATTAAGGGGCTCTTGAGGCTGGGGAAATATGACCCGCAATATGTTTGTTCAAGAATGATAGATCTGGGTTTGGCTCCAGATTGTATTACATATAACACTATAATTAACACATACTGCATCAAAGGTAAGACAGAAGATGCTTTGGATATTTTGGATGAGATGAAGAGCTACGGGGTAATGCCAAATGCAGTCACTTATAACATTCTGATTGGCGGGCTTTGTAAAACTGGTGCAGTTGAAAAAGCAGAAAAAGTTTTAGATGAAATGTTAGTTATGGAGTTTGTGCCAACCCCAATTACTCACAAGTTTCTGGTTAAAGCATATTCAAGGAGTAAAAAAGCAGACAAAATTTTGCAAATTCACGAGAAACTTGTCGCCTCGGGCCTCGAACTCAGCCTGACTGTGTATAACACACTAATCACTGTATTTTGCAGGTTAGGGATGACTAGAAAGGCAAAAGTGGTCCTTGATGAAATGGTAAAACGTGGAATTTCAGCTGATTATGTTACTTACAATGCCCTTATTCGCGGTTACTGTACAGGAAGTCACGTGGAGAAGGCATTGAAGACTTATTCACAGATGTTTGCTGATGGAATCGCTCCAAATATTACTACTTACCATACCCTTTTAGGAGGTCTTTCAAATGCTGGTTTGATGGAAGAGGCAGAGAAATTAGTTAGTGAGATGAAGGAAAGAGGATTTGTCCCAAATGCCGCTACTTATGACATATTGGTTTCCGGCTATGGTAGAGATGAAAACAAAAAAAAATCTATAATACTTTACATTGAAATGATAACCAAAGGTTTTGTTCCCACTTCAAAAACCTATAATGTGCTTATTAGTGATTATGCAAAAGCTGGAATGATGCGTGAAGCTACAGAACTTTTGAATGACTTGCTGACAAAAGGAAGAATTCCTAATTCTTTCACATACGACATTCTAACCTGTGGATGGCTCAAATCATCATCTGAACCAGAGATAGACCGCTCACTTAAACGGTCGTACGAAATTGAGGTGAAAAAATTGCTGATAGAAATGGGGAGAAAAGGACTTAAATTTAGCAAAAAAGCTGAGGTTAGAAGGTTGAAGGTTGTCCCACATTGGATGGTAGATGCCCTGAACAAGTGTTTATAAGTGGGGGCAACCCTCACCTCACAAGCCGGTTTTGTGGGGTTGTGTAAGACCCAACCACGATTTCTAAGATGGTATCAGAGCCTCCTCCAAGATAAGTTGGGTCATCTGTTATCAGGTTTCCACTATCGGGTCACCCACCTTTTATATCCACGCTCCAGATGTCCAGTCCTGAGCGTGAGGGGGTGTGTTAAGAGTCCCACATTGGATGGGAGATGGCCTGAACAAGTGTCTATAAGTGGCAATCCTCACCTCACAAGTTGATTTTGTGGGGTTGTGTAACACCCAACCACAATTTCTAAGAGAGCATGACAAGTGCTTTGATAGACACACCATTAGGGGTTATGAAACTGTAGTTAGAACCAATCCTCAATAACTCAGTCTTAAACACTCATCAGGCTATATAGACCAAACTGCTGATGAGGTTTCAAAGAAAGAACACAATTCTGATATGCACCGATTTTCAGGTATATATATGATATGCATAAAACATTTCAGTTATGGTCTAAAGTGTAATAAAATGTTTTTTTTCTTCTTTCTGACTTGAACATAACAGCAAATCTTTCCAATATGTATCATACTGAAAAAGATGGATTGGGTTGTTTATGATGTCAAATTTTGTTTGGCACTGTATGCTTCTTTAGCATTTTCCCAACCTCCACTAGCTTACAATGCACCGTATCTTATATGCGTTGTTTTACTTAAATTTACGCGGTTATCCGTTACATTTATTTTCTTTCCATACTTAATTTTCTTGTTGGATATTAATAATTGTTAATACAATGTTGACCTCTACAGAATGGGGTTATGCCGCTGTTCGGGAAAGAATTCCATCTGGTTGCAATACATTCGTGGAATGATGACAGACCATGTTTCTGGGGATTTATTGTTCCCATGGGACTTTATAATTCGTCCCTTGTGATGTTAAATCTCAGATGTTTGAGTATAGTGTTTGGTCTGGATGAAACCCTTGTTGTAGCAAACACAATGCGCTCATCCGAGGATAGAATTGATGCATTCCACAGGTTGGTAATCAAATGCTTCAGTGGTCTGAACTAATTCATTTAAAAAGGACATTCTCATTGAATTGCAAAATGGCTATGCCTTCTTTCAAAACCTTTGTGTGTTTTAGTTCTTTATTCATTTGAGGGGCAGAAAAAAAGGATTAAGAGAGACATTTTGTTTATGTTTGGATTTTCTTTATATTTTTTGTCTGTTAGACAGTTTGGTGTCCAGGATAAAATATCTGAACTATTATTTTTTTCCCTTCTATTTATGTGGTTTACTATTCTTATTTTTGAACTGGGAAGTTGTAGGGTGAGTGTTGGATGGAAATGCTCTTTTACTAAATGAAATCTGGGCTCAGGTATGGGGTAGTAGTCTTGTTAATGGCGTACTTGTGTCCAATGGGACTTATAATTTATAAAGGATGACCTGGAAGCCTTCTCTGCCTTAATATGGTGTCTTGTTTAACCCGACAATTTGTTATTAGTTAGGGCATTTTTCTTGTCTTTTTTTAATAATGGTAACAAAGCTCTGGCAAGATTTAACATGTTTTCTCTTGCAGGTTGAGATAGATGGCCAGGTCTATGCTAAAGGGACCGGATTAACATGGGATGTGGCTAAAATGCAGGTATTATGTTTTCTTTAATGATGAAACAATATATATATATATATGGATGTGTATGACTTCTTCCTTTAATTAGATTAACCTTTTTACATGTGTTGAAGTACTAAGATAGTAAGATGCGTTTCGTTCTTCAGGCTGCCGAGAAGGCACTTGGAAGTCTAAGAACAATGCATGGCCAAAGCATTCAGAGATGGCAGAGTTCTCCTAGGTCTATTCTATTATTTTGATTAGAAGATTGTGTATGTTTATTTTTCTTTTCATTTTTTGTTGTATAATGAAAGGACTTTAGTCTATGCTCTCTAGTCTCCATGGTGTTGTGCTCTCTAATCTAGCATGTGGTAGTTTGCATATATTTGAATCTAGAAGGCAGCTCCATCTTCAGAAACTAGACTAGCCATGGTTTGCGAAGCCCCTACAGATAGAATTGGCATCTGGCATTGATTTTCTGATTTTTAAAAGTTGTTTATTCTCTTATGGTAACTATTTTTCTTCACCATTGGTCATTAACTCGCTATTTTTGTTATGTGAATCAGGCCATTTCAGGGATTCTCAGACAAACGTTTGAAGCAAGAACATCCACAAATTCTTCAAGGATTCACATCTTCCGGTAGATATCCTAGGAATGCTCCAACAATTCCTTGACAGGAGTAACAGGATTTTTAATCTCACTTATTGGTATGATTCTTGTTGGGGCATGCATGTGTATACATTACTGATTCAGCAATGTGAAGGGCGGTGGCTGTTGGGTTGGGACCATTTCAACTTAAGCGGGCGATTACTTGTCCTCAGTATTTTTGTCGCCGAGCTCAGTGCCGCCAACATAGAACAACACCCACATTTTGTACCAATATAATCCTCATATCGTGGTGGTCCCAATTGATGGAGTATTGGTTGTGTTCTGTGGATATGCTTTGAGACCGGTTCACAAGACAAGATGGCGAGGCAAGTCCAATGCTATGCAATGCAATTGATACTCAAGAGTAACCAACCCGATGGTACAAGTACAACCATATTTTTCTTTCAAAAAAAAAAGTACAACCATATTTTGTTCCCCAGTTGATCCAACCTATTACTATTAATAATAACAGTTCTCAATTGTGATTATTTGCCAATTATGTACCCCAAGACGTTTTGGTGAGGAGTGTCAACAACATTTTCTTTTCATTATTCTCTCTAACACTCATTCTCTTATTTGATGAAATTCATGTAGGTCTCACCGCTTAATGTGATACCCATTTTATTTGAATGTTATAATAAAATATAATATTGGAATAATGGTAAATAATCACAATTGTAATTATTTCTTTTTCTCAATTGTGTTTAGACTTGGATAATGGTAATAACCGAGACTCGATAACATTTTCTATCCATGAAAAAGTTGATAGAGATTTTTTTTCTTTCTATCTTCTAAACCTCTCGCTGTCTGTTTTTTCAATTTTATATCTGATTATATAATCCGAAATAAAAACAACACGCATCAATTTATACAATTTGAAACATGACTGTATATAAGTAAGCCCAAACTCCTTCCCACATTTATCCATTTTCGTATTTTCCCACCCTGACACATTGTGTCCTCCAAAAAAATAAATGTTAGTCCTCAAGCATTCGGTGTTTAATTTAGATATTTCCTATAATTTGGATAAAATATTATGATGTTTTTTTAATAGCTATGGGTGTCAATAGTGTGTTTTAATGTGTGTTGGTTATATGTTTATATATATGTTTGGTAAAAGATATTGCAAATAGGCAAATTGTGGGTACATGTATGATGTATGATGCCTCTGTGCTCAACCATTTTGGATTATATATGTTGAAACCATAATCCACCAATTCAACTTATATAATCTGAAACATAATTCCTTTAAAAAGAATCTGAAATATAACAATATAATGAAAGTTTTTTTTTGTCAAGTAGTCTAGTGGCTAGAACTCACACAATTAAATCGTTGAGAAGTGGGGTGTCCGGGGTTTGAACCTCGGCTCCTGCATATAATACGCAATATCCCTACCAACTGAGTTAAGCTCACAGAGATACAATATAATGAAAGTTTTTACACATTATTATACCCCTGCATAATGTTAAATTTGTATTTGGTTTCTATTTGTCGAGCTGTTTTTACACATTATTATAAATTGATTGAGTGACAAATAGTTGCTCTTCTAGTTTGCGGTCTTTTTTTTCTTTGAAAAAATCAAACTAGCCTATTGAAATTGACTTTTTAAATATTATTATAACATTTCGGGTTATACAATTTGAACGAGGGCAAAATTGAAAATTTTGAAGGACACGCGAGAAGGATGTATGATGGAAAAAAATTCAAGTTGATAAGAGTGTGGAAGAAACTTTTCTCTCATCCAACATATTTTTTTTTTAAAATAACATGTCCAACAAGAATTCCAAAGTACATATCCAAATAAAAAAAAATTGTTTGTCCTCATGAGCACCTTAGTCATTAAAAATATTGCAATGTGTATAAGGCCCCGTTTGGATAAACAATTTATATAGATGCTTATAGCATTAGGGCTTATAACATTAGAGCTTACATTATAAGCTCTTATACTTGATAAGCTATTTATGTTTGGATATGTACACTAAAAAGTACTTACATAAATTGAAGTGTTTGGATGTGACATTAGATAAGCAATTATCGAAATTTTAAATATTTTTAATTTAACAAAAAAATCAAAGAATCGAACCACAATTATCAAGATTTATTTTGATAAAATTAATCAAGATGTAAAAA
>Ga0228710_1001120_pt1 | contig 38949 bp, 23 predicted proteins | sample MedpolnodulmetaG_FD_177995 | JGI IMG/M metagenome (GOLD analysis project Ga0228710, IMG submission 177995) | Root nodule microbial communities from Medicago polymorpha collected in Santa Monica, California, United States - pink nodules | ecosystem: Host-associated > Plants > Roots > Nodule...
GTATAAAATTTATATATATATATATATATATATATATATATATATATATATATATTGAGATATTTTGTAGAATTTAAAATTATTTAACTAGTATCTTTATTTGACTGAGTTGCAACATTGGGTTGAAGTAACGTTATAGATTGTAACCATAATACCTTAGATTAGAGAACATACAGACAACAACCCAGTATAAAAACCATACTATCTAGTCAAAGTTAAAAACGACAACAACTTCCAAAGAGCAAATACAAGTGTTCTAAACTTACAAAACTTTTCGTAACCTCTTCTTTATTTTTCACAACTCGGTTTTATCACTGCCATGGATAAAAAAAAGTCTTACAATCGTTCGCTTAAGTTATCATAATGATTCAGATAACCTTAGAGGTTATATTAATGACGCGATAAGAGTCAACGATATTTTAATAAAATATTATAATTTTGTTCTGGATGATATCATGTTTGTGATGGATATTATTGACACAATGAATACACCACAATTGCATGAATCTCATATAATGGAAAGAAAAAAATGTCATTACTGGTGAATACATATGCGAAAAACTATCTATATTGATAAAAAAAAAAATCTACAGCATGAGACATATATAATATTGTTCTGATCTATTGGACATAAGGGATGTGTTGAAGAACCATTATAGTACAATAACAACACATGTTATGAAGAATATTGATTGTGTTAAGGGGGACACTAAGATCGAAGGTAATGTTTACTTTTTCTTCTACACTATACACACACACATATAGATCGTCGATGTACATGTCTAATATATCTTTTTGGTATTATCATTTGATTTACAATTTATGAATCAACTAATATTGAATAAAATCCGTAAATTGATCAAAATTATTTACACTATACAAAATCAAATATTATATGATATATTTGGATGTCATTTTACGAAATTTACTCAAATTGAATATAAGTATGTGTGTGTATTGTCATAATATATCACTAAATACTTTTAGATATTTTATAGATACTCTTAAGATACTATCAAATATTTAATTTTACAATACAAATGAAACATTATTATTACTTTTTCTAGCATACCATCTTTTTTTGAATGAATGTTAGTACATTAATTTTATTTGGAAGGATAATGTTGATTTGTTAATTGTTATGTTAGTTTCTCTCTTTCTCACGAGAACTTGAATCCATAACATTTGGTTTTCTTAACCCTCAACTTAAACCACTTTAATTACCTATTATGTTATTAAAGATAATTTTGTAAAATCATTTTTAATTTCAAATTCTCCTACAAAATTAATTATAATTGTTATGTTTGAAAGAGTATTTATGTTATATTCGCTTCTACATATAAGATTTTTAATAATTAATGTGACATTATTTCTCTTTGTCACTAAATATAAGATCATTTATCATTCACACTCTTTTTTCTATTCTAAAATATTACTTCTATTCAAAAAAATATTATTTCTACTTTGCATTTATGATAGTAAAAAAGACATCAAAACTGTACATAAATTAACTTTTTTTTTAATCTTTTACAAAGGGAGATAATTTCTGAAACCAATTTATACAAAAAGTCTTCATCTCAATATATATATATATATATAGTAGAAGAAAGAAATAAACATTACCTTCGATTATAGTTCCCCCATGACACACCAAATATTCTTCAAAGCCTGTGTCATTATCGAATGATGATGGTTTTTTAAAACATCCTCCATGTCCCATAAACCAGAACAATATTGTTTTCTACATATGTATTCATCATTGATCATTGTTTTTGTTTTATTTATCATTTAATTGAGTAGTATTCATTGTGCCATTAGCATCCACCATGAGCTTGACATCATCCGGAGCAAAATCATAATAGTTGATTAACATATCCCCAACTCTTATCGCGTCGTTAACATGACCTCTAAGATAATGTGTTTCATTAAGATAGGTTAAGCCAACAATTAGAGCACGTTTTTGACCCATGGTAGTGATGAAAAGATGTTATGAAGAAGAAAGAAGAGTTAAGAAAATTGTGTAGGTTTAGTGTTTTTGCTCTCTGGAAGTTTTTGCCTCTCTAACTTTGACTCAATAGTTTGTTTTTACATTATGTTGTTGGGTTCTTTTTATATTGTGATGTTGAGTTTCTTTTAGCTTAAATCGATTTATTGTTATTTTAATGGGACGATTGTGATCCAAAGCTATATACCTTTTGTACAAGTTTTTGTTTTCAATTTTTTCTGCTCACACTCTTTTTTCTTTTGTGGTGGCCGGGGTTCAAACTCGGACCTTGCATATATTATGCATTGTCCATACCAACTGAAGTAAGTTCACGAGGACCTGCTCACACTCTATGTTCTAATTATAAACGTTTTATTATTTTATTGATAAAAAATATTAGAAAACATTTTAATTAATTAGATGTTCTAAACTTTAAAATTAAAAGATCCTTGCTTAAATGACTAACTTTTTTTGGTCAAGGGCAACAACCAATGTTATTAAATATTAGTAAATTTTTTGTTTGTCCATGTAAATATAACAAATTTCGTTTTTCAGTCTCATAAAAAACTTGACATATTGTCCACAAGTTCTAATTGAGCTGTCGTAAATGTTTCGTAATTGTTGAAATTTGATAAATTGGATGCCATAACTAAGGTTCAAATCCCTGCTCACTTGCAGCTAGAGTGTTGAAAAGCAAAAGTCATTAGTCATTACTACTCAAATGGAGGAGCTGGTATACTTTTACTAGACAATGGGTACGTGCAATGATATTTCTAGTACTATATTATTGAGTAAAATAATGACCACGTTTCCAATGCATGCATGAAAAAGACATTGCAAAGTTTCTACTCAACAAATAAAAGACATTGCCAAGAAAGAGGTATATTAGCTTAAATACACCATTGATTCTCCTATTTTATACGGTATGTAATAAGATTTTAACTCCTACATTTTAAAATATGAGATTTTTTTAGAGGAATATATATATATAAGAAACAAAGTTTGACAGATTTTGATTCCATAATTTTACATATTGTTGTGAATTTTTGCTACAATTTTAAAATGAAGAAACAATATAGAAAAAAAAATCATTTTTTAACCAAAAATCACTGCAACAAATGTTCTTCGTATTTGTGCCCCTTTTTTTTTGTAATTTGTTACTGTAGTGATTGAAGGAGATAATCATCATCAATTCAACATTGTTTAAATTCGGCCACATACACTACAGTACAACGCCTTATTTATAACTTCTTTTGTTTTCAAAATCTTTAAACTTTTTTTTAGTAATGAATTGATCATTTAAATCATAAAATATTTTGCACATTTACCTTCTTCTCCATCTAATTCCATTAATAGTTGTTTGTATGCAGAGAGACAGATGTACATGTAGGCAAATAAGGACCCATGCCCCTCCCTCTCACATCTTAGGATACTTTTGCCGATCACTATGATGAGTAAAAATACATTTTTTAAATTCATTAAATAATTTATATATCTTTAAATAAGTTCAAATTCTGTGGATTGGTATGAATTTTTTACAAATGCAACTTTTTCGGTGAGTATAGCTTTTTTCGGAATATTTATAGCGTCTTTTTTCTATAAACCAGTTTTTTCATCTTTACAAAATTTGAACTTATTTAATTTATTTCAAAAAAGTGTTCCTCAAAAAATTATTGCTGATAAAATAATCAGTACTTACTATACTCCTTCCAATTTGGAGTAGGTGGAGTTCATAAAGAGAAGTATGAAGACGGATATTGAATAACAATTGGGGTAAACAAGGAAAAGTAATAAGGACAAAGAGTTATTGAGCTGTGTAATTGAGCTTGCTCTTGCAGCTCCCTTGTGAGATACTATGTTGAAGAGTAATTAAATTGTATATTTGTGAAAATGACCTTGCTCTTGTTCTCTTGTGAGAGGTAGAAAAACAAATATTGATTTTGTTTTACATAAACAAAAAAAATTCTATTTCATTGTGGGTCAATATTTTAAAAATATTTAAAATTTCAACAATGGTATACATTGTTGTTTGGAAGTATTAGTTAATCATCTTCATTTTTATGTTCTGAGATAATGATTTAGTTTATACCTGTGAGATTAAAACAATAGAAAATAAATATCTACTAACTTGTATTGAATCGACGTCTATCATATAATTATTTTTAAGCCATAAAAATGTGAAATGCCATGAATTTTTAAAGGTATTTGTCGATCGTCATTCAAATTCCTAATAATTTAAAGATTGATCAAACTAGATTGTTGAATGAGCTAAGAAACACCCGCTAACAATTAAAATAAATAAATTAACACCACATTATATAATATTGTACTGGTCACCAAAATATAACTAATAGTGGGTGTAGTTAAATAATCACGTACATATGATTGTTTATATTAAACATTACAGAATACATCGTCATTGACAACGTTGGATGTAAAATCATAATCTTCACCATCCTCATCAATGACCTATCTTCAAACATTATCTTGAAGTAACTCTCGATACAACAACATACAATTGCCCGTGAGAGAATGCAGGTGTCGGAGCCAACATTTTTATGTGAATGACCTTGACTCTTGTCAATACTATTGCAAAAAAGGCTTAAAAAAAAAGTAAGATCTAGAAATTAATGAGTTTGATATAAATATGATATTTGATATAACATTATGACATTGTGTGATCAATGATGCCAATCTCAATTATGGTATTTTTTTTTGTGTTAACCCTCATGTTCTCGGGGAAAAGGGGTTTTGGTAATTCGGAGTTTGATCGGGAGGTAAGTAAAGCATGACATAAAATTGTTGCACCTGAGAATCAAACTCATGTTCTCTTGAATAATTCATTCTTGGTAGAGCTCATTAACCGCTTGATTTTTATGGAATAAAACTTGGTTTTAGTTGTTGTATTTATTTTGATATTTTTTATATGATTACAATATAAAGGTAGTTGATATTTTAGATTTATTTTACCATGTTTAAACTAATAATAATTTTTTTAAGGTTTTAAACTAATAATATGATATTTAATTTTGTTAAAAAATGAACAATTTGAACAAAAAACAACTTAAATTTTAAATTTATAAAATTTATTGATAAGAATAATAACGTAAAACTATACTTCATCTTAATAATATTATATATAAGAATAATGTTTTTTTATATTAGAATTTCTATTTGAATAACAAAGTTAATATTCTCCTTCTCACACTAATTCGAATGTTTGAGTTCAACCACTTGACATACGTCTTGGAGATTAGCATAACATACTAACAACTAACATTTATCTATAAAAACCACAACCACAATGCATGCAATTGTAGTTTCACATCACAATCGCATTTGCGACCACAACTTTAAACCATAAAGCTAATCATATCCATTCCGGCGTTAAAAATTAGCTAGCACCATGAAGTCGACAAAAACATCCCCTTCATGCGCAAAATGAGCTTGAACTTCTCTTAAACTTCAGCCGTCAAAAATAGGGTTATAGATCCAACCTCAAAGTGGTGGACAACTTTAGCCGAGGTGTGTCGCAAGAACACATAAAAGTTGTTTCAATCTATGCCAAGCAAGAGACCAACCATATCTCATTTTTGCAAATCTTACTTTGAGATAAATTGATCATAAAATTTATTTGAAATATAAATTTATTTGTCAAATATTTATAATTAAGTTTTTACCCCGTGCATTGTACGGGCTCCTACACTAGTATGAGTAAATATGTAGTGATTTGAATCTTTGATCAAGCAATTAATGCGATGAAGCAGGAATGAGTGCCACGTATACTCTTCAAAATCATCTAAACGTATTCATGATAGGCTATTAAAATGTTTATAATTTCTATTTTGATTTTTAATAAATTAATTGAAATAAATTAAATTTGTGTGAGTGATATAAATGACATAAATAACATATGAGTAAATATGTGGTGATTTGAATCTTTGATCAAACAATTAATGAGATGAAGCAAGAATAAGTACCACATATACTCTTCAAAATCATGAAGTCAAATGTTTATAATAGAAATTATTGCGTTGTATATGTTTCTCATTTTTCATTTTATATTTTGCAGGTATCGGAGAATGCATAATGTTTTAACAAATAAAATATTCCATTAATTTGTCATAATGGTGATATTTTAAGTTCTTTTTTATCATACTGCATATGTGGAGTGACCTGCTTTGCACTTGAATTATTTGAAACATGTTAAATTTAGGTTGTTTTTGACTAAAAAAAATATTTAGGTTGTTTTAACCCAATGTCACTCTACAATTTACTACTGCGACAATTGACACGTCCAATTTGATAATCCACTAACATTCTTGTTTTGGCTGAACAAGTCCATTAAAAAAGAGAATTAGATGCCTCAAACATGGGTCATCTATTCCATATATATCTAAAGATTAATTTAACAACGAGGAGAACATGTATTCATAAAGCATAATTCTCATGAAACACACCTACACCAATTCATAGATCATGGGACACGCTTACAACAATTTATAGATAAAACAGACGATTAAAATAAAATAGTCAACATCATGAGACACACTTACAACAGTTTATACATAAAACAGACAATTGAAATAAAATTGTCAACAGAACGCAAATATAGATAACAAGCCTTAATTTTAATCGGGTCAAATACTTCTTTTGATCATTTAGTTTTGACAAAAATACCGGATTAATCCTTTAAGTTTTAAATATGTCACTTAAGTTGTTAGTTGAATGAACATTATCATTTTAATAACTTATTTAAAACTTAAAAATTTTAAAAGTTTTAAATAGATGCATTATATTAAAAACTTAAATGACCTATTTAAAATTTAAAGACTAACCCTATATTTTTGTCAAACTCAAATAATTTAAAAGATATTTGGCCTTCTAAATATTATGAAACTTTATACTAATACTAACTAGGACCCCCCCTCAAAAAACATCAAACTCTTTTGGTTGTCATCAAACTTAGGTTCTTATACTAATACTAACTAAGACCCCCCCAAAAACATCAAACTCTTTTGGTTGTCATCACAATAAAGACCCGAAGTTTGTTGGATATTTTCCTTTTTAACACGAATAAAAGCTCGAGTGAAACCCGAATCAAATTCAAATCTATCTCCATAAAATACTTCTTTGGAAAGCTCATCAACTTGACAACTTGATATAAATATACCCAATGGATGATTTGTGGGACTCCCTAGTTCACATGATTTATTCCACGGTTTCAACCCTCTTTCGGTAACCGTAACTTCCCCCTTGCTATGACCAAATATTTCCTTGGAACCTTCGAGTAAGCCTCCAACTCTACAGCAGTCAGCAACAAACGTGAAGGAGCATCCTTCAAGAACAGTTTGCACCAAATGTCGAAGAGCCGAGTCTGCATAACACAAGTAACAATTTAAAAACAACACATCAAAGAATTTTTATACAACACAATCCAATAAATATTAAGTTTACTATAATTATCGTAGCTTTTTTTTAAATGGAAAAATATATTTATAGGCTCGAGTGCAGGAAACACGAAAGAAATACAAAGTTCTCAAACTAAATAAATACAAAAATGCAAGCAACTAATATATAGTACAAGATCGGCAAGAAAGATCAGCTACCAACCCTTCACACAACGCCATATACCCTAACATCAAACATAACACAAATTATAAAGGACTAATTATAAACGCCATATACTCAAGTATAAGACATTTTCTAAATTTTCACATGTATAAATAATTTCTTACAAGAATAACCTACAATTCACTTGATATTAATTTATCAAACAAAACTGTACATAAATTCACATTTTTTTTAATCTTTTATAAGGAGAGATAATTTATGAAACCAATTTATACAAAAAAGTCTTCATCTTGATATATATATATATATATAAATAAAGTAGAAGAAAGAAATAAACATTACCTTCGATTATAGTGCCCCATAACATACCAAATACTCTTCAAAGCCTATGTCATTATCGAATGTTGATGGTTCTTTAAAACATCTTTCATGTCTCATAAACCAGAACAATATTGTGTCTTCTGCTGTAGAATTTTTTATCGTTATTAGATAGTTTTCTGCATATGTATTCATCATTGATCATTGTTTTTGTTTCCTTTACACAAAATTCATTTAATTGAGGAGTATTCATTGTGCCATTAGCATCCACCATGAGCTTGACATCATCCGGAGCAAAATCATAATAGTTGATTAACATATCTTAACTCTTATCGCGTCGTTAAGAGAACCTCTAAAATAATGTGTTTCATTAGGATAAGTTAAGTCAACAATTAGAGCATGTTTTTTTACCCATGATAGTGATGAAGGAATATTCTTCTGAAAGTAACCCCAATAGATGAACTGATGCGTCTTCATAACAGAAGTAACAATTTAGAAACAACACATCAAAAAAAATAATTTATTTTTACATAACAATCCAATAAATATTAAATTTACTATAATTATTATAGTTTTTTTTAAATGCAAAAATATATTTACAGGCTCAAGTGCAGGAAACGTCAAAGAAATTACAAAGTTCTCAAACTACACAAATACAAAAATGCAAGCAACTATCTTTAAAAAGAAATGCAAAGCAACAAACACAAGATTGGCAAGATCAGCTACCAACCTTCACACGACGGCTTATACTATAACATCAAACATAACAGAAATTATAAAGGACTGATTATAAACGCCATATACTCATAAGTCATTTTCTAAATTTTCACATGTATTCTTACAAAAACAGTCAAATTAATGACTATATTTTTATTTTTGACAGGGAGAGATAATTTCTAAAACCAATTTCTATAGAAGGTCTTCATCTACAAAAGTTTTGTTACAATAAACTCATTCCTTTTTATGAAGGAGTATTTTAACAAACAAAACCCATTCATTTGGAAAAAAAAACCCAAATTTTGCTTTTTGAAAAAAATCATAACTCAAGAACAAAGTTGTAATTTATGCTGAGTCATTATTGATACTTTTTTTATTCTCTCTCTTTTAATAATCTTTCATGGGTATTAATGTATTATCAAAGCTGTTCAAAGATCTGTGGTAGTAGTTGCTTGATTAGAAAATCAAAAGAGTGATCGTCACAGAGGTGAGGAAAGACAAACAAAGCAATGAAAATTGCATCAGAGACTAAAAAGACCATGATTAAGTTTATATTTTAATTAAAATTAAAGAAATTACCTGATTTAATCAAAGAAATCACGGTCGATGATGGAGCAAACAAATTACTCTACGAAGAAGAAATAAAATAATCTTCAACGAAAATAGATATACCGAAGTTGCATGAAGGCGTTGTCCTCTGTAATTGAGGATGCAGATAAAAATATAACAAAGATCAGATGAAGACATATAAATCTAATGAAGAAGTGAATAAGGAGAAAGATCCATATACCTGTAGCTCATATTTCTCCTGTAGCTCGTAAATATGAAAGAAAAAAAAAGTAGGGACAGAGGAGAAATGATTGAGAGAAAGAGAGAAGTTTTTTCATGTGAATGTGATTAGTAAGCAGAGAGAGGAGATATAAGAGAGAAGTGTGTCACGATAGACCATTGTGTCTGTGTATGTCTCCCTCGTGTAAAATGATAGTCCCCCGTGGGCGGAGCAATAATTGGGATTCATGAACCTTTTTGCACCTTTCTATTCAATCTTTACTGATAATAAATGAGACTCATTTAAATATCAAAAAATGAAGAGCTTCATCGTGATTGCTCTAATGCATGGTAAATGCTATAAGTGTTTATGAGATATTCTTTAACAATTTTAAATGGTAAATTTTAATGAAAATGTATGTATTTGGTATATGGAACATTAAAGTATTTGATTTTTTATAATGAGTTTTTGCTAGAAAACATTTTTTGTGAAGGTGTTTTTTAACAAGTTATTATATTAAAATTTGTTAAAAGACACTAACTAATTTTTATGAAGGTGTTTTTTAGCAAAGTTATAACTAAAAAGTGGAAATCACACCTTAAGGTGTGAGTTGCTAAAAGACATCTTCATGGTGGCTTCTAGCAAAACTCTTTTATAATTTAGAATACTTAAAAATGTTTTAAAGACAATTGTTAGCAAAAACTTTAATACCAACGTTTAATTTATTTCTCTCCTTTAGTGGTACTTTGCTTGGAATCCTTTGATTGTGCTTAGTTTACTTGATAGGTTGAGAGTGTATATTTTGGATTGGACCAGGCCAACGAGTTTCTAAAAACGTTGCTAAAAATATTCATAAAAAAAAATACTTTTCCGGTCCCATTTTAAGCGAATCTTGTTAATTTCGCACATATTAAAAAAAATGTATAAGTGAAAGAGAGAAAAAAATAGTTTTGAGTGTCTTGTCAAGTATTAGTGCATCTCTCCTTATCATAAATGAAAAGTAAAATATATTGAATTGATAGTGATAAAAGTAATATTGATTAGAGTTATAATTGGAAAAATTATTATTGTATTAAAAATTGAAATATGTCAATTTTTTAAGATAATATTTTTTGCAAATAACTTACTTATTATAGGACGGAGGAAGTATCGTATTAAAACTATAAATAAAGTGCATTTTAAACTACTAGGTGGTCATTGATCTTCTAATTGGTCATTTTAAACTTAAAAATCAATGTATACAATTAATAGGTGGTCATTGATCCATCGTATCTATGTTGCTATCAACAGGTACATGTGGTTGGTTTTGTTCATTGATCTATAGTATATATTTCCTCCGGTCATATTTATAAGAAATAATTTATTTTTTTGATTCATTGAATAGTTGATATATTTAGTCTATTTTTAGGTTAGATACATCAATTATTTAATAAATTTAAAAAGTCAACTTTTGTTTATAAATATGATCGAAGGGAGTATGTTGCTATCAACATGTACATGTGGTTGGTTCTGTTCATCAATGTATATGATTAATAGGTGGTCATTGATTCATCATATCTATGTTGCTATCAACAAGGACACGAGGTTTCTATCAACAAGTACACGAGGTTTCGTTCATTAATACTCCTTTCGTTTTATAATAATTGTCTCTTTAATATTTTTTTCTGTCTCAAAATAATATTCACTTTAGAATACAAAATACAACATTTTTTTTCTCCATTATCATACCCTTATTTATTGAATTCCATCCAATTTAACTACTTCACTAGCTACAATTAATAATGTTATATTAGTAAAAGATATTAATTTTAACATTGAAATCAACACAATTAATCATTTCATTAATTACCGTGCATAAACCTTAAACGACTATTATTGTGAGACAGAGAGAGTACTAGTTGAGTTCCTTTCCCTATTTACGAGACTTTGCATGTCAAATAAAAAAAAATAAAAAAATGTTAATCAACACCCTTATTAAAAAAGTAAATATAATACTCTATTCTTTCTAAATTATGTGTCACTTTAACAATTTCACAAAGATTAACTCTCAAGAGTAATATATATTGAAAGTTGTGCAATCAATTCTTCAAAAATTTAAAATATGTTTCATAAAAAAAAAATTAAAACTAAGTAGTGTGATAGATGTGAAAGGAGGAAAATGACGTTTAAATAGATGTAGAATATTAATGAATATAATATATCATTGTTGTTTAACTTATTCTATTATTTTCGCTAAAAAGAACCTTATTCTATTATTTGATGATACAAAATAATTTTTGTAGTGTTATTTTGAGATAACTTTTGAGACAACTCATTTTCAAAAAACTTATGTGACAACTCTATATTTTCTTATATCTAGAGACGGATCTAATATTTTATTTTCGTATGTCTAAATTAAGGAGTACATTCTTTCATTTTATTTCATATTATTCATGTTATTTTATTTATATCATTTGGATTTATTATTTATTGGATCAATATCCACTAAAAACAACCCTAAATCCCTGCTACACATTTTTCGAGTAGCATTTGGGTGACATTGTGGTTGGTGACATTTTCTTGTTTCTCTTTCACAATATTTTTTTGTTTCTCTTTCACAATATTTTTTTGTTTCTTTATACACTTGTGATATTGTGGTTGACCAATGTCACCAACCACAATTATAATTTATAACCACTGCATGCGCTCTTTCTTCCATCTATTTTTCGAGAAATACTTGGCTGCCATAGTACTTTGGTGTCATTAGTGATATTGATCCATTTTAGATGAGAGAGAAATATGATTATTTTAAATTATTTGTTCCATATTATAATATAATTTAAAATTATAATAGTCATAATATATACATATATACTTGGGTGCCATAGTACTTTGGTGTCATTAGTAATATTGGTTCATTTTAGGACAACCATAATACTTTTGCTTTGCTTCTTTCTTCATTTTTTTACCCACTGTTGTCAAATGCCTAGCTTTTCATTACTTCTTTTGTGGGATTTTCAAAAATAAAAATAAAAATACTTCTATTGTGGGAATAAAGCACAACTTCTTTTTATCTTTTTTATTGATTTTTTTATAAATAAATACAATCCTTCTCTTTCTATTTTTTGTGTGGGATCCTTCTCTCTTTAGTATACATAATACAATAAACCATCTATGATATTATAAAATATCCTTAAATAGTATTATATCATACAAATATTTAATTTTATAAATATCATTTTTTTATTAAATGAAAACTCTCTTTTGTTGCTATTTTATTTGGTATAAATTAGTATAGTTATGCGTGTCTCTCTTTGTGTGGAGATTATTGAATGTAAACTTCTTACACAGAACAATCTAAAACTTCAAGATGTCTAATATTTGGACATACATTATCGAGTTGGTGGGTGTGGACTACATGAAACATCTAAACACTTGTGTATGTTTGGTTTGAATTCTGCTCTTTACCCAAAACATTTTTCTCATTCCCAATTAAAATTTCAAAACCATCCCTGCATGACTTATTTAACGCCAGTGTAAAAATTTACGTGATTTAACTCACGATGCGTAAGTTAAATCACGCTAGTGTTAAATTCTGGATAAGTTAACTCACGTTTAAGTTAAGTTACATTGGTTTTCTTTCTCACTTTTCTCTTTCTCTTTCTGCAACAACATATTCCTTAAAAACTAAAACAAGAATGACGTATAGAAACAAAAACCGAGGAATTTTTCATAAAAGAATTCACGTGACAATTATTATTACTGCACACATCCGTATTTGTGGCCATCTGCTAGCTGCAGTCACTCACTCTGAACCTGATTCATCACCCACCCACCCTCTCTCCCAAGGATTCCTTGCATTAATTCACTACATGACAAAAAGATTGAAAAGGAAGATTGAAAAGCAACTCAACTCAAGTGACCTTTGGTTGAAAAACACAACTGATAGAGAAAGAAAGTAACACGAGTTAACTCACGCTGCGAGAGTTAATTCACGTAGCGTGACTTAATTTATACATGGACATTTTGATATTTTTAGTTGGGAGCGAGTAAAAAGTGTTAGGTAAAGAGCAAAATTCGTTTGGTTTTTGGTGTTGTATGGAGCTTGCAGACAAATTGGTTGGACATAAATTGTGTAATGTCCGGAGAGGATCATCTCCCATGAAAAACTCTTGTGTAATTGAATCTCAACCCTTAACTACACTCTCTCCTTTTTAATGATAATACACATTTTCTTATCTTTTCAATGGAGGGCCAAATGAGGAAAAATAATGGGTGACAATCCCCTCTTGAATGCCAAATAATGCTATGGAACCTTTTTAATGAAAACTAATGGGAGTAGCTTTCAGGGCTGTTGATTGAATCAATCAATCAAGTTATAAGATATCACTTTGGTGACATTGTATTTGGTGACATTGACCAATCACAATCCTTATGAAAGAGAGAGAAAAAAGTCACTTATAACATTATGGTTGGTCAATGTCATCAATTCTATGTCACCTAAGTTCTACCCCAAGTTATAGCCATGGTGGTGTGTATCAAGAATTAAGTATTATTAGTAAATTATATTATTTTAAATATTACTTTATTTTATATCATTTTTTTTACTAATATTTTATATTATTTTATTCTTTTAGCCTTGAGAATTGTATTAACACTTGACCTTGTGCTATCAATCAACATTTCGAAAAAACTTATATTCTTTTTTATGAAAACCTTCTCTAGTATTTCTTAATTCATTCTTCATCCTCAGAGTTCATTCAATCTTTAAGTTTTTTGGGTTTGAGTACATATTTTATTGGTTCATCCTCAAAATCCACTTATCGGTTACATGCTGACTTAAAACTAAAGTGCCGTTTTCGATAGGGGACTTGAATAGGTCTCCCACGGTAGGAGACATTAAAAAAGAATGATTTTTTTTTTTGTATAACAAAAATGACATGTGTCACCGTTAGATTGATGAAGAACACTGATCTTACTATAATCCTTCCACACTAGAATTTTTTCACTATCTTCAACCTCAACCAAAACAACCCAGAAGAAAAATAAGCACTTTCTTCCTCTTTCCATTCTCACCCCCACCTCCGCCGCTTGCTCTGTCGTACACAACCACCATCGTCCCCGTCATCTTCGTCCTCAACCTTGTCGAAATCGGAAGAAATCTGCCATTGTAATATTTCTTTGATTTGAGCAGATCTAAGAGAGAGAGGGAGAGAAAGGTGGAGGGAGGCAAAGAAAAGCATCAATTGCGACCATGGATTCCAACTTAATATATGAAGAAATGATATTTGAACAACTATTTTGTGATAAATTTTAGACAACTTTCTCTCTCATATTTATATGATGCATTTATCTTTTTTTCTATTGTTTTTGACCAATAAAAAGAGAAAAAAAAGTTGCCATAAAAATTGTCATCAAATGATTGTTCAAATATCACGAGACCTCCTATAAATATATATGATATGGATCATAAAATGAAAATTTTTAATTACAGAACTAACACTTACTCCTATACCTTTTACACTGTCAAAATATATTATTATAATATATTTGATATCATGTATTGAAAACATAAATTAAGAAATTTGCGTCTCATATGTGCTTTCTCACAAATTCTCTTGATTTTCATCGATGATAAAGATACACAATTCTTAATATTTCTCTAGTATCATTGTATCTATCTATTTTTGTTCAATCACAACTATCTACTTGTACGGAGTGAGATACGTCTTACATCATACATAGTTAATATCAACATTGAATCAATGGTAAATCTCATCATTTGATCAAATGAGATATGATATGATTTATTGGTCTAATCGTAAAAAATACATTTGTGCATGATGTAACCCTGTTTTAGACAATCATCCCAACATGATAGTGCGGTAAAAGTTGGCATGGAAATAAATTAATAAATTATACATTTTATATTTGATATTCGAGCAACTCTAAATTTTTAATTTTCATTGCACTAAGGCCATCTACAATGGTGGATGCTTCACCTATTTAGCACCATACTAAATAGGCACCCCCATTGTGGAGTATAATATTGGGGTGCCTATGGAGAAGGGTGGCTATGGAAGCACCCTCTCTCTCTTCACCCCATTTAATAAATCATAATGAAATAAATAAAATTTGGTTGAGATGTAATGATATAGAATTATTTGTGGGGACCTATTTAGTAATTTCCTTTGCAGTGATGGGTTGAAGAAGATGGTTCTTATTAAGTATTATTGTAAAATTAATGTAAAATGAGTGATGTGGACAAAGATGACCTATTTAAACACTTAAAGTGGGGTGCTCTATTGTGGATGGTCTAAGATATGATATGGATCATGGAATGGAATTTTGTTAAAACACAATTTTTACAACTACTTACTTTGTTAAGAAATACACAATATATGATATTATAATATAACACACGTATTATTGGAAATGATTTACAACTACTTACTTTGTTAAGAAATGAGATAATTTTCTCACTACCAAAAAAAAAAAAACAAGAAGATAATTTTCTTAATCATGGTTAGCTAAATGTCTACGAAAACAACATATAAGTAGTGTTTAAGTTCTGATCAAATAATTCTCTTTTAAAATTATTTTATTTCACCAATCAATTTTTTAATCCGTATATGCAACACTAAATTATAGATGAATATACCAATTGTGGTTGGGTCTAGAAAACCAAGGTTCCAATCTCAATTGAAGTTGCAACTCAATAATAATTTACATAACCGAATTTTCAGCTTTATATTTGAAGACAAATTGTTGTGAATAGATATAGATATCATGTATATTATAAAATCTGAAAATTATGTATATTTGAACATACTATCTATCTATATATATCTTTGTAAAGGAAACTTGAGTTAAACATATGCAAGCATTATGTCTATGTGACATTTCTAAAAGAGCTTATTTCCACTCTCTTATTCTAAAATTCATTATTTATCTCCACTATATCAATTTAATATGTGGTGTTAATGATACAAAACTAAAACGTTCACTAATATTTAAGTAAAAAAACTTGAGGAAGAAAAAAAGTAAATTGTCCATTGGACGACTCCAAATAAATAACCGTCATTTTCTCATGTATTTGTCTTAATTCTCCACTGAAGTTAAACATAAATCAACATTTGCAACCCAAAAATGTTCTAATACACCTTTTTTTTTTACTTAAAAAATATGCACAATTTCTCTCATAAAACACATTGTCATTGCCATATCTTTATTTATTTTTTAGGGAGCCATATCTTTATTCTTGAATGACGATTGAAGCTCAACAACCATAATTCAATACTTGCGATTAAACCCTCAAAATGACATTAATATGGTATTGTACAATATGGAAGAAAAAAAGGTTTTGAGAAATAAATAAATTCTTAGAGAATATCCTATATAAGTTTGCAAAATCCCAAGCACTTCTCCATATTTTATAACTACATCTATTTTGTGTGTGCTCCTTCCTTTCCCAAATTTATCAACTTCTTCATCGAAAAATGTGGCTATTGTGTACCAAGCAATGGTAACAAGTAAGTAGATCACTTAAATCATACAACTATTATTTTTTTATAAGCATATTATTTTTCAGTCATATTCTGATATATAGAAAATTATGTAAGTTCCAAAATATCAAAGTATATTCAAAGTAAAACTACCCATGTTTTATAAGAATTCTGATGTTGTTCTTTACTTAGTGAGAAAAGATAAACACTTAACATCATTTTGTGGAGAGTACAAGAAGACTATAACGATCCCATTGTGAAAATGAAGGTAGAAGAATTTGAACAATTCACATTTTTTTAATGGAAGTGGATATATATTACTCTACTCACATTTGTTTATTTATGCAATGTTTGTTAGTCTATTTTTCTAGCTTTATTTTTTACTGTATTATTTTATTCGTGTATATGGCTATTTTTCCATGGGAATGATGAGAAGATGATAAAAGAGACTTCCATTTTTATCTTTTGTTGCATCGTTGATGCTATAAAAGCATATGAAAATTGGCAGCCCATGTAAGCATAGGTCTTTGATCCAAACATTAGCATCAATTAGATTCAAATTTATTTAATTTGTATTACAAATTTTTATATAGTTGAAAATACATATAACACTTAAATAATATCTTTCATAGACCCTTGATTTTTTATTTTGAACTTATTTATGTATTAATGAAGCTGTCGAATCAATAAAAATATTTCAAAGATTTTTTTTACGACAATCATTTGTTTGCTTCACTAATCTTTCAACTACCTTTTTCTTTCTTCATATTCGATAACTATTTACCACTCTCTCGCTCAATGCGGTATAATTTAAATTAATAAATTTATGAGTTACAAGTGTTTTTAATTGTTTATTATCATATTGACTTTAACAAACCAAAATATAAGAATTAAATAAATAAGAAAATGGTAAACCAAACAACAGACTAAAAACACGAGACCAATACTAAATAAAAGTTAGAGAGAAAAATATAAAAGAAATCATTGTATCAACACATGAATTGGATTTTCAATAAATATGAGAGAAAAAGAGACAAAACCTCTAATGACGAATCACATTCTGACTGCTTATTTTTCAACCGTTTTTGTGAACAATATTGACCAGAAACATGAATACTTGTAGCTCTGATCGAAAAGAATAAGTGATACCAAAATAAAAACCAAAAAAACTTGCGACTGCAGAATTGCGATCCATAAAAAGAAAAGTTCTTATATGATTATACTACTATGATAAAATATTAAATATGATATACCTCTTCAAACTTATGAAATATTAACAAGAACCACCAAGAACTATATTAATTATCCTAAAAATATTTAAACAAATATGAATCCTCATATAGTTTCAAAACAACCCTCTTATATTTAATATAATTTAATATTAAACATAACAATATCAACATATTTTAAAACATTATCAACCATTTAACTTTATGTGATTATGCTTATCACAATTATTATTTTCTCATTTATAAAAATATTTCAAGTATGTATTCTAATCAAACCCGTGCAACGCACGGGTTATATACCTAGTTATGATATTAATAGAAGAAAAGCTAAGCTAAGTCATCAAAGTGAAATGAACAAAGTGGTTAATAAAAATGAACATGTGTCAATTGATCCAACAATTAAGGGAATAAAGCTAAGAGAAAATATTCTTTAAACCCTCTATAAAATGAAGAAATAATTAGCAAGAAAGGTGTTTCTCTCTGTGAGTTTTATGCTCTTCTGGATGCTATTAGTCTTGTACTTAGGCTATAGCATTGTTATCCTTCTTTACCTTTTCTTTATCATTCTAACAATTATCTTCATTGTACTGTTTTAATCCAAAGTTTATTGAATACAACTTGAATATTTGACTTCTTCATCTGTGTTGAATTACTGAACTATTACACGTACTTCGGATGGTTTTAATAGATATCATATGGTGTATATTTAAATATTTGAAAATTATGGTTAATGACATTTAATGTGTATAAATTACAAACCATAGTATTTATCAAATTTTACTTTTTTTATTATAACAAATTATAGTTTTTTTTAAATGACACCAAATATAACAAACATAATAGAAATTCTTATATATTTTAATGACCTCAACAACGATATAACATTAATATATAAATTTTTTTAAGGACGTAATTGAAATTACAAAAATGCCAACCCAAAATTCTCTAATCCCTTTATATATAGTATATATTTATAGGAAAGCAATTAACCACATATTTAAAAGACATTAGTCTTCCAAATTATTGTCAATTATTTTTAGGGTTTATTATTGTTGAATTTTGTTGTCAAATTCATGTGTCAATATCGTTTCCGTAATAAAATAATAAACAAAGTCAATCAACCTCGAAAATCAACTATGTTGCCAAGTTTACGTGTCAATATCATTTCTTGCATTATAAGTCATAGTATGCTACTCATAATATTGTAACCTTAATGAAGCAAGCAATTATGGGAATGTTTCTCCATTTTCTTTCGGTATTGCTTGGTGTCCTTATTGTTGTGGTTTTGGTACAAGCTAGGATCAATCAGGTTTGGTTATCAAAATGTGAATAGCTTCTTAAAGTCACATATAGTTGTTATTTATAATGTGTTCAAAAACAGCCAATATATTGCTGAAGTTGTCAAAATTTCTATGTATATCTTTCAGGATTAATTAGCATAGAATGTGGCCTACCTGAAAATTCAAAATATACTTAAAAATCACAGGTATAAGGTACACTTCAGATGCCAAATTTATAGACAACTAAGTTATGTGAGGAGTTTCCCTAGTGGAGAAACTTTTACAAAATAAACGTAACCAATGGTACTAAATATTTAATCAAAGCTTCTTTCTAATGATCTAAATTACCTCCCACAATTTGATCTTCATCTTGGTGTTAAATTTGGGGCCTAATTAACTCAACCTTACAAAACCGGCTTATAAGGTGAGGATTGCCTCCTCTTTATATACTCTTCTCAAGAGTCTTGTCTATCCGATGTGGGACTTGGGTTTTTCCCAATACACCCCCTCACGCCCAACACTCTTTGGGCTTGGTGCGTGAATAGGTTTAGGCGGCCTTTGAATTCGACAAACTCTGATACTATGTTGAATTTGGGGCCTAACTCATCAACCTTACAAAACCGGCTTGTAAGGTGAGGATTGCCTCCTCTTTATATACTCTTCTCAAGAGTCTTGTATCCGATGTGGGACTTGGGTATTTCCCGATACTTGGAGTTAATTTATAGGACACAGTGAACTTTCTTAATGAATCACTCACCACAATCAGTGAGATCATTTACACCCCATCACTAGATTACAAACAATTATGTTTGGTTAACCCCATTCATTTCAGCTATAAAAATTGAGGACTTTAAACAATTTTACCTATGTCACTATCTCAGCTAAATCTGTATTATCACTCTACAAGCGTTTCGATTTGGGTTCCATCACCAACTTGGAAGGTGAGATAGTTTGTAAAGAGTCTGCATAATAGCTTAATTATAAGTTCATCATAGTGTCAAGTACTGATTTTAGAGAAGATCGTGCTTTCCAGGTATAGAGAAGATGTTTATGATCGAATTTGGATGACTTTTAAAAATTTCAGTTTAGTGAGAGAAAAAAATTTCAGTTTTTGTCATGCCCTCTGTCTCCAATTTGTCATGTCCCTAAAACAATTTTACAAATCAAATATTATACTATTAAAGTTTTCTCTTCGCCTGAACAAAAAAAAAAAGTTGTCTCTTCATTTCCTTTATTTTTTAACAAACACATCCATATAGTGAAAAAAGTAATAGCCTTGCAATAATTACAAAACACTAGAACATCGACCCATGCGATGTACGGGTCCAACCAACGAATAAGTTATACCATATAATTAAGAGTGCACACTAACAAACATAACATTTTTTTTTGAAGGACTAACAAACATAACATATAGTGCACACTAACTATACAACTTCTATTATTTTGGCTAATAGCAGCATATAAAACATCGACAATGAAATCATATCATTAGTCATCTTAATGACTATATTAACTTTATCATCGACTGAAAAAATATTAACGATATAACTGTCATTTTGAATGTGATTATGCAAAAACCTCGGCTGAAAAAAAAACAAATAAACATAAAGAAACAAACTTAAGCATGATTACCTATCATATATTATATGTGAAGTTAATTAGCAACACTAAAACGTTAAAATAAAATAAACAAAATAAATTTTGAGTTAAATTCATCAACTCAACAATATAGAAGACCTATTCATATATTTAGAGTAGTTAGCAACACTAAAATTATTCTTTATGAACTCCACAATCCAAAGAGTATAAAAAATTATTGTTTCATTTGGAAAATATTGTAGAATAACCCTGCTTTATTATGTTTCAAAAAAAAAAATACCCATATTTATTTGATCAGTGGAACCAAAAGATAAGTTCTAAGGTCATTAAAAAAAGTGATGAGTCATAAGTAGATAGCAAGTCAAAAGATTGAAGAAAGGAGGAAACCAATTGCATTAACATGTAAAGAATATCCAGATATGGCGTGCACCATATTCAATCCAAAACTTTCACACCAAAAAACTCGTTAGAAGCCGTGATCCTCCATCCATTGCCACATGGTGTGCGATGTGATTTGAAACCAGAAGTAACAACGAATCAAAAACTAAAATCATACCGAAATCAAAATTGAGTTGAAATAGCATAATTAATGGTGGAATTGTCTATGAAATCGTTACTGAAACTATCAATCAAAATTGAAATCCACATCAAATTTAGGGCCGTCTAAAAGAATTTGAAAGCCCCGTTTTAATTTTAGAAATTGGGCCTCTGGTAAAAACAACATCAAAAAATGTAAATTAAATCCAAATTTTGTAAAAAATATCAATTGACTGTTATAAGGTTTCTTTTAATACTTAAAGATGCAAGGCTTTTTTTTAATTAAGTGCATGGGCATAAAAAAAAAAGGTAAGACAATGTAGAGAAAAATAATTAACTAACATTGACTAACATAATAATTATAAAAAAAAATATTGAACCTAATGAGTCCACAAACCTTGCAACAAAATGCAAAAACCTTTACCACCGGATCAGTGATACGCAAACATACATCTATTAACTTTATTAATATATAACTTATATTTATAGGTCTTATATTATAAAAAAATTATGGGCCCCAAAAATTGTGTTTATGGATGAAAGAGTTTAGATGTTTTAGATGTGGTTAAAAAAGGTATATAAGCAAAGGTTATTTTACATGTGTGCATTAGAAGAGGTTTCCAACATGTACCAAAAAAAGAAAAGAGGTTTCCAGCATCGCTAAAATATGGTTGAGCTCCTAGAAAATAGATTGAATTAATTTTTTTTTGTTTACAATGCAGCTCAGATAAATTAGCCTAGACAATGTGACAAATTGTAACTGAATTCAAATTAAGCATAGAAGGGATTAGGCTAGAAATATGGAAGAGTTTCAAAGCTTCACATATCACTATTAGTTCTATCAATTTTCAAGATGTGCATTAAATGCACTCATGATATACCTCATTAAATGGAGGTGAAACTTGCTAAGGAAGTTAGGTAAAGATGTTTAGGAGGGAAATCAAGCTTATGATTAGGGTTAAGCAAAAGCTTAACCTTATAAGCTTTTATAATAAGAAGAAGATTAGGGGTTGGTGGTGAACGATAAGATGCAATGATATATGTATTCTAACCCATTGTTGTAGAGCTAGTTAAGAGTTCTACGTGCATAAACTAGGATAATAAGTGAAAAATACAACTTATTCTGATTGTGGCAACTTACGTGTTGAAAAAAAAAGGCTATTTGCTATCTTAAACACATTCTTTTTTAGTTTTATACATTTATTTAATAGTATCAAAGATCAAATTGATAGATAAAATATATAATTTAGGGATCGATTTAATAGGTGATCTAGTATAATGGCCAACTTGATTTTTAATGAATAATTCAAGAATTGATTTGATAGTGTAACAACTTGTAATGATATTCATTTAAAAAAAAAGTCCAAAAACAAATTCAAAATTTGTTGATCAAATTTGTCCACGTACACATGCAAATAGATTTGAAACTCCATATCAATGCTTAACATAGCAAGTCGACACGGTTAACAACAAGGTTTGAAGGAGAGACTAAATTGATTGACATTAATAAAATTTTAGGACGTATTGACTATATTAAAAAATTCGTAATGAAATTTACCAATGGGTACAAATTTGGAAAAGAAATAGCATGTCCACTCTAATCCCAAAACATAACTATTTTTTTTGGAAATATTAACTTATGCCCTAACTACATTTCAAGTTTTAAAATTTTCAAAAATTATCTTTTTAATATAAAATTTATTTTTCAATTCTATTCTTTGCCTGCCATATTTTCTAGTTCGTTTTCTATCTCTCGGTTCCCTCGTTCTTCACCGTCCTGCGGTTTGCTTTTGCTGGTATTTATTTTTATTCTTTTTCAATTCTACTTCATTCATAATTCATCATTCTCTTCTTTCAATTCAGTTGGTGTTTTTATTTTTTTAGAAATTTATTGTCTTCTCATCAAATTAAACCCTCAATCACACTATATTATTATTTGAATCTGTTCTGATTTTTTTTTCTTCTTTTGGATTAGGGTTTAAAACCTTAAATTCGATTTTTTTAAGGTTGTCAGAGATTTTCATGAAATTAAAACCCCTTGGCGTGCTCGTGTATGGCCAGAATCTGGATTTATTCATTATTGTTCCACTCCATTTAAATTTTAAATAGCATGTTCTTTGTAATAAAAAAAAAAAACCCTTTGAGTGAATTATGATTAAGTTTTCGCTTGTTTCTGTTTTGAATCTTTTTAATTGTTTTTTTACAGTTATATTTTTAGTTGTGATTTGCTAATATTTCAGGGGTTTTAAAATGTTTTTTTTTGTTTGTGTGTTATGCTATGCTACTGTTTTGAATGTTTGAGTTGTTCCATGATCCTAATTTCAATGTTAAGTAAAACCCTCAATCACATATCAATCTCTAAACTTGCAGGTGAATCTCCAAACATGCGGTCACAAAAGCCTTTCGAATCACTCTTGAGCCTGGTCACGGAAACGCCGCCTTATGAAAGGCTCATGAGCCCGACCATGGAAAAGATTTGGATTGCTGTCACGTCTGCATTTCATAAATCTCATCAGCCTTTTGAAAGGATTAAGAGCCTTCGAGAGGCCTTAGAAGGACAATCTCAAGTTGAGGCTTCAGCTTTAGAAGAGTTGGAGGTTGCTTTAGCGGCTGAGGCTTTAGCTTTAGAATAGTTGGAGGCTGCTATTTTGGCTGCCATTCAAAAAGGTCGAGACGAGGCTTTAGCTTTACAGAAGAAGGAAGAGTTGGAGGCTGATAGGGCTTTGACTACTGATATGGTCCCAGGAGCTGATAAAAGAAGAAGGAAAAAGAATGGGATGAGGAAAAGAAAGAGAAAGAAGAGGAAAGAGTTGGTGACTGATAGGGTTGTGGCTACTGATAGCCCAGGTGATGATGAAAGAAGAGGGAATAAGAATGATATGGGTGAGAGAAAGAGAAAGAGAAAGAAGCGCAGCACCGGAGGTGATGAAAGAAGAGGGAAAAGGAATGCAATGACCGAGAGAAAGAGAAAGAAGCGCAGCCCAGGACCAGGAGCTGATGAAAGAAGAGGGAAAAAGAAGATGGCCAAGAGAAAGAGAACCAAACTCAATAATTAATGTTGGAGCAGTTACTGAAGTAATGAGTTATAGGTTTGAAAAACATTCTTCTCAACACTATTTTTAACCCTCAATATTTTATACATTTTACAAATAGATCTCATATAAAGTACTTTGGTAGAACCTACATTGATTATATTCCTTGTATTTCTCTTCAAATTTATGTGTTAGTGGGTTATGTCTAGCGCGTAGCTTAGAAGACAATTGTATCGTAGAAGAACTAATTTATGCATGTTTATTTTGTTGAACTGCTTATGCTTATGTTGTTGGCTAGAAGAGAATGGTATTGTACAAGAACGAACTTATGCACTTTTGTTATTGTGGATGTTTATGTTGTTGGCCAGAAGAGAATTGTATTGTTGACGATTAATTTATGCATGTTTTGTTATTGTGTGCACACAACAGAAATAAAGAACTTAATCAAAGACATCAGGACAGTCATTTTACAAGCCCCCGATGAGAAATATTGTACTTCTCATGTTTGTTATTGTTCACATGATTTGTGGTGTTCTTGAATTTTAGTAAAACAAGAAACATGAGAAATATTTGGATTAATGTGGTCATTGAACAAATATTTGTTTGTTGATATCCGAGTTTACATCGATTATTTTTGACAAATTTTTTTGCAATTTCTTATGTAAATCCCTATGATTTTTTTTATATAAACCCCTTTAAATTGAACAATTTCTTTAGATTTTTTGATCATTTGCTTGCAATTTCTTATATAAACCCCTATAAATGTGTTGCAATTCTTTTTTGCCCAGGCTTTACAATAATCCTGGCTCCGCCACTGGGTGGATCTAATTGAACTCAGATTGGATATTCAACTAAGGGTTAAAGCTTATAGTTTATATAGAAAGGGACAAGCTTACGGTGGTAGTAGCTGGCCTTTGGTTGCAACAACAAGTTTCACATGTACGGTATCAGTTTGTATGGACAATGCATAATATATGCAAGGTTCGGGTTTAAACCCCGACCACCACAACAAAATAATCAAATATTGATATTGTATTATGGCATGAGCGATGCTATTTAAAGCGAATTCTTTGTCGTGAAATTCCAAAAAACTTACGTGTTTGATTTAGAAAACAGGAGAAGGGTTGCAATTCATGGTTTTGTGGCTACAACGTGGGCCAAAGGGTGATAAGTAGCCAATCAGAGGTCTTCGCTATGCATTCGCTAAAGAAATCTTTATTTATTAATTTTATTAGGTCTGCAGCAACTTAACCTAATAATTTCCCTCTAAAATGCTGCATTAGGTTAGCAGCAATTTAACCTAACAAACATCTAAAATGCAGCGCACCAATTTAACCTAACAAATTTCCTCTAAAATGCAGCAATCCCTAATATTTCTCCTCACTGAAGAGTTTTTCATTCCTATCATGTTGTGTCATCGTTTGTATATATCTATTGTTTATGTAGACTTTTTTTTGGACAAGTTGTTGTACACTTATTCAACACATTTACAAACAGACTACCCTAATTTCTATGCAAACTCGGTTACCCTAATTTCCATGCAAACTCGGCTATATATAGCAAACCCTAAACCGTGTTTCTCTAAAAAAAAAACCTAAACCATTAAGGCAATGAGATTACAGGTCCTCTCACTTATAGTGTTCAACCTCGAATTTTTAAACAATGTGAAACTTATGACTCACACATAAAAATGTTAAAAATATTATCATATGATTAATGTTAATACATATTTATCATATAACTTATTTGACATCAATTTTTTACAAAGGTATAATTTATTAGTGTATTTTATAGTCGGCAGGACCCGTGCGTCACACGGGTTGAAAGTCTAGTATGCATTGCATTTAGCATTTCCATTATGGCGTTAAACCCTAATTTCCGTGCTGCTATATCTACCACCATAGTGACATTCCAATAAGAGTCAATATACAACTTAATGTAAATATAGATTATTTAACCTAAACATATAAATCTCTCTTTTCAACGTTACAAAAATTATGACTTACAAAAGTGAACCACAAGAAAAATCCTCAAGTTTAAAAATAACCCTAAACATAGACAAAATCCTTGTTTCACGGACATTATATGAATTATAGAAAGCTTGAAGTCATTAGTAATTTCAACATTCATAATTTCAGGCATTGGAGATAGAGATAACAAAGAAAAACTCCGGCTTAAGTTTTCTCTCTCTCGCGGGTGTGTAAAAAAACGAGATTCAAAAAACTGAAAAAGCATCACAATAACTACAACTTCATCTCTCCAAAATTCTTTTCTCCTCCGGACAAAAGTTAGAAAATCTAATCTCTTAAGTTTTTGTGTAAGTACTTCAATAATAATTTTTTTGTTTATTTTGGTCTCTTAATTTATAGAAGTTAGAAATTATAATCTTAAGTTTTGTTTTTACTGGAATCTCTTTTAAGTTATAAAGATGAACACTTTAGTCATTTAGTTATGAAGGACATAAATGATCAAAGTGTTTAACATTTATAACTTAAAAACCAATGTGTATAATATTTATAGCTTATTACACTAAAATCGAAAGAAATTTTTTAAGAGAGTAAAGTGAAATTTAAAAATAAATTGAAGAACTACAAATATAATTTACCCTGCTAAATTCAGTATAAAATATTAACTTGAAATTATATAAAGAACTTTATGCAAAAAAATACACAAAGATTATTTTATCACTATACATGAGTGAGATATGTTATTTCAAGGCGTTTTTTTTTTCCTTTGAAAAAAAGAACAACTGCTCACAATAAAATCATAACAAGACATTGCTCAGTGCAAAATATCATTTTCTGGATAAAAAAAATACATGTATAAAGCTAAAAAATTGACGCTAAGAGGGATCAAACTAACGAAACGATCCTTATAACTAACATGCGCTCTCACTCTCTTTCCACTTGACCACATAATACACTTATGATATGTAAATATTTATTTTTAATGATGAGTATGTCTTTTTTATACTATATACTAGCTTAATGTATATGCTCCCACTCTTCTTTGACACTCTTCATAATTTTTTTTTTGTTATTTGACAAAATTTTCATTCCTTACGTAGAAAAACATAACTACTTCAAATTCTCATTATAGTGTTGATTGTGGCTATTGAAGGTAGACTTTAGAGAGAGATTGTCCTTGCCAATAGTTACATATGGACCAATAAAAGCTTATATCCGGAATTTGGCTGGGCCGGGTGACCAAACCGTTTTGTTAACTCATTGCACTTGAAAATTGCTGTATACACGTAGTGTTTGGTTGAAACACACGAGTAAAATACGAAAATACCTCCTCGGCAGTTAACTGTCGCGGAAGTAAATCGGTTGCAGTTAACTACTGAGAAAAACCTCGGCAGTTAACTGCCGATGCGCTCCTGCTACAAATCTGGCAGAAACTCTCTCATCCATTATTACTCTCATTTTACCAATTTTTTTTTCAAATCTCTCTAAAAGACGCAACCAAATTTATTTAACAAAATCACAAGTAAGTAATCATAATGCTATTAACTTACATTTTAGTTGTTATAAATGTTTTTTTTATTAGTTTTTGAGTAGATTTAATTTATTTTAGTTTTTGAGTAGATTTACATCTTATAATTCATTCTTATAGTAGATGATACTTGATTAATTTAGTTAAAATGTTTGCATGATGTTTATGTTATAGTTTAGAATTTTAGGGTTATTTTTTATTTTGGTGTTTTATATTTATTTTTTTTATTTTAGTTTTTAAGTAGATTTACATGTAAGAGTATATGATTTATTTTAAGAGCAGATATAAGTTGAATAATTTTGTTTAGGTTTATTTTTAAGATTTTTAGGTTTTTTTAGAGTTTAGGGTTATTTTTATGATTTTTAGGGTTTATGTATAATTTGCACATCAAGTGTTTGATGAAATGTTTGAATGAGTTTTTCATTGATTGTTTTTAATTTCTTATTGTGTAGATTTGAAACAATGGCCGGGTGGATCGACGTCATGCACAATTCAACGGCGGAGAACCTCAGAGGTTGAAGGTTCGGTGCCTTGGTGTAAAGTTAAGAGGTCTCAAGGATGAGCTGAATGAATTCAACCAGGGAGTCAACCCCGGAGACACAAGGAGGGTGGAATACGTTCGGTATAAACGTCCAACGCTCGACAAGGGGAGAGTATCATTCATTTGGGTGGAATTAACGAACGACGAAAACGTGACGAGCATGTTTTGGGAGCATAGCATGTTCCAGTGGATTGATATGCGAGTAACGTTGTTGAGATCAACTGAAGATATTATCAAGAGTCTGATTCCGCTAGAAGATCGTGATTAGGTAGGGAAATGCACCTTCCAACTACAACAATTGTCTTCCTTTGAATATGGTAATTCAAACTTGTTAAACGGCAAGACTCAAACATTCGCCTGACATTTCTATTGTTCCTTTCAAAAGATTAAATTTTTTTTAGACCGGTTTAAATGAAGGTATTGAAGTGTCAAGGAATGAACCTCATTCTTTTGACACTTGACTACCATCATTTAAACCAAGCCTGACAAAAATTTAATCTTTTGAATGGAACAATAGAAATGTTGGGCGAATGCTTGAGTCATGCTGTTTAGCAAGTTTGAATTTACCCCATTCAAAGATAAGACAATTGTTGTAGTTGGAAGGTACATTTCCGAATGTAATGTGATAACATATATAGTCGATCCTGCATAATACATGTTGTTTTGAATGGAACAATAATTAATTTATTCACTTTTCGAATTTATGTATTCATTAGGCAATTTTAATTATTCGAATTCACGTTAGATTTAATCAGTCTTTATTCGAACACGCAATTTTTAATCGAAATTATTCAAAACGTGACTTTTATTCCAAATTATTCAAAACATGGTTTTATTCAAAGTACCATAATGTCAAGTAAAATGCGTGCGACACAAAAAAAACATAAAAATAAATCCAAAACAATTAGGCATTAGAAGCCATTACATTCATTCATCTTCCTCTTCACACAAGTAAATCAGGTTGCCCGCTACAGTCCTTGGGGCACCTGCTTTTGGTTGAGAACCAAAATAGCATGTCCTCCCGCTCCTCCTCAACCTCGACTGATTGTACACAGACACCTTCAAATCCTTATTTTTTTCGGAACCATCACAGACAATTTTGTGCCATGTCATAGGCGATTTATCTTTCTTCTTCTCATCACCCTGAACGTTACCTTGATTCTGAGACATACCTACATAAAAAAAAATTAGCGATCAAAACCAAAACTAAACAACAATTCCATAAAATCATAAAATCAAAACCTAAACCTAAACCTAAACTATCTTCAAAACCTACACCTAAACCTAAACCTAAACAATTCTACAACAATTCATCAAAACGTAAACCTAACAATTCAATAAAACTTCTATTACAATTCTAACAATTCATAACAACCTAAACCTAAACAATTCTAACAACAATTCTAACAATTCTAACCTAAACCTAAACTATCATAAAATCATCAAATCAAAACGTAAACCTAACAATTCTACAACAATTCTTCAAAACCTAAACCTAAACTATCATAAAATCAATAAAACCTCTATAATCGAAATTTAACAAAAAAAAACAAACAATTCAATCATAAAATAGCAATGCAATAGGATTCAAAAAACTTACTTGTTTTTGTGCTTGAAATTAGCTTGGAATGACTTATGCTTTGTGAAATTCGCACCTATGGAAGCAAAAAATGCAACAATGGAGTTTTGGAAACTCTTATTTCTGTTATGTTCTTATAACAGATCATCTGCAGTTAATTGTCGAAATTTTCCTCGGCAGTTAGCTGCCGTCGTTTCCTTCATAATTCGGCAGTTAACTGCCGAGGGGGTATTTGAGTAATTTACATGTGTTTTTCAGCCTAATACAACGATTTTCATTGCGCTTTGGGAGTTAATTTTCTACTTCGTTTTCTGTCCCTTCCCTTGATCTTCACCGTCCTGCAGTTTGATTCCTCTCGTCTTGCTTTGCTTGCTGGTATTTATTTTTATATTTCATTCATAACTTTTCATCATTCTCTTCTTTCATTTCAATTGACGCTTCTTTTTTAGAAATTTATTGTGTTCTCGTCAAATTAAACCCTAGATCACACTTTATATTATTTGAAACCCTAGATCACACTATATATTATTCAAATCTGTTTTAATTTTATTTTATTATTTGGGTTTAAAACCTTGAAAGAGTGTTTTTAGGTTGTGAGATTTTCATGAAATTAAAACCCTCAATCAAACTATATTATTCGAATTTGTTCTTCACTTTTTATCATTAGGGTTTAAAACCTTAAATTCGAGTTTTTTTACGTTGTCATAGAATTTCATTAAATTAAACCCTCAATCACACTATATTAAAACCCTGATTGGTTCTCTTTGTTGGTTTGGTTATTCTCTAAGATGGTTCATCGGTTGCTGCTTCTTCTTTTTATGATGGTTACTAACTTTGCTTGCTCTGTTTAGTTGGCTATACTTTCGGTTGGTTTGGTTTATTTTTAGGTTAACCTATAACAAGCTTAAAACATAACTAGATTGTTGACTTGCGTCGCACGAGTTTATTGTTAAGGGATTGACATATGAATAATAAAATGCAATATATAATTGGTAACGGTGAAAAAAGAACAGGTGATAATCCATAGTAGACAAAATAAAACACTTCATAAAATGTATAAAATCTGAAAATATTATAAAAGAAAATTCGGCAATCCTATCAATAATTCGGTAAAAGAAGTATGAAAATTTTAGTACGTTGGCATGTAGTTTCATCACGCATTGCGAAATACTTCCTCATATACAATGTTAGACGTCACATTGGTATCTTCACCATCTTCATCAGTGATCAATATCTTTAGTCCTTCTTTGGATGTAACTCTTGAAACAACAACGTACAACTGACCGTGAGAAAATACAGGTGTTGGTAGATATACACCAACATGTTTAAGCGACTACCCTTGACTTTTGTTAATTGTCATTGCAAATGATACAGTCAAAAGAAATTGTTTTCGTTGAAACTTAAGGGGAATTCTGACATCTGAAGGCGATAGAGATAGCCTGGATACAAAAACTTGATCACTAACATTACTTCCGGAAATGACCCTCCCCTCAATGACGTATATTCCCATCCTAGTGATAACTAATCTGGTTCCATTGCATAATCCATATCGTGTATCTATATTTCTCAACAACATAATTGACACACCAACCTTTAATCTTAATTTGTGATTAGGCAGTCCAGAAGCAGTGATGGTGTTGAGGAATTCGGGTGTATGAACATCGTCAATATGATCACCGTTTAAGTTACGCTAAATAGGTGAATCATAACTCAAATAAACCTTCTTCTCACCTGGAACCATATCCAACATATAGTCGTTGATCTTCTCGACTATGGAATTTTTGTTGTCAACATAGCTCTATTTTGAAAGTAAGTTATGTCACTCATGCTCTCCAAGATGTTAGGATTCTATGTAATTTACCACAGTTTAGGTTTTTTTTTTTTGTTGAGAGAAACACGGTTTAGGGTTTGCTATATATAGTCGAGTTTGCATTGAAATTAGGGTACCCGAGTTTGCATGGACATTAGGGTATTCTGTTTGTAAATGTATTAAATAAGTGTACAACAACTTGTCAAAAAAAAAGTCTACAGAAACAATAGATATATACAAACGATGACACAACATGATAGGAATGAAAAGCTCATCAGTGAGGAGAAATATTAGGGATTGCTGCATTTTAGAGGGAATTTGCTAGGTTAAATTGGTATCCTTATTTATTAATTTTATTAGGTCTGCAACAACTTAACCTAATAACTTCTCGCTAAAATGCTGCATTAGGTTAGTAGCAATTTAACCTAACAAATACCCTCTAAAATGCAGCAATCCCTAATATTTCTCCTCACTGATGAGCTTTTCATTCCTATCCTGTTGTGTCATCGTTTGTATATATTTATTGTTTCTATAGACTTTTTTTTACAAGTTATTGTACACTTATTTAATACGTTTACAAACAAAATACCCTAATTTCCATGCAATCTCGGCTACCCTAATTTCCATGCAAACTCGGCTACCCTAATTTCCATGCAAACTTAGCTATATATAGCAAACCCTAAACCGTGTTTATTAATTTTATTAGGTCTGCAACAACTTAACCTAATAATTTCCCTCTAAAATGCTGCATTAGGTTAACAACCATTTAACCTAACAAATTCTCTCTAAAATACAGAAATCCCTAATATTTCTCCTCACTGATTAGCTTTTCATTCCTATCCTATTGTGTCATCGTTTGTATATATCTATTGTTTCTGTAGATTTTTTTTTGACAAGTTGTTGTACACTTATTTAATACGTTTACAAACAGAATACCTTAATTTTCATGCAAACTCGGCTACCCGAATTTTCATGCAAACTCGGCTATAAATAGCAAACCCTAAACCGTTGTAAATTACGCAGATAGCAGAAGAATCGTATATTTTAACGAGAGCAATTCTCTTATTAAAGTTGTAATTCTTTTAATTGCATTAATTTATATCGTTAAATTCATGTCATAAACATTTTTTTTTTTCATTTTTAATATAGATCGGTCGTCTAATCGGAGTGATCCATTCTATATGCTTTAATACATGTGCATTTAATTTTTTCATAGATAATTCTTTTTAACCCAATATTTTTTGTAATGATTATGGGTGATTTATGATAACCAGTTAATGAGTGACTTCTAATAATATAACCAATTAATAATACTTACATATGGAACTTTAAAAAACCCGTGCATCGCACGGGTGGGAGTCTAGTTTTAGATGAAATTTGTTAGGTTAAATTGCTGCTAACCTAATGCAGCATTTTAGAGAGAAATTATTAAGTTAAGTTGCTGCAGACCTAATAAAATTAATAAATAAGGATAAACTTTAGCTTGACGGTAGTGTTACGAGTTTATATTATTGAGTAATGTTTTTTTGTTTCACATATGCATCATGAGTTTGTTATTCTCTCTTCTCTTCTAAACCCTATGTTAATAACATTTATATATAGCTTCCAAGAGTTTTGTTCTTTGATATCAGTTGTGCTCTTTGTTGAAATTTAAACCAACCTTGCCTGCAGCAATGGTCCTCAGCATCTCTTTCAGAGGAATCAGAATCGGTGAACTCAAATGATCTCTTTACACACTAGAAAAGTTTGAGAACAGAGCAAAAAAACTCAACTTAACGTGAGATGAAATATATGGCCTAATGGGGAACATGCTCCTATCGTGGCATATTATGTTAGAACTAGCTATGCAGTTATGAAATTATTTCCTTGTAGTTGTTCCATTAGCTTGCTTCCCAGGGTAGAACACTATCGAATCCACCATATATTACATGGTTTCGGTAGATTTTGGGGTTGCCACCATTAATATTTTGGAAATTATGTTATAAGTTCATAATACCAAAAAAATAGATCTTAAAAATATCGGTTCCTAATTTTATGTGTTTTTTAAACAAGGGTAAAAGTGAAATAAAAAAATTACAACTCATTCCATTCCATTCCATCCAATATTCAAACAATGGAATCAAATCTTTATTCCATTCCACTCCGCTCCACTCCATTTCATTAAGTTTCATTCCACTCCGATCTGTTATGTTCCATCAATTCAAACAGAGTCTAAGTGAATTTTTTATTGAAAAATAATAAGAGAAATGAAAACAATTATCATTGACTTAAGTATGGTGGTTCCCCTATATGTAGACTAGGAGGCCGTTTCATTTCTTTGTTCTTCTTCCAATTCATTTATTTTTTTGCCAAGTATCCTAGCCGCTAGATTCACATACATTGTGTGGAGAAATAAGGAATTCGGGATTCGAATCCAGACCCCTACACATAATTGGAGAAAATTTGGATGCATAAGAGGATTTCAATTGTGAATTGTTGTAATTAAAAAACTTTACTTTAATATATATAGAAGATTAGATAGTAGAAGTAGATAATAGAATTAGATATAATAGAGAGTAGAAAAAGTTATCACACTAGACTAAATAAATGCACACCTTGTTAGCAATGAATGGATGTTTATTGGGATGAGAAAATTGTGAATTGATTATTATTTTTTTTAGGGAAAAAATTGTGAATTGATAAAAAGAAATTATTAATTATTAATATTTTCTTTATGAAAATGCTTTTTGTGAATTATATAAATAACTAATTTTTAGATTTACATTTGAATAAATAACTAAATATCCTTATATACTTGTTTATTTGTTATTGGAAAGAAAAAACTGTGGATTGAAAACAAACTTATACGATTGAAAAAAGCTCTCTTTAGATAAGAGGGAAATTGGAGGCATAAGGGGATGCCACTTGTAAATTGTAACAATAAAAATAACCTTACTTTAATATATATAGTAGATAAAAGATTTGTTGAGGCAAAATCCCTAATTAATTTTAAAGATAATAAACCTTGATGATTAAGGAATTAATGGAATTTGATTAATTTCTTGGTATTTAATTTGTTCTCTTGAGTATTTAACTAAGACAGAAACATGATTTAAATCATACCAAGATACAAGAAATCAAAGGACATTTGACTTTTTGAACTAACTCTGAGTTCAGAAAGTTGCTCATAGTTCAAAATGTTCAAACAGAGTTCAGAAGATTGTTCTTATACAAGCTCAGAAGCTCATGAACATCATCAAGAACATGCAAGGCACACGTAACAAATAAATGTTCAACAAATAACGTGTTATATGTTCGACAATAGATTCACTAGTATCACCAGCAAATGTTGTGAACTTACGAATTTAATAACCCCTAGGAAGTTCAGTTTGTAGAACATATTATGACAAATGAGATATAAAGTTTGGCCTATGTAAGCCCATTTTTAAGCCATTATGAGTCATGATATTTTCAACCAAAGTGGTTATGTTATTATGTGCTCTGATATTTTGTTGTTGGACATTTCTAACAACTTCGTCTGCATCATGATTTCTATCTACCAAAATTACCTCTGGCTGCGCTTGTACCATTGGTTCGACTGGTTGAGGTCGAGGCACATGTTGTTGTCTTTGAACTATAGGTTCGACAATTGGTACAGGTTGAGTATTTTGGATTTGAGGGATATTTTGGATTTGAGGGATCCGTTGATAGACAGTTTGCGGAGGGGCGAAGAAATCTGTTGTTCTCCCCATTTGAGTGACTAATGCTTGGTAACCCTGATTCGTATTTTGAATCAAAGGGTTAAACACCATACCAATTTGTTGTGTCAACAAACTAATCATCTCATGATTGCTCTCATCCATTTGTTGCCTAAACAACATCATATATTCTGTAGTTAAGGCTGGTGGAGCATTTCTACCAAAAACGCTAGAACTTGGAGGACTATGTGTGTTAAACGGTGTCAGTGGATTTTCTTGTTATGTAAATGCATGATTGTTATGTAAACTTGTCATCATTGAAGTTGGCATACCGTATGGTTGGTCCTTAGAAAAGTTCTGCATATTTATGACCATATCATCAAATCTAGCCTTAATTTAAGGGTTATGAGAAGTATGGACACTTGTAGACACGGGTACACCAACAGTAAATGGTGGCACAAAGGTCCCCATTTATGGTTGTGTCATTTGAGCGGTTACTCCCATTTCCGTCGAAACCAGCATGGCCATGGTTGCCCCCACGACCGTCGATACACTAGCACCCACTGCAGGGGAGGATGCCCGTGAAATTTGAGCTTGTGAATAGGATTGCGGTGATTGTGATGACATAGAAGCACCAGTATTGGCGGATTTAGTCATTGTCTTCAAGGCTTTACCACTTCTTAAATGCATGCACAAAAATGCGAATTTTTTCTTAGAAAAAGTTCACTAATAATAGTTGCTAATCTTCAGAATAACTGTTTTCACAAGAAAGGTTTTTAGAAAAAGTTTTGAAATTTTTTGAAAGATTATGGCAATCTCTTCCAAAGGATTTTTTGTTTGAAAAATGCACAATGGAAATTTCTTTCCAAGGTTTTTGAAAAGGTTTTGTTAAAAAATACAATGGAAATTTTTTCCCAAAGTTTTTGAAAATGATGCATAAACAGGGTCCCACTGGGCGTGCCAATTTGTTTATCGGTGCTTTTGGTAAACAATACGGGTTGGTTTTGATTATTACGAGCAGGACCAAACTAGAGATCCTAGAACATGTTGTGCATTTTGTTTTTGTGCGTTCATCAAGTTCATAGGTTGCTTTACGAACCGGACGAGACCGTGTGACGCCTTTCGACATAAAAAAGGTTTTAAAAGCAAAGTAAAGTCATTAAGTTTAAATTGCAGAAACTTAAAGGAAAGGTAAAATACAATGCATTACAAATAAAGGTGGTTCGGCAAATCTTATACATACATTCTTTATGACTCTTTTCTCTTGCGCCGGTACTTCGAGTGTTTTAGAATTCTGTATAGGTGTTTTGCGACTCATTTTCCCTATGGAAAACTCTTATTTATACATAGAAAATAACTGAAAAGAAACTAATTCACGATCAGCACTCCTTCCATGTAGACAACCGCTTGTCTTCCACGTTCTCCCTTGATGAAACCGCTTCTCTTTTGAAATTTGAATCTTCCCGCTTCAAAGGCATTTGCTTGATTTCGACGGTTTTGCATCCTTGATTCGTTCCTTGTCGAATGCTCTTTTCATGTTAAGTCCACGTCTTCGTTGAACTCCTCAAATTTGATGGAATTTTTTTTGATTCCTGCAAGAGTAAAAGTCAACTAATGTTGACCACATTAAATGAGGCTGGTGAAATTACCAACTAACAATAGTCCATATTTTATTTTAGTTCAGTTGTTGTTAAAAAAAAACAAATTGAAAGGTCAAGAATCAAGATATACATTTCTGATAAAAAAAAAACTTTTGAATTATGTTACTTGAACAAAACGTGATGAACCTAACAAACCGAACCAAATTGTTCGTGAACTTTAAACGAGTCGAACTCGAGTTAAAAAAAGATTTGTATCAAACTCGTATCGAGTTTCGAGCCGAACCAATTCTTATCGAGTCGAATCGGGTCAGATGAGTTCGATTCGACTCAACTCATTTCCAGCGCTACTTGAGAGAAATGGTGGCCTGCCACCTTTTAGAGAGATATCCTTTTAGTTGCTAATGATATAAAATACATAAAAAGTATTATAAAAAAATATTCCAACTTCAAAAGCATGTAAACAAGTAAAAGTTAAAATAAGTGGAAAAGTGACTGACGCTAGCATTCCTCGATGACCAAATTAGCTGCCGACGGAAGTGCATTGGAGGGACCAAAATGTAAGTAATGTTAATTATAATACCAAAATAAAACTAAGAAATTAATTAAGAAACTAACTAAAAAAATAACCAAACTGCTTTAACAAAACTCTTAATCTTAGATTTGACTTTAGGTATAAACAACTTCTTTTGTCAAAAAAAGGTTTAAACAACTTCTACGCCTAAAAGAAGCTGGAGGCTTTCTAAATGCGTTCGTACATGACCGGTTAATGAAGGCGACCCGGAGTAATGGTATTTCGTTGCAAGTTTTCAATTCAACGTGGCAAGTTGCAGCAACGAATTAATAGCAATTGCAGATGTTAGGTGGTTTTTTTTTTTTTTTTTTTAAGGAAGATGTTAGGTGGTTTATTATTAGATTCAATAATCAATAGGTCTGCTAATTCAATGATTGATTTTTGGACAAAAAGATTAAATGGTCAAAATTTAAAAAATTAATGAGATCTTTCGAATATCATTTTTAATATTGACTAATTTGGGATGAGTCAAGTAATAATATACAAATAGCATTTGGGCCATAGTATTTTAGTTAACTATACAGTAGATTACCTTGAAAAAAAAACTATACACTACACCTTTTTTTCTTTTGTAAGAGTGAAATATGCCATAGATGATTACATTTAGGGACATACAACATTTTTTTTATTTTAAAAATTAAATAATTTAACATTCTGTTCTAAAAAAAAATAAAAAAGTAATTGATCAATGTTTATAAAAATTTCAACGTATAAATATGTGCATTAAGAGAATATTATGAAAATACTACAATTTAAAATTTCAGGTCGCATTTATAAAAAAAAAAATTACTTTTTAGATTCATTAAATACCTAATGTATTTGGTCTATAATATACCAAATACATTAGGTATTCATTAAACTTAAAAAGTAGTGTTTTACTTATAAATGTGGCCAGAGTAGTAATCTTCTTGGTCTTACAAGAACAAAAAGTCACAAATTTTAAGATATTAAAATTCCTTGCATATGAGACGAGTATTTAAAATAACTTTTCAAACATAAAATGAAACGAGTTTTTTTAAAGAGAACACTATTTACTGGTTTTTTTCCTTAAAAATAATATTTGGTGGTTTTTTATTAATAAATTAGAAACGAATTTTTTTTGTCTGCAGGTCGAAACATGAACATCTCTTTCAAGGTACATATTAGTTT
>Ga0228710_1001121_pt1 | contig 38938 bp, 25 predicted proteins | sample MedpolnodulmetaG_FD_177995 | JGI IMG/M metagenome (GOLD analysis project Ga0228710, IMG submission 177995) | Root nodule microbial communities from Medicago polymorpha collected in Santa Monica, California, United States - pink nodules | ecosystem: Host-associated > Plants > Roots > Nodule...
ACGAACAAGACGATAAAGTTTTTGTGCCATCTCAGCATCCCCACGTTGCACAGCATTGAAATCAAGCTCAGCATCATTCTGTCCACTAACCATACTTGAGGCTGCCCCGCCTCCCATCCCAATACGGTAAGCTGGGCCACCAATTTTAACAACCAGCATTCCAATGTCAGGCTCTCCTTTTGATATATGAATGTGGTCAATCTGGCCAATTCCTGCACTAAACATGATCGGCTTCAACCATTCCCGCCTATCCCCGCTAGGAAGTCTCATTCCAAAAGTTCTACAGAAGCCTTGGATCAACGGCTCTCCAAATTTGTTCCCGTAGTCAGAAGCCCCATTACTTGCATCGATAAGAATCTGCAAAGGCAGTGCCAAATTTGATGGATAAGTAAAGGACGGATCTTCCCATGGAGCATAGAGCCCTGCTGTGTTGAGATTCCCAACACAATAACCAGCTGTAGCTGCTTGCACAAACGAACCCCTTCCTGTTGCATGTGTATCCCTAATGCGACCTCCTGCACCTGTCTCTGCACCGGGATAAGGTGCCACTGCACATGGAAAATTATGTGTTTCAGCTGTAAATAAGATATCCATGTCGCGTTCTGTCAAGTTTAACGGACTTGTTGAACCGGGCTGAACTGGTCGTAATGGCATTACTTGGAAACCCCTAATTGCACTTGAGTTATCCTTAAAGCCAATAACTGAGTTGTTTGGATTTGCCTGTAAAGTGCTTTTCACAATTTGCATCAGAGTCTTATTCATAGGTTGTCCGTCAATAAAAATCTTTCCGGTAAAAAACCAATGCCTGCTATGCTCACTGTTGGACTGAGCAATATCAAACAATTCCACATTCGTTGGATTACGCTTAATATCTTCTCTGAAAAGTTTGGTGTAGTATTCCAAATCCTGATCATCAAATGCAAAACCCATCTTCAGATTAATCTCTTCCAATGCCTTCCTCCCCTTCTCCATGACAGGTATATAATAAAATTCCTCCGGAACTACACTGGTTTCAAAGGATGTTAGCTTCTGGGTATAAACGCATTCAGTCATCCTATCATGCACCATAGCTGCAAATTCATTAATTTGATGTTCTTGTAGTTCACCATTTGTATACAACAAATACCTCCTTGACCGCTCCAAACGATTCACTTCTGTCAAACCACATGCTTGGCAAATTGACACAGCATTGGCAGACCATGCTGTGGTAAATGATAACCTGGGACCAACCTCAACTATAACTTTCTCCAAACCCTCCTTCCTCTTTTTCTCAAGAAAGCTCTCAGTTCCTAAATTCTCAGGCTCAAATGTTTCTGAAAGAAGCCATCTAAGAACCGAAAGCTTTCCACTTGAAAGGTGTGAACCAAGGCCAACATTAAAGCATTGTTCAGTCTTTAAGTCCACTATCTGATTAGAGATCTTCGCTTGAGCCTCCTTTAAAAGCTCGGCAGCTGCACTTTCTTGGATAAACGGTACACGGTACAGATGAATAACTTCAGCAGAAGGCTTCTCAACCAAACCAGAATGTTGTTCTACTGAACTTGCAGTACTCCCAGAAACCACAGCTCTTGGATTTTCTTGAGCTTCACATCTCAAACCCAACGATTTTCGAGATGAACTTGAAACACGACCCCTATTACAAAGGTTACCCCAAAGCAATTGACTTTTAGGTTTCTGAGGTTTCTTTAGCAAAAACAATGTTTGTCTGCATGTACCCTGTAACCAAAATCATAAACCCCATCAACACAGTTGAAAAAAAGAGTATTTTTTTAAGCTAATTGAAACAAAGGGAATAAAATAAAGTCGAACCTGAAGGAATTCGGATACCCCAATTTCTCCAGCAGCTGCCATATACTCGATCAAGTATTGGGAAGCTCTGAAATAGAGAGAAAAAATAAAACTTTGAAAAGTAAAACAAAAATCAAAGAGAAAAAAGTGTGCAATGGTGAGTTAGGTGTGTAAGTATATTTTGGTGAGAATGAATAAAGTTTATACCTTTTGAACTAAGGGTGGGTGTAGAGTAACGAATGAGTAACAGAGATGAAGATTGCTAAGTGGTTTTCTTTAGAAACAAAAAAAAAAAACAATCAGAAAAATCAAAGGTTGTGAAGAAGGAAAAAAAATAGAGTGAAAACAAAGAGGAAGAGGTAAACTGAGACAGTCGACGGTCATACTGTGGAACATTTGTAATTTAGATGTATCAGGTTTATAATTTAGACCATAAACATCAATCATTCAACAAACCTAACAACAAGAGAGAGTACACAATCTAAAGAATCAATCAACAGCTACATAAAAAATAACCCTACTTATCTGGATCACAAAATTTCAGTAGCATACAACTAAATTATCTTCCAGAACAGGTATAATCCACATCCTCTAAAGCCAAAAAAATAAAAACAAAGACATACTCGATACCAATCCATCTTAAAACTCAAACAAAACCAAGATTTGTAAACTGAATTGTGCTCATAAACTGGTAAACATTGAAATTTCTCACACACAAACATGAACCACTATTTTTATTTATATATCAGAGAGGAGGGCCTAACTCCGGAAAAGCGAAACAACAAAGAAATTAAACAGGGGTTAGAGATCCCACTTACATCAGCAATCAACAAGTGACTAAATTGAGGCGTACAAACCTTAACAAAAGTAATACCTGAAGCCATTAAACCAACAATAATTAGCCAAAACATATGGTCATGAGTGTGGAAATTTTAAGTTGTTGAGAATATATGATACTATGGTTTTGTTAAAGGTCTGCATAACGAGTGAAATATTGTTTCATGTCAAAGCTTTTTGAATGTAAAAGCTAATCGTTATGAAAAAATAATTTATCTTGCATTGATTCATATTGTCGTTTTTTGAAAAAGACTTGAAAGAAAAAAATTAAACCGAAATTTTAATTAAGAGATGATCGTGAAATGATTTATTCTAAAGTTTTAGTTTTTTTTTTTTTAAATGCACACTTCCTTACTCTGATGGAATAAATGGTACACAGCTTATATCAATTAGACCAACCAAGCAAAAGTTGTTCTTAGACTGAACTATTTGGAAAATGATGCCTTTATCTTAGAATTGAAAAAGTTCTGTCAGATTGTTAATCATGGAATTTAGTTCACACTCCCTGATTTCTAGTATTGGTAATCATTTAGGATGTAATTTTGTCCCTCCCTCTCTCACAGATTAATAAACAAAACTCTGCAGTAGGAGCCTGCAGCTTAATTGATTCAAGGTCTGACAATAATTCTGGCAATACAATATTTGGATATGCTAAAGCACACACAGCACAAGCATTCAATAAACTTCACATTATAGTAGAAGAAATTCTATACTCTGGCAAATACGGAAGAACAAACTAAACATTTCCAAGCAAGTCCTACGCAGGAAAGTTTTAATCTATCAGTATTACCACAACCTGGTTGGTACTGCTTGTACTTATCACATGAATGAAGAACAAAAAACAAGTTTTATAGTAATATACCTTTGACGCCGAAGGTAAACTGAGGAAGAGGGATGATATGCGGCGAGTTTGTGACGACAGTGTGTGTGTTAGTAGAAGAAAATAAATTATACTCACTTATTTGATAAAAAGATATATTCACTTTTTATTGTTTAGATTATTATTTAAAACTAATTAAATTTTTTATCTATCGTAGTGACAATGCATAATATATGCAAGATACAGGGTTTAAACCCTGACCACCACAATCAATGTTAGTGTTCTTGATTTTTATGCTTAAAAATGAGAGTCGAAAATATTAAGTTATAAAAATTGTAAGAAATTTAAAGGTCATTGGTAGTACACTTCAAAACTAAAAGGAAAATAAACTCTCACCACATTTTATAGCGATGGGCAAAGTTTCGTTCATAATCAAACCTGTATGCGAACTAGAACGAACTATAAGAAAAACAATTCGAACCGAACTGAACCAGTCTTCAAACTGGTGAACTGTTTAGTTTATAAAAAAAACTGAAATGTTTCTACATAAGTAAACATTTCAGAAATAAGAACCAAATGCCGTGTTGTGATATATTTGTAATCGAGCAACAATTACTAACTCTTTTTTTTTTGTTACAATTACTAACTGTGTTTACATATTCACAATTATCAAAATAAGGCAAAATAATGATTTCTTCAATCAGTAATTGTTATTTTTAATTGTGAATAATGATTTTACCACATGAGGTAGATACATGAGCTTGAAGCCATCTCAAATCAATATAACCCTAAGCGCATGTTTATAAACCCAGTTGCTATTCATATCTTCAATGCACATTCACTCACTTCTGCAAAGCACAATTTTTTTTATGAATTGGGTAAAAAAAACTTTTTTAATAAATGTGATATTGCATTGTGTCCAAAATGAGCATACCATTCAGCTTCTAAATTATCTTCTTGAAAGGTATGAGATAGTTGAAAATGCTAAATGTTCATCGTTTATATTTGAATAAATCACCATAATAGAGTAAGGACTGATCCATGCCAAGGTTTTATAGCATAATTCCCTCCATAAGATGATGAGGACTAGGTATTCTATAGATAAAGCATAACGTTACTGTGATTAACGATTTTGAAAATAAAAATGCAAGAACAGTAAAAACAATATGTATAGTAATGCATCTAAAATTATTATGCATGTGATGTTTATTGGGAGCTTTTTAAAGAACATCTGGAGATGGTTTCAAAATTAACATTTGGAATGATCCTTGGATTTGCCATACCCTCGCCTTTCTCGGGTTGACGGTACACAATCTGATGTCATCCGATCTTCTTTCTTGGAACAATGACATGAGGAATGAAACCGTACTATATAACCCGCCATTAGAAAAGTACTCCAACAAGTCAACAATGACTACAGCTGAACCATGGAAAAACTTTGTTGGCCACTTGTGTACCATAATGGTATATACCATTGTCTAATTAGAATGTGTCACCGTTGAAAGTGAAGTGATATATGATTGAATCATGTTCTTTATCCAACATATTTTGCTCGCGCCCAACTGAAATGCCAAAAATACCCCTACGTGAGTTAACTTGCGAATGTGTAAAATTAACGTGACTTAAAATTACGTTTTTTACACATGCATGAGTTAACTCACGCCAGTTCAATTTCTTTTAATATCAACTGATGCTTCCAACTCTCTGATTGACAAACTGTTGCCTTTATAGAAATTATAGAAACACGGTGAGCAGAGAATAACTATCATATTTATCCTAAAGAAGAAACAATAAAGGCAACAGTTTGTCGATCGGAGAGTTGAAAGCATTAGTTCATATTAAAAGAAATTGAACTAGCTTGAGTTATCTCACGCGGGATGTAACACTAGCATATTAAGTTGACACCTACGCGAGTTAACTCACACAGGGGTATTTTTGTATTTCAGTTAGGCGCGAGCAAAATGTATTTGGTAAAGAAAGATTCTTTTTTTTTCCTTCTTTCTATATGTTTGAATACATATATGTTGGCCTCAAATATGGTGAGTTGAAAGTGAAGTGATTCATGTTTGAATATATTTATATAAAAACGAACCGAACAATAGCGCTAGATAATGAAAATATTCTAAAGATATTAGATTGCTTGACAAAAATTACAAACTACGGTCATGTTCGCATTCGCATACTTGTGAAAATCTTTTCTATTTTTATTTTCTAAAATTTGTATTAATTTTAGTTTTAAAAAAGGTTTAATTGCAGTTTTGGTCCCCTTATTTTCAAAATTTCTCAATTTTGGTCCCTCTATTTCTAAATTAGCAATTTTAGTCCCCCTATTTTGTGAAATTCAGAAATTAAACCCATCCTTTGTCACTTGTGTTGATGTGGCGCATTAATATATTATGTGGCATTTTCTATTTTAAATAATTAGTGCCACATCAGAATATATTTAAAATAAAAAACAATATTATATTGTTAATTATAATAACATTATATTTTTAATAATTGTTAAGCAGAGAATTAAAAGAAAGCTTAATAGCAGTTTTAGCCCCCTAACTTTCTCAAAGTTGCGATTTTGGCTCCCTAAAAAAAAAAAACTACAAAACTGCCCCCTAAGTTTTGCATCTGTGATAGTTTTGGCTCCCAAAGCTAATTTTGACTCGATCTACGCTGACGTGGCACCCTAAGTGAGGTGCCACGTGTTATTTTTTTTTACCAAAAATTGGCCTTATGGGGCCAAAACTGCTACAGTTGCAAAACTTAGAGGTCGGTTTTGTAGTTTTTTCTTAGGGGGTCAAAATCACAACTTCGTGAAAGTTAGGGGGCGAAAAATCCCTGATTTTTAACTTTTTTTTTCTCTAAAAAATAATGTTATTTTTGTAACAAAAAAAATTGTTATGTTTTTCGTTTTTTAAAAATTAAAAGTTACTATTTATTTTGTAAAATTATTTAGATTTTTAAATATATGTTGACGTGGCCATGATTATTAAAATAGAAAATGCCACATCATATATTAATGTGCCACATCAACACAAGTGGCAAGGGATGAGTTTAATTTCTGAATTTTACAAAATAGGGGAACAAAAATTGCTGATTTAGAAATAGGGGGACCAAAATTGAGAAATTTTGAAAATAAGGGGATTAAAACTGCAGTTAAGCCTTTTAAAAATCACATACTATCGTATTAATTTCATGACCAAAATGACTAATAAAAAATACACTTTGTAATTTTAATATCATGAATGTTATTTGAACAACTTTTTTTTAGGACAACTTGTGGGACAATCAAAATATACAAAGAAATATAGACATTGACACAAAAACCAAATCAATAGAAAGAGGGAGAAAAAAAACGTAACAATTTTTTAACTTATAACTTACATGCTATATATATGTTTGATAACAATTTTTTCTCACGATCTATCAAAACAAAACAATTTTTTCTCACGATCTTATAACTTTTTCCAGTAGTTTATAATATTCTGTGATAAGCTACTTGCTAAGATTTTACAGGTGATTTGGTATGCAGCTGTCTGGGAAATATGGAAGGAAAGAAACAACAGACTGTTTCAAGGCAAAGAAAGCTCGCCTCTTCAGGTGGTTGAATGGATTAAGTCCATCTCCTATATGTGGTTGAAGGCGAAACACACTTCCCTTCCCTTCCAGCTGCATGGCTGGTGGCTTAGCCCGTTCACCATATTGGGCATAGGCTAATAGTTTCTTTCCTTTGTTCATCTTTATTGTCTTTGGTTCCCTTTGTAAATATTGTTGAGACCTTGTCGTTTTTCCTTGGCACCCCTTGTGCTGGGAATAACGCTTTTAAGTGGTAATATATTTCATTTTAGCCTCTTCAAAAAAAAGATTTATAACTTATCATTTTTTTCCTTCTCAATTGGAAAAGAAAATTAAATATTAAATTTTTTAGAGAAAAATTAAATATTAATTAATAATACTCTTGAATCGTGAATGTGCTATCGGGGAAAAACTGTGAAGACGACTGAGATAAGAGAGAAATCGATGGCTTCATGGCCACCATGATTGGATTTCAGAAATGCTTCATCTCAGCTAATGTGCGCCGCTCAACACTCCATTTTCACCACCATTGGTAACTTAACCCATCTTCCATCTCTTTCAATTCTTATATTCACTCCTGTTTAGAGGATTATATGTTTTTGATATGGTTTTACTAATGTGGGGTTTTGTTTGTAATCTGTTCGATGAAATGCCCCAATGATATGACAAACTTTTGATTTGATTTAAATACAATTATATTGTTGTAGACATGCATTGGGTTGTTATTAATTTAGCTTCTGTTTAGATAAACGATTTCATTAAGTGCTTATGAAATAAGCTGAAAACAGCTTATGGACATGTCGTAGGTTGTTTTCATAAGCGCTCTCAAACAGTTTTACATGTGTTTATGCTGGTAGATAAGTTAAAATAAGTTAATCCATATAAACTCTTAAATAAGTATCTAATAGTAACATCTAATTTTCTGCAACTCTAGAATTGTCTTTGTATTGCCACTTTACTTGTTGTTTTACACTTTGATGTAACTTCTGAGCATCTAAAAGATTGAACGTTCGAGAATCACTCGTTATGTCCCAAATTACAAGTCATTTTGACCATTTCAAACAAATTAAGAAATGTATTTAATTTTGTATTTTGTATGAGAAAGAAAAATTACGAGTTATTTTACAAAATTATTCTTCATTAATGATATTGGAAAGATAAATTAAAGAATTGAAAGAAGAGAGAGTAATAAATAGTTAAAGGTAAAGTAGGAAAAGAAACATTTAATTTTTCATTGGCATTGTAAAGCAATTTATAATTTGGAACAAGGTTTTCTCCCAAAGCGACTTATAATTTGGGACGGAGTAGTTCTTTACTAACAAATTTATTATGAAATTAAAAAATGTATGTACTTGGTCAATGATCATAGAGAGATCACCATGATTGATTATCTAGAGTATTGCTCTTTTAAAGGTTATTTATATATTTTAATAAGTATTAGATGCTGCATAGTTTATAAGTACATATCGAGTGATACTTTCTCTTCTTTAACAGTGGCAAAATTGATTCTTCATTATCTGTTGCTTGTGTGCAACATTTCAAGCACCGAAGTAGCTGTTATAAGCATGCCCTTGTCGCGTGTTTGAGTAATAAGAGAATTTTTAGCAGCAATGCCAGTAGCCATGCTCCTGATAACCCTTCTAAAAGATTTGGTAATGGTGGTGGCATGTTGAAATTCACATCTGAGGAAACACACTCGGTTCTTGAAGCACCATGCCTCCAACACTGGTTTAAAAACTGGCAGACACTTAGGAAACAAAAGCTAACAGCTAGTACTTTTGCTGCGGCCATTGGGTTTTGGCATAAGCGAAGATCTCAGCTATGGTTAGAGAAGATTGGTGCTATAGAACCATTTTCTGGAAACCTTGCCACATGTTGGAGCAATATCAAAGAGGAAGAAGCACTTGAAAGATACAAACTGATGACTGGAAATACTGTATTGTTTTCTGAATTTCAGGTCTATGATTCAAAACCAGAAGATAGTTGGCTTGCTGCTTCACCGGATGGTATAATTGACAGGATGGTATATGATTTACCTTCTCGTGGTGTACTGGAGGTTAAGTGTCCGTATTTCGGTGGAGACATGAGTAAAGCTTTGCCTTGGTATCGAATTCCAGTTCACTATATTCCTCAAGCTCAGGGTTTAATGGAGATTCTAGGAAGGGACTGGATGGATTTTTATGTTTGGACTGTTAATGGTAGTAGTCTATTCAGGATATATCGTGATCCAGAGTATTGGGATGTAATGAAAATAGCACTTTCTGATTTCTGGTGGAAGCATGTTCAGCCGGCAAGAGAGTCGTATAGTAGTGGTGTTATAAAAGATCCTCTTTTTCAATTAAGATCACTAACACCAGCCCCTAGACATGAATTATGTCGTGATATAGTTTATAAAAGTAAGCATATTGTTGATAATTCTAATTTGTTGATCCGGGAGATACATGGGAAAATGACAAATTGATTCCTTCAGCTGTTAGAGCAGAGCCATTAGTTTAGTAACCAATTCTTTTGCTGCACATTCTGTAATATTTGAGTGGTTAGTTTGAATCATTATAGTTTATGAAGATATTGATTTTGCTGAAGTGAACTGTGGACTGACGTTGATTATAGAACCATATACAAAAAGAGTTTCAGATTTCAAGAGTTATGTTAAATGAGTATATGCAATGTTCCGCAAATCGAGTGTTAACTCTCTGAGTTTACCGAGTTTACGTGTTTAGGTACCAAAATCGTGTTAACTTTGAGATAGACTCGATTTCTGGTAAAATAAGAAGGTTTGATGAGTTTTTTTTGTGGAGACATTTTAGAATCTGAAACTTGAATTCTTCAATAGTATCATCCACTTATTTAAGAGTTAGAATCAAATTTTATTGCATAAAAACTAGATATCCCACTGCTGACTTGTGGATTCATCTCGTCTCAATATGTAAAATCAAAACCTCAATTTCTCAAATGAAGAATTTGGGGGTTTTGATTGATGTGTTTAGAATAAGATTTGAGATAAATATAACATAGATTCGTGATATTTAGAGATATATTTGTATAGAATTTTTTTTATTCAAGAAAGATGATGAAGATTCAAATGAAGAAGATGATGAGCATGTTTGTCTTATTTCTGATTTTGTTTTATTTTTAATAAAAATATATTTTTAAAATAATATCCACTCCTATCTATTAGATTCTCCGTAGACATTATTCATCTAATCACTCAATCTAACACCTTAAAAATATTTTCATTCTTTAGAAATTGTTGATCTTGCTTTTAAATAAATGTAATCAAACATAAATCACTTTACTTTTAACTCATTTTTAGTCAAAATCAATTCACTCAACAAATTTTTTTATCAACACACAACCAAGTTAATGTTTTAATCATCTTTATCAATTCATACTATATTGAGGCCAACAAAAGAACCTCCAAGTGATAGAAGGAATTTTTTAATGTACAATATATTGAAGAGACTCATCTCTATCACTTGCCATGGCTAACAAATACTACAATAACGGAAGTAGAGATAACATGTTTGCTTTCAATAGGAGTGAAACCCTACTTTATAAGAAAAACCAAACCAACGGTAGTCCAAGTTAGATAAACAAGGCAACTGCACAAACCAGTAACCACTATCATGTTCTAGACAAAATAAGTACTTCAAATCAAAGAAGTAAATGGTTTAGCTAATCTTGTAATCTTTTTCTTCAAACTTCCAACAGAAGATATTGCGGAACCAATGCCCTTGGAATGATCGTTTTCTGCAAACTTAAAAAAAAAAAATGTGGCCTTTTAGCAAGTGCCAAGGAGTTCCAACCCAATAGATTGACCCAAAAACTCATCACCAAATTAATCTTTTGAACTGAAGCCAACATCAAACTAGACTGCAACCTAAATGCTTGAAAAATAGCTTCATCAGACCAACCCCGTTTCTCAAATACATCAACTTCTCATTCCAACGTGTTTTACTCGTACATTTCTTGGCTATCAAAGAAGCCCGAAAAGTAGTCATTGAAGGATCAAGCCCTAAACCGTTAACCTCCAATGACTTAATCAAACCAGTTCGACCAAATATAGATGGCCTTTTTTGAAGCAATCTAGCAATGGTAGAATCACAAACTCCAAAATCAGTCATCAAATTGATATTATCAAAAACAAGGTGACAAGGATTAAAAAGATAATGTGTGGAGAACCAAAGGAAAAGCAGCTAGGCAAAGTACTTAAACTCAAGCATAAAGTTTAAATCAGATCCGCCTGCATAGTTTGTTTATACAAGGAGAACTAACAGAAAACATTCCTGACCAAATAAATGCTAGACCATTTAATCTTTTCTATATCTACTAGATATAAGGCATAACTTCATAAGATAAATCATAAGATATTTCCATGACCAACTTTGGCACTCTGGTCCAGGTTAGCAAAAAAACAAGTCAGCTGGACCATCCTTTATCTTGGCCTAGAAAGAATAAGCACTTAACTTTTAAGAACTAACAAGCTAAGGCTACATTACAAAAGAAGATTATGAAATCACATATTAAGTGAATGTCATGCCATTGTTCTCCTTTGTGTATGCAAGTTTCATTTTTCCATCATATAACTTTAATAGATAATCAGACTCCTCCTTAAAGTTGTAAACATACTTGCTCAAGAACATATTCTCAGAATAACCAAATGGTCTAACTAAGCTCGCATTCTTTTTTCGCAAAACTTTCATCAAAAGAAATTGCATAACTGAGGCCCTTGGGATGATCCTTTTCTCCAAACTATAAGAAAACATATGTGGCCACTTGGTAAGTGCCAAGGAATTCCAACCCAATCGATTGACCCAAAAACTCATTAACAAATCAATCTTATCAATTGAAACAAACATTAAATTAGGTTGACTCCTAAATACTCGAATAACATCTTCATCAGACCAACCCCATTTCTTAAAGGCATCAACTTTCTCATCCCAAAGTTTTTTACTCAAACCTTTCTTTACTGCCAAAGCAATTCCAAAAGTAGTCTTTGAAGGATGAAACCCTAAACACTTAACTTCCTCCAATGACTTAATCAAATCCTTTGAACCAAATACAGATGGCCTTGACTGAAGCATACTAGCAATGACATTATCAGAAACTCCAAAATCAGTCATCAAATTGATATTAGTCACAATAAGGCGATAGGGATTTATAGTAAATGCAGCAGAATATTGAATTAAGCAGAGAATGGTATCCTTGCTAGATTTAAAGAACCTACTTAATAATTCAAAAAGAAGGATTATTCGTTTGTCTAAGCTACTTTGTAAAATTTGATGGTTTTGCAGTTAACAATGAAATAATATGAGAGGAAGAAGCACCTTTGGATAGAAAATATTCAAACTTAATTTCATGAGTCTTACAGCTGAATTGCAAGAACTTAGGGTTACCTACAACCATACGAACAATGTCAGAGGAAGAAGCACCTTTGGAGATTAAAAACTGAAACTTTGGGAGGATCGTTTTGTGGGTATTGCAAGAAAGAAGCCATGGTTCGATTTTGATGATGCGGTGTATGTCTGAGTCATTGAAACCATGATTTTTGAAGAAGTTGATAACTGAATCGGGTTTTTGTGAGGTTTTAAAATAAAGCTCTTTGGAAGCTTTGAGTGCGAATTCATGTGAGAATCCGAATTTGTCGATGAGGTAGGATACGATGAATGGGTTTGAAGTGGTGGTGGTAGTGGTGAGGAATTTGAGAGAAAATAGGAAGGGTGCGTTGTAGAGTGTTGTTGTTGATATGCAAAATGCATTGTTGCAAAGAAACGCTTTCAACATTGAATCTTGTAGAGGTTAGAAGCAAATGTAGGGTTTTGTTGTGGAAGAAGGAAGAAGACGATTGTATTCAACTGTGTTGTGCTCGCTCGCCGTGGGAGGGTAAAGTTAGCACCTCTTGTTTGATATTTGTAAGGTTGAATTCTGAACCATTCAATCTTGATTAAACGGCTTCAATGCAAACTCATACTATTTTAGTTGCAAAATCCAATTTAGTTGTGAGACAAATGAAGAAAATTTTTGTTAACCCGTATAAGAAGACTGAAACACATATATAAAAGATTATGATATCCTTCGACAGTTAATTGCCGTCAGATTCAAATTTTTAGGTAATTAACCGCCGCCGGATCCCTTTTTCCTGCCCTGAAGTCTAGAAATGGCAGAAGCTTCTGAACCTGTTATGTGTTTTAAACACATAACACAACCTATTCTAATATTTTCGAATCAACAACAATAATAATAAATTATCAACATTTGATTCAAATAAAAACGTACCACGATGAAATATAAATGTACCAACATCAGTTAAGATGCATAATGTGAACCAAATACGAACCAAAGTTAACAATGTTTGAAAATGAAACTAACAATGCCTAAAACCAACAACTCCTAAAACTAACAACATGACACTACTCCTGCTCCTGATCGGCATGCTGCCTCCTCAGCCTCCGGCCTCGCCTCCTAGTCAATATGGGTGTGATCTGCTCCCTAACATGGTGTGTGGCCTAAAACCATTGCTCAGGGCTCATGACCTCCTGACCCATCTACTCATCAACGTAGGCAACAACGCCACTAACCATGTCATAAGTATCAGGCGAAGGTGTAAGTAATGCCGAGCCTTCCACTTCTATTGTCTTGACTTTTTGTAGCTGTTGGAGTGTGACCAATAGTCTTGTGCCACGTGTCATGGGACCCGCCAACTTTTACTTGAAATTCTGGGCAAACTGAAATACTTTAGAATGTTGTTGTGTTCATCATGATCTTCATATTAGTTCGATATGTTTATGGGTTTTACCATATGAATATCACATGAACTTCTGGGTTGTACTATGAAGATCGTTCTTGTAAGACTTCCGAATGTTGTTGGATCAGATCTTCTTTGAAATTTGTCTTGAAACCTGTGCAGGATCTCATAAAGTGGAATTGTCACTTCAAGTCCACGCTTTAGGGGATTTAGTTAGCTTTGTACAGTACCAAATCCATTATGTGTCGAATTCCTGTTGAATCAGATTAGATATTGCTTTTAGATTTGCTTTTTACTTTCCAACTACTGTACTGTTCATGTCAGAAAAAGCATGGAGCATGATCGAACTTTCTGAACTTAGGGGACTTCAGAATGTTCCTTTTGTTTCACTTAAGATGATTTGTAAGACTCCCATTTGATGTAATCAAATTCTATTAGTGAAACATCAATGAAGTGCAGTATGAAAAACATCTAGGATGATATTCTTAATGGAATATTCCTAATGTTTTGTACTTCAAATGTTCATAGTCTTGAATGAACATTGAAGATGCCTTTTTTTGACTTTAATCAAATTAATGCTTTTATTCCTTGATTGATCTTAGTCATTGTACTTTATTGGGTTTTTATTTATGTCACGTGAACTTTGCATGTTCTTAATTTGGTTCATGAATTTCTGGGCTTGGTTCTTGATGTTCATCAGAATAACCTTCTGAACTCTAACTGAGTTCTTTAAGTATTTTGATTTCTTGTATCTTGGTATGAATTAAATTTTGTTCTTGTCTTAATTTAAACACTCAAGAACACAAGTTAAATACCAAGAAATTAATCAAAGTCCATTAATTCCTTAATCATCAAGGTTTGTTATCTTTAAAATTAATTAGGGATTTTACCTCAACAAGTATAACCAAAATAAATTAATAATAAATATGTTAAAATCATATCGGTCTTTAGAGCATCTCTAATAAAACTCTTATTATAACAAATTGTTTAAGTGTCCCCAAAGTGAACACATCACTAATTCCCAGCATTTTTATTGTTAATGTCTAACAAACACTCGTTCAATCCAACCTCACAACTCTTAAAAAAATTATTAAATGAGTCACTAATAACTTGATATTAATTCTTTTTGAAATATATTAAAAGAATATGCAATGATACCCATGTTTATGCAAGAGAGGGAGAGAGGCAATGCTTGTAGAAGCATTGCATTTAAATTACAATCTATCTTACTTTTGCTCCAATGAGAGTAGTTAATAAGTTTTATTTGCTATTAAACAAAACATCTTCAGTTGAAGATGCTCTTAGACATACGTGACTAATATATGAAAATTGATTCTCTCATCTCTAATGTTTTTATTTATTTGACTGATATCTATCACTCAAATATCACAAATATATTTTATAAGAAACTAAGCGATCGAACTCATAATTAAAATGAAACAATGTTAAAAGGAAAATGTGAATTTGAATCCTAATATTGGTAAGACTTCACCTACCTTTGAATTAAACTCTAATTTCATTTATTTGTTGGTGCAACTAATTTCATTTATTTCCATACAATAATAAACTCTCTCACCCTTTTATTTTTTTTTCAATGATCCAAAAGTGAGTTCACTTGAGTATTATATGAGTCCACTATGTAGAGAATGGATTCCTGCTAAACTCATTATTATTCTATTCTATCTATTCCCAAAACAAAACAATATAAAGATAAATAAAAGAGGCATAAAAATAAAAAAAAACAGTCCACATCATGATTGCATCACCATGGTGCTCTTCTCATCATTCAGACATTCACAGATCACACACAGCTCACTCTTTCTTTCTCTTCCACTCACTTCACTTCACTCTCATCAACTAAACTTCACACAACACAACTCATTTTTCAGTACACCAAATCCAAAACCAAACCTAAACCCAGATCCACCATCATCATACATAGATAGATAGATAAACATTAACATAACAATATCAATAACAATAACAATAACAATGACTTTATTTCCCCAAATTACCCTCACATTTATGCTATATTTCCTAATCCTATCCCCAACACCATCTTTCTCTTTCAACCTCACCTCCCTCCTTTCAACCTTCCCTGAATTATCAACATTCACCTCCCTACTTTCTTCCACACCCCCTCTCACCGCTGATCTCTCCCACCGCACTTCACTCTCTCTCCTCGCCGTCCCCAACACCTATCTCACCACCGACCCTCACCTCCATAACCTCTCTCCCTCCGCCCTCGCCGACATCCTCCGCTACCACATCCTCCTCCAATTCCTCTCCTGGTCCGACCTCCAACACCTCCCTCCCTCCGGTAAACTCGTCACCACTCTCTTCCAAACCACCGGCCGCGCCACCAACAACTTCGGCTCCGTCAACATCACACACTCCCCGAACACCAACACCGTCACAATCCATTCCCCAGCACCTTACTCCTCCTCAAACGCCACCGTGCTTTCACAGCTCAAAATGTTACCCTACAATCTCACTATCTTCACCGTTGATTCTCTCTTAATCCCTTACGGTTTCGATCTCATGGCATCGGAAACTCGTCCTAGCATTCTTCTCAACATCACCAAAACCCTAATTGATGCTCACAATTTCAACGTCGCTGCTTCAATGCTCTCCGCTTCCGGCGTCGTCAATGAATTCGAAGCCGGTGAAGGTGGCTCCGGTATCACTTTGTTTATCCCCGTCGACGATGCTTTCGCCGATCTACCTCCTTCCGTTTCGCTTCAATCACTTCCCGCCGATCAAAAAGCAGTTGTTCTCAAAGCGCATGTTCTTCGTGCTTATTACCCTCTCGGTTCGCTTCAATCCACCGCGAATCCGTTGCAACCGACGCTTGCTACGGAAGCTATGGGTGCTGGAAGTTTCACGTTGAATATTTCAACTTTTAATGGCTCTGTTGCGATTAACACGGGCATTGTTCAGGCGATAATTACTCAGACAGTGTTTGATCAGAATCCTATTGCTATTTTTGGTGTTTCAAAGGTTTTGTTGCCTAGAGAGATATTTGGGAAGAATCCAATTGTGTCTGCGAAATCGCCACCGGAGAGTAGTGCTCCTCCTCCTTATGAGGATGCTGCTTCTTCCCCAGCAGGTTTTGATGTACAGCCGTCACATCTTTCTTCACCGCCGGGGTTTGGTGAAGATGTTAGCTCAGATGTTGCAAGTGTTTATGGTTCTGAGTTATTTGTTTTTCTACTTTGTTGTATAAATTTGTATTTAATAGTATAAAGAGTAATTGTGTTATTATTTTTTTTTGTGGGGTTTTGTTTTGATTTTCTCCACCTTTTGTACACGTTAATTGCATTATTATTGTTATTATTATTAGGTTGCAAATGCAGCCTCTTTTTTATTGTCACCATATTATAGAATAATCATTATTAGTTGCATCTTTGATCCATAATGTTAGTAATATTAATGAGCCATTCTCTTGTATTAGACATAGTTACTAATTTCCTTTTCAAAGGATTGTAAGTTTTGGTTGAGGGTTGAAATGAACCCGACTTTCTGCATTGTTATCAAAACCATTTTACATATTTTATACTTGCCAGGCGTTCCACAAGTGATTTTATGCTGATAGGGTGTGGCTTTACGAGTAGCCGATTGCATTTGGCGGAGGAGTTTGCACGGCTTGCTCGATTTTCTTAGATGACCATCAGGTACTAGTAGTTCCTTTTTTTATTGATCTTACAATTCTGGATTTCCTAAGTATTGATCACAGAAATGTTTGCAAACAAATCTACTATATTGCATGCACTCCTCTTAAGAAAGGGATTTACAACTTTTCTCAGTAGAATTGTGATTATCATATCATGTATTGTGCTTGTTTGCTTTTCACATCCTATGTGAATGGCTCTTCTTTGAACAACTTAATCATGGAAAGCTATCTGCTTCAAAACACCAAGCTGCAATGATTCTGATTTCATATACATTGGTCTACAAGTTGCAACTTGTATATTAGATCATTAAATAGAACTAAGATGTTATGACCTTGGAAATTTGGAAATTAATAAGCTTGTATCATGCTTCCAGTTTATATGTTGTGAAACATATTACTACCTCTTTGGGTCAATGCCCGCTTTATACCCGCAATCGCGCCCGCTTCAGCCGCTTTCTCCAAACGCTCTGCCTTGGACCGCTACGTCGCGTTATACTGTTTTTGGCCGCTCCACGCCGCGATAGCGCCGGTAGCGGCCGCTATTGACAACAGAGTTGAGAAATTTAATGCTTAGAGAGTTCAAGTTTGTCACATGTAAAGGTAGAAGTTAGATAAAATTCATGTAAAGCAAGCAGAATTTTAAAGATTCTTATTGAGCACAATGTCGCCCTTATCTTTATTTAAATATGGAAAAACATGTGGAGATGATATTATGCTAGTTATGTGAGATTGTGAGATCTGGTTTTGAAAGGAGCAAATGAGTATCTTGGTTGGTCTTTTGGGAGATTGATTAGTTGGAAGGAGGTCTTTTTGCCATCTATCTATTTCATGCTCTTGTACTGTTGTCATAAAACTTGAATTTAGGTGTCTTTCGACTCATGCTGAAGTTGGATGTCCTACCTCTTTCCCCTTATAGGATCAGCTTGTGGCTTATGGAAGCTTTTCAAGTGAAATAAGTATTTGGTTTTTAACTTACAAAAACATCCTCATCTTGTAAGTTTATTGGTGTTTATGGAGAAAAGTTAGGTGATAGAAATTCTTGAGAAATTGAGTGAAAAGTTATTATTTAAAATACTTAGTCATTGGTAGATCATTTCAACTTTCCTTATTCTACTCGTGGTTGTTAAAAAAGATTATTCAAACTGATTTAGGCAGTTGGGATTACCCTATGTGCAACTGCAAGCTTCTGTGAATCTCTTTGACTATTTTTCTTTGGAGTATTTATGTTGGCAGTATTATTGGGTGGATCATTTAATTGTATGTAGGTTGGCTTCCACCAATTACATAATTTAGGACAGATGTAGAAGGGTAAGATGGAAAGGCTTAAAATGAAAGATTTTTCAATTATGCCTCTCAATAACTGAATGATTTGATGTCAGCGTTGAAAAACTTGGTCACAACTATTGCCTCTAGTCACTTTTCTCACTTAAAAAGTAAGTTTTGCTTTATTTGTTTTTTTGTTTTGTTTTTTGTTTCTGCTGCTGCTAAGCAAGTAATATTGATGTTCTGCTACTGTTGGCATCTTTCTATAATTATTTGTCTGTTGTGTTAAGCATTTTTCAACTGATAAGGATGTTCTGCTCTTCTGGACTTTACTTTCTGCTCTAGACTTCTATATTGATTGGAGGGCTTTATCACTTCATGCGATACATGTTTCTGTTTTATTTTGTAATTGTTTGGTTTGGAAGAATTGGATATCCTTTGTATTTGCGTTGTTTATCTTTCATTTCTCATCCACTTAAAATTATCTTCCTTATGTGATGCACAAACATTTGGACAGATTCTGCTGAACATGTCTACGCTTTCCTCACCAATGCATTTTCCCTATTATGGTATTATCCTTGAGATATCAATTGAATGCGTAAAATAACATGATTGTGATTGATAAGAACTTGATTGTGTCGTTTGCCGAATATTATGAAATAATTCAGTATGATGTTGTTATTATAAGAGTAATGATATTTATACAACCATTTTGTGACAACCTTCTTCTCTCGGACAAGAGAAAGAGGAAGAGAGAGAATAAGAACACAACGAGAGTATTCAAAAAATTGTCCCAAAATGGACGTACAAATATCATTTGTCTTATTATGATGATATCACAATGATGTAATTATTATAATATAACTGAGGCAACGTGTTGGTTTAATATGCCAAGCCAGGTACCATCTGGAGTTCACATCGTCGTTTTTTTAGGAGTCCCAAAATGGCACCCATGGTTAGGGTGAAGTTCTTGGCTAGAGAATTTTTTTGACCTGAATGATAGTATTTACATTATACGACTCACTTCTAAGATACTACAGAGATACAGTAGATGTGCAGTACGCTACAGTAGGAATGACTAACTTAATATGACAGAGCCACAAAGATGTCGTCACTATTGAGAGTGGGATTTGCAAGAGTTTAAATTGAACTTTTAGAATGTTGTTTGGCACAAGTGTCAATCCATTGTAACCATGTATGGATTTGAATTCTAGAGTTAGCATGTCTGTAAACAATTCTTTTCCAATTTAGACAGCCATCATAACATAACATGTATAATGTGCACTAGTATGCAATTTAAACGTACACTCTGTATAACTTTACAAAAACCACTGTAGTGCATTTGTATATGCTTATTCTGAAGCCATTCAAATCAAAACCAGCAAAATTAAGTGCAACTAATTAGACAATCGTGGTTTCAGTATTTTATAGAATTTCCACTTATTTCTTTGGAACATTTGATGGAAAATAGGTGCCTGCCATTCATTTTCATACAATAAAGATGTACGTCTAAGTCCAATGATGCATTCCTACCCAAAGCTAATTTGCACTTGGTAGTTATGTCCTCCGACTATAGCATCCTCTTTTACTGTCATTTATTGTGTTTATTTTGGGATTGGCATGCTGTGTCTAGCCAGAAGGGAGACAGCTGACACAGAAAGTACCAGTACTAGATTTTTAGGCGATTGAATCCTCCTTTGTAAGTCGTCTATATGCTGCCAAATTTTCTTGCTTGTAATTAAAGCATTAAAGAAAGACCCCCTGAAGACAAAACATTAAAGAAAGATGGATTGAGTTGAATCCTTTGTATGGGATTCTAATGTTATAGTACAATTTCTATGTCTTCAAGCCAAACAAAAAAAATAAATCTGGCTGCTTTAGATCATCCACCATGGAGATATCCACATTTGAGTACCTATGCGAGTCTGACGTATACACATCCTTCATTTATAAGTTTTTAATAATAGTACTTATTAAGCACTCATTTCCACCATGGAGTTTTTTTCCCTCCATGAGGACATCATCACCATAGAAAAATAACAAAATTTATGTCCTTATCAATCAAATTGGTAGTAAAAAAATGATTCATCTCAACCTATAGTTACCTACATTCTAATTCTATTTATTTTTCTATAAAAAAGTGGTAAGAAAAATACAGAAAAACCTGTATTTAATACATGTTAAAGATATTTTGGTAATATGTTCAGAGATGGGGACCCTAACAAGGGTATGATACTCGTCCTCAAAGTAGCCTTTGGGGAACATTGTCCCTCATTCTTGAGGGAAAAATTTATCACAGGGACCCAAATGGGGCAGCACCCTCAAGGATTTTCATTTGCAAGTGTAAATGGACATTTCTAACTCAATTAAAACCCGATTAGGTAAACCCACTTGGGTTGGCCTTATGATGTTGATTTGGGACGTTGGAGTGTGCTCCTTTTAAGGTGTCAAGTTCAATTCTCCCCGGTGCCAATTTAAGTGGGTTAGTTTAACTTTAAAAAAAAACTGATTAGGTAGATCAAATAAGATCGGTGTGTGATTTTTACTCTATAGATTGGATAGACAAGTGAACGTATCCATGATATAAATGTGGATAGCTTGGTCAGCTTGAGGTTATGATCAGCTTGTGGGGAAAAAACTACTTCATTCTTGGCCCTCTGCTTTGATTAAAAAAATTAACGGAACTTGGAAGCATGGTGGAAGCTGGAAGGGTTTTATTGTGATTGAACTTGTTTTCGGGGGGCCTCGAAAGCATGATGGGACTTTATGTTGACTCCAAAGCGGTTGTAGAAAGTTTGAAGAGTAATGTAGAGGTGTGCGTTATTGAGTGAAGATTAGCGTAGAAAATTTGGTGATTCTTGCGAAAGGTTGAGAGGTGATTCAAGTGAAAGCGTGTCACTCATATCGTGAAGCCAATTATTGTGCGGAGGTCTTAGCTGATAATGTGAGGCGTGATTGCGATTCTGCTTTGATTTTCTATGAGCTTTGTTTGTCTCAAGGAAGTTATTCTTCACGCTTCCAAAATTTCTCTTTTCCTTGGCCGGGCGGCACTTGTTAGACCGATTCAAAACATCTTCCAAACGGCAATTAAGTACCGTTGAGAGTAGAAGAGCCTATTCCGGGTGTATGAGAGAAATTTGAGGAGCCTAAAAGCAATCTTCGTGACTCAAATTAGTCTTTTGTTCTTGTCAATGTTATCAAAATTTTCACATCTAGTTATATTTTCTTGTAGTTTTCTTTTTCGGGCTTAGGTCCTCTCCTTTTCCAAACAAAAACAAGGCAGTTGAGAATAAATGGATGAATAAGTGTGTGTTTGGAGTACTCTTAAATTACGGTGAAAATGCATGGGAGATCAAAGCTAATATTTGGAGCTTCTGTGAAAATGCAGTTGGAGTGAGTGTATCCGTGCTCGTGCGGCTGTGGTGATTCACTGAGAATCCAAACAGACGCCATGTCTACGGGGTTGGCTCCACAGCTCCATATATCATTCTACTAACCTACTAACCTGCTAACTTCATAAGCATACACAGGATTTATGTTTTTTTTTTCTTCCAGCCCTCTAGACGCGATAAAATATATATTTTTCTATCTTTGCTTGGAAAGAAATGTATTTTATAAGGTATCATTGTTATTTATTTTCAGAAAGACAATTGCTACTTAATAAGTAAAAAGTTCTTCACAAAAGTTGAAGTTATGAACTTCATATAATGTTAAATGGCATTTGAACTTTCTAAGTTTAAGAGCACTAAATTCTAAATTCATTTTCTGTTTTTTCATCTCAATTGCTGAAAGTGATGAAAACTATTGTTGATATCAATTTTTAACCAAATACTTCTATCTGTGTTTGTGTTATTTTATCATCATTGTGACATGAAGACTTGACTATGAGTTATAGTACTGATTACTGAACACAACACATATAAGTCAGCAGGAAAAAAGGTTAGATTAAAACTATATATCAAATGTACAATGATTTTGTCAACCGAATTTCTCCTAAAAAAAATCATATACTTGAAAAAAGTATACGTGAAAAGGAGAAATTCAAGTATGATGTTAAACTGTATTGGTAGTTCACTAAGTTTCACAACTAAGGATTTGGTCCTCTAAAGTAAGATACTCTTTCAACTGAGATAGGCTATACATCAAGATAAACTCGAACAACATCGTCTATTTTAGCGCGACATATTGGACATTTTCCATTGTTCCACCGTAAATCATTGGCACATTTCAGACATGCACACATGTGTCCACACCTGAAAAAAGAAGTTGATGATAACATGAGTGCTACTTTGTTCTAAAGATTGGTGATAGATAATTTAAGATTAGGTTCTTTTAGAAGCCTATACATACCTGTATAGAACTGAGTCAACTTTCATCTCATTGCAAATGCAGCAGTTTCCTTTCTTACCAGTCTTGTTATGTGACTTCTTTTCTTCTTTTTCAGCTGTAAAAGTGTTTCATATTTAATACATTTCATGACTAAAGATATTCAGAGGCACCAAAAAAAGGACAACAGATAACTTTGTTGAAAAAGCAAAGCATTGTTGAGAAAGTATATGAAAGTAAATGCATTTTCTTGAGTTTTAAGCGATCTAAGGAAGAAACTTGTATGAGAAATGTTTTTTATTTTCCTTTTGGGTGAAGCAAAATTCTTCTTTTCTGAACTTGCAAACTGGTTGAATTTCAAGTAGCACAGTTATCATATTAGAAATTTAATCTGTCATGCATTATAGAGTAAGAACCTTATTTTTGCAATCAAGAAAATTAATCTTGTTAGAAATTTAAGCTAATATTTTTAAAGACTAAACTGAACGGGACGGTTCAACTTGTTGAATCGTGAATCGACATCGTTCGGTTGCAATAATCTCTCGGTTCGAGTGGTTTAAAACAGTTGAACCATGGCGTAGTGGTTTTGACGGTTTGATGTCCAACTTGATTTTTAAAACATATATAACACCTCTTTTTCCTTTGTTTGGGAAATTCTTGAGCTTATCGAAGAACTTGAAATTCCTAATGATTCATTGACAATTTTGCAGTATGACAATCTCATAGACACATTTAAAATCTATAGGAGTGAATACAAACCTGTTTGCACCCTTTGGTTATTGGATTTTTGTAACTGCATCTGCATATCCATGCAACTCTTTATTGATTTCCTTAGTTCACTCATTTCTTGATAAAGTTGCTCCATATGGCCTCTCATATCATATATGAGATCCATTTCCTGTAAGCACAGCCATTTTGTATTTGTTAAAAGATATCAAGAAATCATGCACTAAACCTATCTTAATGTAATATTTGAAAGATAAACTCACAATTGAATGATGGTTGGTCGATGAGGAGTTTGGCCGATTATCATGATAGGAAGACTGAGATGGATAAGGTTGTGAAGATGTAGAAGCAACTCTATCAAAATCATCACCAGCTTCATTGTCTCTATAACTCCATGATGAGGATTGATTAGAATAGTCTCCGACTTCATGACACAAACTACTAACCAAGCTACTACTAACAAAGCTCTCCCCTCCTTGCTCCTCTTCATGCTCTTTCTCATCCTTCTCCTCCTCCTCCTCCTCCTCCTCCTCCTCCTCCTCCTCCTCCTCCTCCTCTTCGTCCTCATTTACCCTTTCCTCTTCTTCGTCTACCGTTCTCTCTGTTTCATTTTCTTGAGGAGATCTTACAGGATACAAGTGTTCTTGGAAAAACGCCATCAACCCTTCATTGTCTATCTCATCATCTTGACTACTAACTAGATGTGTCTGTGTTCCTCTATGAGATTGCATCAACCTATCCATTGTTTCGCGGAAGCCACTAGAAAGGAATGTTGAAACTGTTCTTCTGTAAACATAATTGTATTCAGATCAGTGCGAAATATATTAAAATCATTTTCTTTAGTAAGGGTCCAATTTTCAATCTAATTAGTATACTAAAAATTAGATAACAGAATTTATACCGTTGAAGAAGCACTTGTATATCTTCATTTGGAGAACCGGTGTCAAGCATTTCTCTATACCATGCTTGCCTCCGCTCTTCCCAATAGCTTCTTGGTCGAGAAATTTCACTGATCCAGTCATAATTATTTTCATCATAATTCTCTTCCACCATCTCTTCATAACTGCTTTCAGCATAGTTCTGGTTACTTCCTTCCTCTTCTACTGCACAATCATAACTGGTTTCATCATTTTGCTGGTTAATTTCCTCTTTCTCCTTAAGATTTGAATCTGTTATAGACGTAGTTTCCTCAGAAGTTTCCTCAGAGTAATCACGCTGAGCCTCAAAACATGTTTCTTGAGACATGACAGTTGAGCTTGGATGATCTTCTTCACTAATCTGGCCGCTTGTGTCTTTGCTGATTTGATCAGCAGTGGTAGAGTTTTCTAATTGTGTGATGTTGTTTACTATCTCTTTGGGAGGACTTCGTGTGTTTGCTACTTCTTCCTGTACTGTATTCCTTTTTTCAACCCTAGTGCTAAAATTTCTCCTGCATTACATAAAGGTGCAAGAGATTCAATATCCTTAATTGTGATGAATGTTTCTATATATTGTGTATCTTGGTTTAATAATGCATTTCATGAAATATTTTTGAAACATAAACCATTTATAAAAGTAAGTGCTTGATTTTATTTTCCTTTCTGCTCAATTGCTCATCTCAAATCTCATGAACATGATATACCAGTCTAAATTTCACTTTATGGAATGTAATTTTTTTTATTTCTGACATATATATGGTCCATGGAAGTTGACATTTGTATGGAAATTTTCAAACCTTAGTTGCATGATTGCAGATCCGTGTGGTTGTACTCGTCTGTTTACTTCAGATGATGTTGATTTCTGGTGTGATGGAACATTAGCTGCCGCGCCACGTAACAATTTAAGTCGAAGTAATGCCTGAATTCATACACATCATGACACAGAAATTGAGTTAAAAAATCAAGCATTAGAAAGGTTTTTGACTATTGAAGTTGAACTAGTCATATTTGACAACGATTCACCGCAATATCAAAGACTACAACAGGATCACACATTTAAAACCTTGGACACGAGCACTAACATAACAAAGACGAAAGAAAGAAGAAGAAGAACCACTTCCTTTTTATTTTTTTACCTGAATGCGACCTTTTTGTGTGAACTTGGAGACAGTTCCACGTTCAGCCAAGTTCTTTAGCTCTCCATACCTATCACGCTCCAACTGCATAAGCAAATCATTGAAAGCTTGACGTCCTCTAATTCGTGTTGAACAAGTAACCTGAGGAAAGGCTCTTTGTTCTGACAGTTCTGGTGCAAAATCTTTACGAGGAGAACTTGCCACGCTGCCGCCACCACATCCTTCATGATCATTGTCATCACCAGAAGATGGAGGTGAACTCTGTGTTTGACTTGTAGCAGTGAGTTTCTTTATGATATCAGCAACACTAACTCTATCACTTTCCGACGAATTCTTCCTACTTTGATCAACTGAACACAACCTACTCTGATCACCTGTCTTATCAGATTCCCAATCAGTGAACGAAGAAAACGAAAACGATTCTTCATTCCCTGATGATAACGGTCCTTCAAAACCCTCTCCTAGTTCCGACCCTCTTTGTTCTTCCACAACAAACACATTCACATTGTTGCAAGTTGCACTTGTACCACCAGTTGGACTTGTTTTCTCAATTGGAGTGTTAACAACAAACACATTCTCATTGTTGCAAGTTGCACTTGTCACACCAGTTGGACTTGTTTTCTCCATTGGAGTGTTTGGTTTGGATCCATTTGAATTGTTAAGCCTCTTTTCCCATAATTGAACAAGGGAAGACGCACCAAGGTTCAATTTCTCCGAAGAACATTCATCCGAGGTAGAACTAGACGTCCTTACAACTGCAGGCATGTCATTGTTATTGTCAGTGTTATCATCAATGGACAACAATTCAGCTTCATTCTCCAAATTTGACACCATCTCACGAGCTTGTCTCGCAGCCCATCGATCAAGAAGGCGCGAATGTCTCGGGCTAATCAACGAAGCCAAGGATGGCTCATTTTCGTTATCCTTATTGTTGTTGATGATGCCATTGTGATTATTTCTCTTCAAACGAAGCCTTGCAAGATTGGTGCTACCTTTTGAAGCCCAAGAAGAAACATTGTTATTGTTGTTGTTCTTCATTTGACTCTCATTGTTGTTTTCGTTTGTTGCAGAATCAGAAGACATGGTAATGCACGTGTTAAGGTGGTCCATGACAAAGTTCTTGATGTTCCTTTGGAAAACAGCATGTGTAGCCTTAACTTTGCTACTTTCTCTGCATCCATCACGATGATTACGGTCCCTTAGAACACAACCAAACGGTGAAGAAGTCGCAATTTCAACACCAGAAGAAGCCATTTTCAGTTTTTTCTTCAAACTTTCAAGAGGGTTTGGTTTTGTTTAACCTGAAAACAAAACAACCCTTTTCAGATAAAGGGATGAAGAGATTGAAAACATTGCAACCTCCCAAAATTCATCATCATAGACATATTTTTCTCTTCGTAAAAAATACACACAAAAAAAAGAAGAATGTGAAAAAGAGGAGGAAAAGATGAAGGAGAAACAATAAAGCAAAAAACAAAAGAATAGTTACTACACGAAAAGAAAGGAACGTTTTAAAGATTATAGTAAACAGTAAATGCTAAAGAAATCAACATTACCTCATTCCCGTTTTCTTTGTCTATAATTAGAGCTCATAACGTAACAGATACGAACAATGAGACACAATACACAAAAATAAGGTAGTTTCTTATTTATGTTTTTTCAACGTTGTTTCTGTGTTTTTTCTTTTTTGGTTTGGTCTAAATTGGTGTGGCTAAAAATGGAACAAGCGTTTGGTTTAGGGGATTGAAAGAAAGAAAACAAAGGTGTGAGGTTCTAAGAAGGGTGCAACATATAAATGTATGAGGTATAGTTTTGGAGACGTTGGGTTTTGAACCGTTGAGATTGTGGGGTTGTGAAGTAATAATAAAGGGAAAAGAGAAATTACACCAAAGAGAGCGTCTTTATGTTGCTTATTGTTCACTTAATATATGTGATGTGGATCACTTTCTACTTTATTATTTACATTAAGTTTACTAGTGGTGGTGGTTTTGCCGTTTTCATATACCACAACCAAATTTGAACATGATATATCAGATAGATTGATTATATGAACGGAAGAGAAAAATAGAGATAAAAGTGTGTTGAATGTGGATTGGGAAATATAAAGTTTTTAAATATAGATGTATGTGGATCATTCTTTGTATGATAATGGTCACTTTCCGTTTTAATTAAATATCGTAAATGTTTCTCCTTATGCTGAAAAATACGTTTATTTTGCTCTTTCTAAATGACTCAAACCACATAAATCTAAATAAATACTCTCTTCGTTTTAAAATACATGTTCAAGTCAACCACTTCACACATGCCAACGCACAATTTTGACCGTTAATATATTTAATTATCTAAAGTAAAAAAATTTAAAATTTAATATTTTGAAAATATTTCTCGAGACAAATCAAACAATATCTTACATGCTAATATTTGTATTTATACATTAGTTAAAAAGTATGGTCAAAGTAAGTCAAGTGAATAGTGCACATTGTAAAAATTAGACATGTATTTTGAAACGGAGGGAGTATTAAGAGTTAAACTAACACTTTTTGGATAGTTCCCTAACTCACCAAAGTGCACTAATTGATCCATTTAATTTTCATTAGTTGTCGTTGAGAAGCCTAGCCAACTTGAAACAAGAGACCAAATTCTTCCATAAAAACCGCACTTAGCAAATGAATGATCTCTGTCTTCTATGAACCCACAACCTACCGAACAATATTTATCATTTTGAGCAAGAATCTGCCGCCTTACCAAGTTATCCTTATTCAGAACATGGTTTAGCAACAACCACCAAACAAAAATATTAATTTTAAGCAGAATCACTCTAACCATAAAACTTGAGGAATGTTGTCCTCCATCACAGTCAAACAATTATGAGCACGTTTTGACATTATAACATTGAGAGGGATGTAACCTCCAAACCCAACGATCTCTCACCTCAACCTGCAAAATAACTGAATTTAAAATCTCAACACACTTCCCTACCGGTTCCTCATCCCACACAATCAATTTTCTCCGCCATTTCCACTCCTCACGTTCACTCTTCAGTTTATTTTAGCCACGGTCGCCATTGTATTATTATATTTTTTTTTTATGAAATGCCCAAAATAAATTGATTTGAAAGACTGAAATTTGTTTAACCATCCGTCATCATTTTAAAAAGTTATTATTATTATTATTATTTTATTGAAAGAAGTTAAAATAACAATGAGATTAGAAAGAACGAAATTAACTATCTATTGCTCATAATTCAATATATAAATTAAGCTCGCTCATAATTCAATATATAAATTAAGCTCGTGTGTTTCGAATGCTATGAGTTCATTTTAAGACCCGTTACAAGATTTTTCTTCTTCTTTTTAATTGTTTGTTTCAGTGGTTATGCAGTGTGTCACAAGCTACATCATTTATGGCAGCTTTTATATAAGATTAAAAAACAGCATATATTCGTTGATCATTAACAAAAGTTTACCACATTCTGCCAATTTTCCTTTTATCACATCCCGTGATGATATATTTTGATGCGTTTAATAGCCCACATATTGTCCACTTAATTGGTTTTTAGAGCCGTGTTATTTTTACATAACAATTTATATAATTTTTTTACAATAAAATGAGATTCATTTAAATTGAAATAACGAGAGTACAATTTGACTATAAGTTGAGATATTCTCCATCCATGTATTGAAAACTAAATAAATATTATCAATAGATAGATAAATTTTAGAAGGCAATAGTACATTAACAAACCAAACTCTTAATCTTAACAACCAAACTAAATTGTTTCATATATGACCAATGGTCTTGAACACTAACGGTCTTTAATTACATCCATCTTTAAAAAAAAATATTTACGATGTTTACTCACTTCGACTATAGGTGATATTTGATATGACCAATTTAACCGCATGACGACAAGTCTTTTGTAAGGATGAGAGAATGTTGAATTTGATGATAATCACAATAAGCTCCTTACTCAAAAAATGGTCCTAACAAAACGAGTCACTCTTCGACATTTCATCAAACACATGTAGTACAAACTTGAAGCAAAATAAAAATAACAAAAGGACACAAACAAAGAAGCAAAACATAAAGAAGAAAAAAAACATAAAAACTCCAACACAATTATTAGATCTCAAACTGGGAAGTGATGCAGTAACCAAAACACAAATTTTTTATGATGACTTTCTAGGTAGGTGCTTGGAGGTTCGTTCTTCAATTGAAGTTGTAATCATAAAAGTCAAATATAGAGGTAATGGATGAGGTGGAGGTCGGTTAACCAACGAGACCTATGATAGAGAGGTTGGCACAAGGAGCATGAGAAACATGAGACATAGTGGTTGCCGTCGGAAGAACTAGGTGGAGCGGTGACCATGGGGTTGCAACATGGATTGTGCATTAAAACCCTTAGGAGGGAGGACTGATCGCTACAAAAGGAAGATACGACAATGCTATGACGACATATGAATTATGCTGATGGGAGAAACAAAACCCAACTCATAATGATACCAAACTACAAAATAATGCAAAACAAAAGAGAAGAGAAGGAAGACAATCACAAAGAGGAAGAAGAGATACTAACAAGGAAATGATTACGACACAATACGACGGAAACCCTACTAAAAATAAAACCCTAATAGAGAGGCGCCACAAGGGGACTCTTAGTAGATTTTGTCATTTTATTTTTATAGATGATTGATCAAAACAACACATCGTCACAACTTATTAATCATTCACATAATTATATTTAGTTGAAATTTTAAAAGTGAATGTATTGTTCAAGAAATATTACATATTCCTCTAATTTTAACAACAACAATGCTATGCTATTTTAAAACACACAAATAAGACACAGATACGACACAATATTGGCCACCATACTTATATGATGAACAATATTCTTTTTTGAGATTGTTTTTTTAAAACAAAAAAAAACTTTTTTTAATACAAAGGATTTTTATTACACAAAATTTGAATGGCGTCATGAAGAAATTTTATTACTTCATTAACTAAAGAGTTGTGATATTTGAACAACTCATTTGAACAAAATTGTGAAAAGGATGCACACCATGAAATATTAGGTGAAGACAAAATAGGAAATGTGCAATACCAAATACCCATTCTATTTATGAATCTCCATATTGAAGTACTATTGAAACAAAACATACAGAATGAAATGCTAAAATCAATAATTGACATCAAGAACACGAATATATAAAAATAAAAGCCAATAAAAATCGATGGCATTCGCAGCCACTTTGATTTTTGGTCAGAACTCCTTTCTCATCATTCCATTGGAGAAATAATTTCAGTTACAAGGATCTAGATTCATTTTCTCTATTGTAAATTCGGATCAAAACTCACACCGATAAACTTTGATGTTGGGGGTAAGGGTTAGCTGCAACCAATAACCACTTCAAATCGCAAACAATAACAACAGTGTAATGCAAAACCACAATTGAATTGAAAAACAAGATAAAAAGTAGTAGAGAAGTGGAACAACACACAATATTGTTTACCTAGTTAGGTCCAAATTGTCTTACTCTAGGGGAGAGAGCAACTCTCTAATTCACTATCAAATAGTTCTTTACAAAGGGATACAAAGGTTGCAAGAAATTAGCCTTCAACCAACTCTCTAAGAGCAATCCCTAATTTCAACCTTTTTCCTGAATCTCTTCCTGTGGCCAAGAGACTCAATGATTTCTCTACCCAAGGTGTTACAATTTTTTCTCAACCCTAGTTTCTATCCTCAAAAGGAACTTATCCTTAGACTTCGATTTCTTAAGGATCTCCATTTTTGATAAACCCCATTTGTCTCAATCTCACGTCTTTTGGTAATCTCTCACGTGTTTCCACCACATGAATCCCTCCCCCAAAAGACACAAAACCTTTCTCAACATCCCTTATTTTGGTTCCCCAAAATTCACATCTTTCCACATACTCTTTAAGCCCAAAACATGAGCCTTGTGTTTATAAAGTTCGCATTAGAGAAGAAAACATAAATCTCGTGCCTCCGTGTCACGAGCCTTCTGCCCACGTCGTGATATAAACCATGGTTGGACTCCTTGCAATCCTTCAAGCTCCACGCTGCGAGTCATTCCTCCGTGTTGCGAGATAGACATACCTTGAACACTTTCATATACACATGAGATTTCGAGGCATATCCAACAATTCTCTAGCTTGCCTTTAAAACGATGGTGATGCCAATATAAACATGAACTACCTTGCATGTTAACCTTGCCTTGAATTACTCTTTAAGACAAAACCGATTAAGTCTTATCCCCACTTAATCCTTGATATTGACAATGGCCTCCGCTTGCATCCAACAAGCTTCCAAGTATGATCTTTACCCTTCCATTCAACTACATTATGTAGTCCCACAAGATTCCACCTTTATCTCTTCAAGACTCAGAATGTCTTCCGCCCTCTTGAAGATCATTGCACCCAACTACATTAGGTTGTTAGGTAGTTCCACAAGTTTTCACCATAAGCTCTTCAGTTCCCGAAGTGATCCTGTTTGTCCTTTTGAAGATCTCCTTGCCTCAAATTACCCATGGTATTTTAGGTAACCCACAAGTCATTCCATACCTTCGTCAACCCTTGGAATGCCACTCGTTCTCTTGAAGAATTCTCTTACTCTTCACTAGAGCATTATACCCCAAGGTCTCCATAGTTGTACCATTCTAGTGCCACCACTTCTCTCCATCTAGTCCCATTAGTGGAAGACTCCACTTAATGTTGAGATTTCTCTTCATCAGCTTTTCAAATGCATACATCCACTATGTCTTTCACCTTGTAAACTCTACCTCTAAGCATGATCATGAGTGTTCTTGACCCCGTCTCTCCAGCCTGACCTTGAGTATTCATAGCACCGCCTCTCCAAAATGATGTGAGTGTTTAACATTTTTCCTATGAACACCTCTTCTACATGAAGGTCAACTTGCAAGTGTCGTCGTTTCCAAGGAGAGATACTCCACCTTCTTCCTACTCCCAACAAGACACCACCAGTGCACCCACATTGCTCGCCAAGGCATGTCATATCCCACATGCTTTGAGCATACAAACATTGTAAGAGTGAGGTGATCTTACCTCACATGTAAGTCAATAATTAGTTGGAAATATATGATTTTGATCTCAAATATAACCTAATGGGTTTGGATAAAGAGCCAGTTATCCTAGTTGATAGTGGCTATAAGAAGAGGTAACCTATGAGGCAATAAAGATATGATTTCTTATACATAAAAACAATGTATTGCGATTACAAGATTCCTTGAAGCTTTGCTCTAAAAGTGAAAGGGAGACTCGTCTCTCCTATATATGTTTATATCTGTGAACAACAACATTCTAAATTAATATAATCGGTGCAAGGAAGCAATCAAGAAGTTGTTTTAGAAAACAAGTAATGTTTATACAAAATCAAAGAAATAATCTATAGAATGATACCAATAGAAGAACAACACCTCATTGTGCTCCAACCAAGAGATGAAAATTGACAAAATCATGCCGACAACACCGCCAAAAAAGTTATAGAGTTTTGAGAGCGGTGATCAGATATCAATGAGTCAGGCAAATGTGTGAAATGTGGAGTGGATCAAAAGAAAATCCAGTACATTAAATATAGATTAGATTCATTGGCCTTTATCATTCAAATATTGTGTGTCGTGCACAAAATCGCCACCGCCTATGCTTCTAAATATATAACCCTTTTAAAAAAAATTCTTTGCCCCTTTTTAAGGACCTATTTCAAATATTCATTTGTATTAATTTTCCTTTATTTCTAATTATGTTATATCTTTCTGTGCAACTTGTAACAAATGTTAAGATGATATGAATACAAAAAATAATAGTATGATTGAAACGTGAACTAATTCTCTCTCTTGAACAACGACTAGACACCTCAATAAGCCTCCAACGGTTATATCATACTGCTCTACAATTTTAAAGCCTAAAGGCTCATACAAATGCACACGTACTCAACTTTAAACGTTAAGAGAATTACTTGCAAGAAAAGAATTAAGCTATTCAATCTCACAAACATTCTCTTCATTTCATCAATATTCTTCGAATCCTTACAAATATGAGGATAATCTATTTAGAGTGTGCAACACACAACTTTCTATTGTTAGGTACTAGAGTAACATAATAATATTACACAACTAAAAATAAAGAGAAACTTTCATGTTTTCTATCTGTATAATTATCTCTATGCAGATTACATAATGAATCAAATTAAGTAGCCTCTATGTATATTAGCTATTATTATTATTCTATTTATAAGGTCAAAAGAAACTTATTCTCTTCTATAGAATTCCTACGATAAAAAACTTTACCATAGTTTATTTAGTAAAAAGGTTGTACCTGTTCGCCATGTCCATCACTTAAATGTGACTTTACTTACATTCTCGCAATCTTCCACTTTAAGTCATTTTGTGAACATTCCATCATAAGAAGAAGAAAAAAAAAATGAAATTCCTAATTTTTAAGTGGTATTTGAAATTCCTATATTTTTCTATAGGAAAATACTTCATAAAATCCATTCGTTTTGAAAACTCCAAATTTATCATCCAAACAATGAATTTACATAAAATAATATTAATTACTCTCTAAAATTACAACACCTCAAACAATTCCCTCATCCAAATACACTCATCCAAAGTAATTGCTCAATAAGCCCCTCAAAATGCTCACATTTTCAGAAAAGTAACAGCCAAGGATTAATAGTTCTCTTAAATTTGACTAATTTTTTTAGACATACATACCAATTAAACATACACATCAATTTTTTTTTTGCTTTCGCATCGGTTTCCAACCCACCAATGGTGGGCGACTAATCCAGCTCATGCGTAGAGGCATGTGCACTGGCCAAGTGTTGTTTCCCCTGGAAATTGAACCCGATATTCCCCAGATATGTCCTTGGAAGGAGTTCCTTGCCACATACACATCAATTTTCCTATGTATGTAAAAGGTTTTTGCTTGGAAGTTGGAACTATATGAAATAGATAGATATACTAATCAACAATATGAATATTAGGTGAAGACAGAATGGAAAATTTGCAATATCATATAACCTTTATATTAATAAACCTCCATATTCAAGTAGTATTGGAATGAGACACAAATTGAAATACTTCAATAACTAATTAAAATCAAGAACAGAAACATTAAAATAAAACCAGTAAAAATCAATGGCATTTAAAGCCACTTTCTCATCAATCCAAAGGAGAAACAACTTCAGTTGTAAGAATCCAATTTCATCTTCTCAAACTCCACTTTTTTGTTCTTGGATACATGTAGAAGAAGATCACATACTTGCCTTGATGATGGCCTCTCCATTGGTGTAGTTTTGGTGCACTGTATAGCTATCTCAAGCACTTGAAATGCTGCAAACTCTTCATAAGGTAAGAGGGGTTTGAGCTCAGGATCTATGAGTTCCTCACGTTCAGTTCCTTTCATGTTAATGTGCATCTCCACCCATCTCACCATGTCTACACCTCCTCTAAATGCTGCATCAGTTGGCAATTTACCACTAACAAGTTCCATAAGCACAATTCCCATGCTGTATACATCGCTTTTCTCTGTGGCCTTCAAAGAGTATCCGAATTCTGAATATTGCAAATGTGAATCATGTGTTAATAGTTAAGATAAAATAAAAATCGATGTTTTAAAACCAAACTCAGCCGTTCAATTGATACCATTATGGGGCGGTTCGAGTGGTTTAAAGCAATTGAACCATGACCTTTAGGTCTTGCCGGTTCATTGTCTAGCTCAATTTTTAAAATGTTGATAAAAGTAGAAGAACGAAAACAATTTAAATCAATGGTATATGTGATCATTACCTGGAGCTATGTAACCATAAGATCCTGCGAAACAAGAAGTAGACTCGGTATTAGAATCAAGACTCTCAATGATTGCTTTTGCCAATCCAAAATCTCCCAAGTGTGCATCCATATTGGAATCTAACAATATATTGCTGGATTTGATGTCCCTGTGAATGATCTTTGGCACACAATCATATGATGAAGGTACTCCATTCCTTGAGCTAACCCCAAAGCAATTTTGAACCTTGTGTCCCAATCAAGGTTTTTCTTTAACTTGAGAGCACTTCCATGTAACCGATCCCAAACACTTCCATTTTCCATGAACTCGTATATCAACAGATTGCAGCCATTTCCTTTGTGTCTATTGCTACAACAACCAACCAGTTTCACCAAATGTCTATGCTTAATCCTCCCTAAAGTCTTCACTTCTCTTATAAAGCTTTTATGCAACAGATATTCATCTTTCAATGAAATCTTCTTGACAGCAACAGTCTCGCCGGTAGGCAATTCAACTCTGTAGACTGTTCCGGAACCTCCAGAACCGATTATGAATTCATCACTCAAATTGTTTGTAGCATCCATGATTTCTTGCCACCTGTATTCTCTCCGTCCACCTGTACTTACAGGGAACAACGGCCGTTTCTGCACTTGTGACGAAGAGGAGGAGAAAACACACTCCAATTCACTGTCTTTCTTCAGAAGTTCTTGCCTATTTCTCAAGAAGATTTTCACTGCAAGAACAAGTAGTGCAATTGCAGCTAGAGTTGACAAGGCAGATATTATAATCACTGATTTCTCACTTAACCTCGATAGCCTATTACGGGAAGCACCACCATGGTTGCAGCTACCAAGAGAGGCTCCACAAAGATGAAGGTTCCCTACAAACGCCTCGTATGGCCAGCGGGAGAATCGCTTATTCAATGCGCCTTGAAAGTTATTGTAAGAGATATCCAACTTTTCCAAGCTAATCATTTCACAGATGTTTGAAGGAACTTCTCCTGTGAGTTGATTGTGAGATAGAGCAAGCGCTTCCAATTTCGCCAACGTGCCAAGAGAAGATGGAACCTGACCAGAGAGATTATTGTAACTGAGGTCTAAAGCGACTTGGAGATTTTGAAGATTCCCAACCTCATTTGGTATGTCACCACTAAAGACATTTCTAGATAGATTGAGCTCATATAGATTTCTCAAATTACCTATTGCATGAGGGATTGGTCCACTAAAATTATTCTGGTCAAGTCTTAAGACATTAAGCGATTCAAGATCGCCGATACCATCTGGGAAACTTCCATCAAGAGAATTGTTATTCAAGGAAAGAACTAACAACATAGGTAATTTGAATAGGCCTAATGGAAAAGGCCCAGAAAATTGATTGAAGGCAAGATTAACCTTTCCTAACTTAGGCAAATTTCCAAGCCATGATGGTATATGACCAACAAGAAGGTTATTGCTTAAATCAATAGAGGCAAGTTTGTTACATAAAGATAGTTCACCTGGTATTGGTCCTATGAGTGAATTTCCCGAGAGATCTAACAAAGACAATTCAGTGATTTTTCCTAATGTCCTTGGAATTTCACCAGAAAACTTGTTACCACCTAATCTTAGCCTATTAAGAGACAAAGAGTTTCCCAAATTTGAAGGGATTTCACCATCAAATGCATTACCTGTGACATCAAAAGAAAGAAAATCTCTAGAGCTACACAATGGAGCCAAACTTCCATTCAATCTATTCTTTGAAAGATTAACTCTTGTCAAATTTGCTACATCCACCATTTGCTGAGGAATACCACCTTCAAGAGAATTGTTGTAAAGCATGAACTGCTTCAAATCTTTAAGGTACCCGAACGTCGCAGGAATTCCACCAGAGAGGTTATTATCAGCCAAATCCAACACAATCAGTTTATGACAATTCCCAAGTGTAGCTGGAATCTCACCAACAAGATCATTTTGCCTAAGATGAAGAAAACTCAACTCTTTCAACCTTCCAATAGTGATTGGAATTCTTCCACCAAAATGGTTACCAAAGAAATCAACCATTTGCAATTCTGAACAATTACCAATCTCCATAGGTATCTCCCCAGAAAACTGATTATCATATAGAAACAAAATCTCCAACTTTCCAAGCTTCCCAATCTCTTTAGGCAAAGCACCATGCAACTTGTTATGATACAGTGCAAGTGTATGCATGTTACTCAAATTCCCTATGAAAGGTGAAATTGAACCAACCAAACTATTGTTATGAAGCAAAAAATCAGTTAAATTCACCAAACCATAAATCTCAAGAGGTATTGTTCCATTGAGATAATTGTTTGATAAATCAATTTGCTTCAACGATTTACATTGACTCAACTCAGATGGAATTTCACCATGAAGTCCACTCTTAGATATAAATAAATGCTCTAAACTTTTTGCATTATAACATAAAGTTTTTGGAATATTTCCATATAAAGAGTTACCAGAAAGAACTAAGTATTGTAACCTAGACATGTTGGTAAACTCTTTTGGAATTCCTCCACTGAATTTGTTCATTGACAAATAAAGATCTTCAAGGTTACTCAATTGATATAGAGAGATTGGAATGCGACCCTCGAGTTTGTTTTCCATCACATTGAGATATTGGAGTTTACTCATTTCACTGAGTTGACTCGGTAATTCACCTGTTAAGGAATTGTTGGCAAGGTTGAGAACTTCAAGGTTTTTGAGTTGACTCAGTTGAGTCGGGATTGTTCCATTGAGTTCGTTTTCAGCTCCAGTGAAGTTGATGAGGCTTGAACAGTTGCCTAACTCGGATGGAATAGAACCGGTTAACTTGTTGTCTTGGAGAATGAGATTCTTTAACTCAGTGAGTCGACCGAGTTGACCCGGAATCGAACCGTTGAGTTTACATGAACCTAAACCAAGGGTGACAAGTTTAACAAGATTGCCTAATGAAGAAGGAATTTCACCACTGAGTTGATTGTCACCGAGTCGCAAAAATCGGAGATTCACCAACGAGCCAAACTCAGCAGGAATTTGGCTTGTAAGTTGGTTGGAGAACAAAAGCAAAGATTCTAATTTAGTGAGTTTGGAGAGAGAAGTTGGAATGGGACCCACAAGATGATTTGATGAAAGATCAAGGTGAGTTAGGTTTTGTAAAAGACCGAGTGAAGGTGAAATTGACCCGCTGAGTTTCGAGTTGGACAGGACGAGTCTAACTACGTCACGACTCACCGAGTCACATGAAATACCTCTCCAAGTACAGTAATCAGTGTTGTTTTCAGACCAATTACCAAGAACATTTTCAGGGTCTTCTGTGAAAGATGATTTCACCTCTAAAAGCACTTTCAAA